>Ga0209211_10002632_pt1 | contig 30587 bp, 27 predicted proteins | sample RifGroA2_FD_183992 | JGI IMG/M metagenome (GOLD analysis project Ga0209211, IMG submission 183992) | Groundwater microbial communities from Rifle, Colorado, USA - Groundwater A2 (SPAdes) (version 2) | ecosystem: Environmental > Aquatic > Deep subsurface > Groundwater | place: Rifle, Colorado...
GTGCAGCAGGATGGTCGCCTGCCGCGCCTGTGTCGCGCGCGCCTCCGGCGCCAGGGTAATCACCGCATTGGCCGCGGCCCGGGTGCCGAGTTGCGTGACGCGCTGGCCATCGACGAACACCAGTCCGCGCTCGATGAAGGCATCGGCCTCACGGCGCGAGCACAGCCCGCGCTCGGCCAGAAGTTTGGAAACCCGAATACCCTGAGTATCATTCATGGTCGCGCATTCTATCCCGACCCCATGCTCAGCTATCGCCACGCCTATCACGCCGGCAATCATGCCGATGTCCTCAAGCATCTTGTGCTGATGCTTTGCATCGGGCACATGAACAGCAAGGACAAGGCTTACACCCTGGTCGACACCCACGCCGGAGCGGGCTTCTATGCGCTCGACGCGGCAGAGTCCAAACGCACCGGGGAATATATCGAAGGGATTGCCCGGCTGTGGGAACGCAAGGATCTGCCGCCTGCACTGGCGACGTATGTGGCGCTGGTGCGCGCGCTCAACGGCAGCGCCACGCTGCGTCGTTACCCCGGATCACCGCGTATTGCCGCCAACCTGATGCGGGACACCGCCCAGGTGCGCGACACCCTGCGGCTGTGCGAACTGCACTCGACGGATTTCGCCCTGCTGCGGCGTCAGTTCAAAGATGCCGGCCGCCACGTCACCGTCGAACAGGCCGACGGCTTCGAAGTGCTGAAGGCCGCGCTGCCACCACCCTCGCGACGAGGGCTGGTGCTGATCGACCCGTCCTACGAAATCAAGAGCGACTACATGAAAGTCGTCGCCGCGATCAAGGATGCGCTGAAGCGCTTTGCCACCGGCACTTACCTGGTCTGGCACCCGATGCTGCCCACGATTGAAGCCAACCATTTGCCCGACAAGCTGAAAAAGGCCGGCGCCGGCCATTGGCTGCACGCCACGCTGAGAGTACGTGCGCCGGCTACCAAAGGCCGCGGCATGCATGGCAGTGGCATCTTCGTGATCAACCCGCCGTGGACGCTGGCCGCGACGCTGGAGGGCTGCCTGCCCTACCTCGCCACTACGCTGGGCCTCGACGAAGGCGCGAACTGGAGCATCGACCAGTTCGAGCAGGGCCCGAACAAGGACTGACGGTTCCGCCGGTCAGCTTTGCAGTTCGGCGCGATCGCGAAAGTGGTCCAGCGCCTCCGGATTGGCCAGCGCCTCGACGTTCTTCACGGGCCGGCCATGAACGACATGGCGCACCGCAAGTTCGACGATCTTGCCGCTCTTGGTGCGCGGGATATCATTCACCTGCAATATCTTCGCCGGCACATGACGCGGCGTGGTGTTGTCCTTGATCACCTGCTTGATGCTGGTGGACAGAGCTTCATCGAGCACCAGGTCGTCGCGCAGCTTGACGAACAGCACCACGCGCACGTCGCCGCTGTTGCCCGGCGGCCAGTCCTGGCCGATCACCAGCGACTCGATCACCTCGGCAAGCTTTTCCACCTGGCGATAGATTTCCGCCGTGCCGATGCGCACGCCGCCGGGATTCAATGTTGCATCGGAACGTCCATAGATAATGAAGCCATCGTGCGCGGTGCGCTCGGCGAAATCGCCGTGGCACCAGATACGCATTGGCAAATTCGGGAAGCGGTCGAAGTAGGCGGCCCGGTACTTTGACCCGTCATCATCATTCCAGAAGCCGATCGGCATCACTGGAAAGGACCGCGTGCACACCAGTTCGCCCTTTTCGCCGCGCACCGGCCGACCTGCATCGTCGAGCACGTCGACCGCCATGCCCAGGCCGGCGCACTGGATTTCGCCTCGATAAACGGGACCGTTCGGATTGCCGAGGACGAAGCAGGAAATAATGTCGGTGCCGCCTGAAATCGAGGCCAGTTGCAGATCCGGTTTGATGTTGTTGTAGACGTAGTCGAAGCCCTCCGCCACCAGCGGGCTGCCGGTCGAGAACATGGCGCGCAGGTGTTCCAGTTTGTGCGTCACGCGCGGCTTGAGGTCGATCTTGGCGATGGCATCGATGAACTTGGCCGAGGTGCCGAAGTGCGTCATCCCCTCGGCATCGGCGTAGTCGAACAGGATGCTGCCGCGACCGACAAAGGGCGACCCGTCGTAAAGCAGCAGCGTCGCACCCGAAGCCAGGCCCGACACCAGCCAGTTCCACATCATCCAGCCGCAGGTGGTGAAGTAGAACAGGCGATCATCGGCCTGCACATCGCTCTGCAACTGGTGCTCCTTGATGTGCTGCAGCAGCGCGCCGCCGGCGCAATGCACGATGCACTTGGGCACACCGGTCGTGCCCGAGGAATACATGATGTAGAGCGGATGGTCGAAGGGCAGCTGCTCGAAGCGGATTTCCCGCTCGCCGGCGAAGGGCGCGAGGAAGTCGGCCAGCGTCACCCCCTGCTTCACCGCGGCGATCTCCCTGCCGCCGGCCGCATTTCCCGCATACGGCACCACGACCACTCGTTCAAGCGAAGGCATGCGCGCGGCAATTTCGGCTACCTTCCCGAGGCAGTCGATGACCTTGCCGTTGTACCAGTAGCCGTCGCAGGCGAACAGCACCTTGGGCTCGATCTGGCCGAAACGGTCGACTACTCCCTGCACGCCGAAGTCGGGCGAGGCGGAAGAATAAATGGCGCCGATGGCAGCGGTTGCCAACATCGCCACGAGGGCGGCCGGTACGTTGGGCAGGTAGGCCGCCACGCGGTCGCCCCTGGCCACGCCCATGCCGCGCAGGGCGGCAGCGGTCTGCGCCACGGCGCGATACAGTTCGGCATGGCTGGCGCGACCTCTGACCTTGTCTTCGCCCCAGAACACCAGGGCATCCGCAGCATCGCGCCGGCGCAGCAGGTTCTCGGCGAAGTTCAATCGTGCTTCGGGAAACCACTGCGCGCCGGGCATTTTCTCGCGGTCTACGACTACCGTGGAACCCATCTCGCCGCGCACGTCGCCAAACTCCCAGACCGATGCCCAGAACTCCTCCGGGTGCTCGATCGACCAGGCATGCAAGAGCTGATAGTCGGTGCCGGCGAGACGGCGATTCCAGCGCTTGTCCGCCGCCGCCATGAAGGCCGTGAGGCGCGTTCCGGCGATGCGCTTTGCCGAGGGTTGCCAGATCGGTGCGGTGCTTGTGTTCATGGTGTATTCCAATTCTCCGGGCGACTACAGACAGCTTGCGCGCATGGCTTCGGGCAGGGGAATCGACTTTCCCGCCGAGGGATTGATCCACACCAGCTTGGCGGCGCCTTCGGCGAACAAGCGCTCGTCGCCGACAATGCGCATTTCATAATAGGTCGGCACGCTGCTGCGTCCCGGCGTGCCACAGAACATGCGGCATTCGATGGTGCCTGGATAGGTCGCCGGAATCAGAAACGTGCAGCTGGCATTGACGATAACCGGACCTTGGTTCTGCTCAGCCGAAGGACCGTATCCGAGTGACTCCATCCACTCGATGCGCGCCTGCTCCATGTAACGAAAATAGACCGTGTTATTGACGTGTCCCATGGCGTCCTGATCGCCCCAGCGGATGGGCATCCGGTTGCTGTAAACAAGTTTGCGGTGATGTTCCATCGGGATGATGTCGGCAGGGTTGGGCAAGAGTTCGCGATTATAATCTCGGCATCAATCCAATCGATCGAGGTCAGCATGCAACGCGAAGCCATGGAATTCGACGTCGTGATCGTGGGCGGTGGCCCGGCCGGACTATCCGCCGCGATCCGCCTCAAACAGATCAATGCCGATATCAACGTCTGCCTGATCGAGAAAGGCTCCGAAATCGGCGCCCACATCCTCTCCGGCGCGGTCATGGACCCGCGCGCGCTGACCGAGTTGATCCCCGACTGGCAAGCGCTGGGAGCGCCGGTGGATACGCCTGTCACCCGCGACCGTTTCGCCTTCCTGACGCAGCACGGCTTTGTCGATCTGCCCACCATCCTTCTACCGAACTGCTTCCAGAACCACGGCAACTACGTCATCAGCCTCGGTCAGCTTTGCCGCTGGCTGGGCGCGCAGGCCGAAGCGCTGGGCGTTGAAATCTATCCCGGCTTCGCCGGCGCCGAGGTGCTCTACGACGACAAAGGCGCCGTGCGCGGCGTCGCCACCGGCGACATGGGCGTAGGTCATGATGGCCAGCCCACCGCGAGCTATGCGCCGGGCATGGAACTGCTGGCCAAATACACGCTGTTTGCCGAAGGCTGTCGCGGCCACCTCGGCAAGCAGATCGAGGAGCGCTTCAATCTGCGCGCCGAATCGGATCCCCAAACCTACGCCATCGGCATCAAGGAACTGTGGGAGGTCGATCCCGAGCAGCACGAGAAGGGCCTGGTGATGCACACCTTCGGCTGGCCGATGAAATCCGACACCTACGGCGGCGGCTTCATCTACCACTTCGGCGAAAACCTGGTGTCGATCGGCCTCGTCGTCGGGCTCGGCTACAAGAATCCCTTCCTCGCGCCCTTCGAGGAAATGCAGCGCATGAAAACCCATCCGCAGGTGGCACCCCTGTTCAAAGGCGGCAAGCGCCTGGCCTACGGCGCACGCGCGCTGGCGGCGGGAGGCCTGCAGTCCCTGCCCAAGCTCGATTTCCCCGGCGGCGCACTGCTCGGCGACGACGCCGGCCTGCTGGTCGCCTCGCGCATCAAGGGCACCCACGCCGCGATCAAGAGCGGTATGCTCGCCGCCGAAGCCGCAGCCGCGGCGCTCGCCGCCGGCCGCGCCAGCGACGCGCTGACGGCCTACCCGGAAGCCCTGCGCGACTCGTGGCTGCACGAAGAACTGCACACCGCCCGCAACTTCAAGCCGTGGATGGCAAAAGGCTTGTGGACCGGCTCGGTGATGTTCGGCATCGACCAGGTACTGCTGCGCGGCAAGGCGCCGTGGACCCTGCACAACACGGCGGATCACCTGAAACTCAAGCCGGCCGCAGAATGCAAGCCAATCGACTACCCGAAGCCCGATGGCGTGCTGACCTTCGACCGGCTCTCTTCCGTCTTCCTCTCGAATACCAATCACGAGGAAGACCAGCCCTGCCATCTGCAGTTGAAGAATCAGAGCACGCCGATTCTCACCAACCTGGCGCTCTACGATGCCCCCGAGCAGCGCTACTGCCCGGCTGGCGTATACGAAATCCTGCGTGATGATGACGGCAGCAATCCGCGCCTGCAGATCAACGCGCAGAATTGCGTGCACTGCAAGACCTGCGACATCAAGGATCCGACGCAGAATATCAACTGGGTGGTGCCGCAAGGCGGCGAGGGACCGATTTACCAGCAGATGTAAACGCGACGCGGCCCACGCCGGGGCGGGACCGGCGAGCAGCCAAACGTCCCTAAAAGCGCAAGCCTGCGGGCGGCAGAATTTCCTCGCGCTCGTCCGGCATATCTTCAAAGACGGACGGCATTGGCGGCGCGGCTTGTACTGACTCAGGAGTCGGCGCTGGCGGCACGGCGGCAAGCGGAATTACGGCTGGCGATTCCTTGCGACGCGATATCCAGCTCAGCGTCCAGGCGCCGGCAAGGCCGCCCAGCAAAATCGCCAGCAGCAACTGAATCGTGCCGCTGCGCTCCACCGCTTCGCGTTCGGCCTTTAGATCGGCCTCGAGTTTCGCGGTACGCACTCTTTCCGCAGCGACCTGACGCTTCAATTCGGCCAGTTCCGCCTCGACCGCCTTGACGCGCTCGGTCATGGCGATCTGCACCAAGACCTGCTGGTTCATGACCTCGACCAATCGATCGATGGACTCATTCAGTTCAGCGGTGCTCGGCCCGGGCGCTGCCGACAAACCCGCGCTACCAACGATCAGCCGGCCACGCCCGGCGCCAGTTGCCTTCCCTGGCTTGCCCACAGCCAGAGGCGCCGCGGGCGCACTTCGCGTTGCGCCCGAACCCGGACCGGAACGCGCCCTTGTTGCGACCGCTCCGGAACGCGGCAGAGCAGGCAAGTCCGGAGGCGTCAGCAGTCTGGTGCCCGCAGCCAGGCGCTGATCGAACGCAGCCTCTTCGCTGGCGAACAACTCCGGATTGGCCGCCGCCAGTTGCCGGATGAAACGCACCCGGGCTCTGGAATCTTCCGGGTAGCGCTGACGCGAAAGCATGCGCAGGGAGGTGCTTGATGCCAGGACGATAGCCGGTTGCCCGGACGTCGACGGCAATCCCGCCGACGGCAAACCTTTCGGCGGGACGGGTGGCGTATCGACTTCCTCGCGCAGGGCTGTGTCCACCCTGGGAAGGCTTACCGCGACAGGAGTTTCCGGCGGTTCGGAAAGCACGACATAGCTGCGCTCAAAGCTGCTGCCGCAGCCGACGCGAACACGAAACTGGAGGACCGGCTGGGTCAGCCCCAGAGACGTGGATAGATGCATGCGGTCGCCCTCGACCCTGATGCTGATCCTGTCGCGACCATCGTCATCGCTCCCGGGCAACACAGTGGCGCAACCCGTTTGCACGGCATTGTCGAGATCGCCCAGGATCGGAATGGCGATATTCAAACGCTGCCCGATTACCGCTCGCCCCTCGACCTCGCCCAAACCCAGTGCGAAGACCGAACTCGCGCAGGAAAAAGCCGCCAGCGCTGCAAGCCAATACATCATGGCCGCGTCGCCGAAATCAAAACATCGCTTCGTCGAGCGACAGCGCACTCATGCCACCCTGCACCACTTCCTGCGCCAGTCCGGCCGCTGCGGCCATGACGTGGTCCGCATAGAAATGCGCGGTGGCGATTTTCGCCGGGAAGAAGGGATCGGCATCACCCGCCGCGATCTTGTCCTGCGCCACCAGCGCCGCACGCGCCATCATCCAGCCGCCGGAAACAATGCCCATCAGCTTGAGGAAGGGCACGGCGCCGACCGCCACGGCGCGGACGTCGCTGCCGTATTTGGCCACGATGTAGTCGGTCGCCTGCTGCAGCGCCTCGATGCCGCGTCCGAGCGCCGCGGCGATGGCGACAAACTCGGCCCCCGCCTGCTTCGTCACCTCGGCGCGGGTCTGCTGCATCATGCCCGTCACCGCCTTGATCGTGGCGCCGCCTTCGCGGGCGATCTTGCGGCCCATCAGGTCATTCGCCTGAATGCCCGTGGTACCTTCGTAGATCGTGGTGATGCGGGCATCGCGCATGAACTGCGCGGCGCCGGTTTCCTCGATGAAGCCCATGCCGCCATGCACCTGCACGCCGAGATAGGCCAGGTCGTTGCCGGTCTCGGTGCTCCAGCCCTTGACCACCGGAATCATCAGATCGACGTAGGCCTGATTCTGCGCACGCTCTGCAACGTCGGGATGACGCGCCGCGGCGTCATGGGCGGCGGCCACCGAGTAGGCCAGCGCCCGCATCGCTTCCACGTTCGAGCGCATCAGCATCAGCATGCGGCGAATGTCCGGATGCTGGATGATCGGCACACCGCTCGCCGAGCCTTCGATGGCGCGCCCCTGCACCCGCTCGCGGGCATAGGCCACGGCGTGCTGATAGGCGGCCTCGCCGAGCGCCAGGCCTTCGAGGCCGACCGCGAAGCGCGCGGCGTTCATCATGACGAACATGTACTTGAGGCCGTGGTTCTCCTTGCCCACCAGCGTACCGATCGCACCGCCGCTGTCACCCAGCGCCATGACGCAGGTCGGGCTGGCGTGGATGCCGAGCTTGTGTTCGATGGAGACGCAATACGCATCGTTGCGCTCTCCCAGCGAGCCATCCGGCTTGACCATGAACTTCGGCACCACGAACAGCGAAATGCCCTTGACACCCTCGGGCGCATCCGGCGTGCGAGCGAGCACGAGATGGATGGTGTTCTCCACCATGTCGTGATCGCCGTAGGTGATAAAAATCTTCTGGCCGAAGATCCGGTAGGTACCGTCGCCCTGAGGCACGGCGCGCGAGCGGATCGCCGCCAGATCCGAGCCTGCCTGCGGCTCGGTGATGTTCATGGTGCCGGTCCACTTGCCCGAAATCATGCTGGGCAGGTACATCGCCTTCTGCGCATCAGTCCCCGCCAGTTCCAGCGCTTCGATGGCGCCCAGCGTCAGCAGGGGGCACAACGAAAAAGACATGTTGGACGACTTCCACATCTCCTGCACTGCCGCCGAGACCACCTTGGGCAGCCCCTGGCCGCCATGCTCCGGATTACCCGAGAGCGCGTTCCAGCCGTTGTCGACAAACTGCCGGTAGGCCTCCTTGAAACCCTTCGGCATGGTCACCGACTTGTCGGCCCATTGCGCACCTTCCATATCGCCGCTGAAGTTGAGCGGCGCCAGGACGCCCCCGGTAAATTTGGCGGACTCACCGAGAATCGCTTCGACCACATCGGCCGACGCTTCCTCGTAACCCGGCAAGGCGGCGACCTTGTCTATGCCGGCCAGTTCGGTCAACACGAACTGCATATCCTTCAGGGGGGCGGTATAGCTGCTCATCGGCTTGCTCCGTGATGATTTCCTGTCAAATTGCGGCGACCAGTTCCGGCACTGCCTGGAACAGATCGGCGACCAGGCCGTAGTCGGCGACCTGGAAGATCGGCGCATCGGGATCCTTGTTGATCGCCACGATCACCTTCGAATCCTTCATGCCCGCCAGATGCTGGATCGCCCCCGAAATGCCGATGGCGATATACAACTGCGGGGCGACGATCTTGCCGGTCTGGCCAACCTGGTAATCGTTGGGCACGAAGCCGGCGTCGACCGCGGCACGGGACGCACCCAATGCGGCACCCAGCTTGTCGGCCAGGGGTTCCAGCAGCGCATGATAGTTCTCGCCGCTGCCCATGCCGCGACCGCCCGAGACGATGATCTTCGCCGCCGCCAGTTCCGGCCGCGCCGACTTGGTCAGCTCGCGGCCGATCAGCTTTGCTTGCCCCAGATCGGGGCCGGCAGCGAGGGCCTCGACCGCTGCGCTGCCGCCCGAATTTGCGGCAGCATCGAAACCCGTGGTGCGCACCGTGATGACCTTGGTCGCATCGGAGGACTTGACCGTGGCTAGGCCGTTGCCGGCGTAGATCGGACGAACGAAGGTATCGGCGTCGACCACCGCAATGATTTCCGAAATTTGCGCGACGTCGAGCAGGGCCGCCACGCGCGGCAGGGTGTTCTTGCCGTTGCTGGTCGCCGCCGCGATGATGTGCGTGTAGCCCGAGGCATTGGCCACAATCAGCGCAGCCAGGTTCTCTGCCGTCTGATCGCCGTAGTGGGCCGCATCAGCGACCTTGACCTTGGCCACGCCCGCTACCTTGGCCGCCTGTTCGGCGACCGCGCCGCAATTGGCGCCGGCGACGAGGACGTGTATTTCGCCGCCGATTTTCGCCGCTGCGGTAACGGCATTGAGGGTCGCGGCCTTGAGGGCGGCATTGTCGTGTTCTGCTATGACGAGGAGGCTCATGCGATCACCTTGGCTTCGTTCTTGAGTTTGTCGATCAGGGTTGCGACATCGGCTACCTTGATGCCGGCGCTGCGCTTGGGCGGTTCTACGACGCTGACGGTGGCCAGGCGCGGGGCAGGATCGACTCCGAGGTCGGCCGGCTTGACGATCTCCATCGGCTTCTTCTTCGCCTTCATGATGTTGGGCAGCGTGGCGTAGCGCGGTTCATTGAGGCGCAGGTCGGCGGTGATCACGGCCGGCAGGCTGACTTCAATGGTTTCCAGGCCGCCATCGACCTCGCGGGTGACGGTGGCTTTGCCATCGGCGATCACCACCTTGGAGGCGAAGGTGGCTTGCGACCAGCCCAGCAGCGCGGCGAGCATTTGCCCGGTCTGGTTGGCGTCATCATCGATGGCCTGCTTGCCGAGGATGACGATCTGCGGGGCTTCCTTCTTTACCACCGCAGCGAGCAATTTGGCTACCGCCAGCGGTTGCAGTTCGACGTCGGATTCAACCAGGATGGAACGATCGGCGCCGATGGCCATGGCGGTACGCAGGGTTTCCTGGCAGGTCGTGACGCCGCAGGAGACGGCGATTACTTCCGTCGCCACCCCGGCTTCCCTCAGGCGTATGGCTTCTTCCACCGCGATTTCGTCGAAGGGATTCATCGACATCTTTACATTCGCCAGATCGACACCACTGCCGTCTGCCTTGACGCGAATCTTGACGTTGTAGTCAACCACGCGCTTGACCGGAACGAGGATTTTCAAGCGACTCTCCTTAAGTTTGGCGGATCAAAAAAGAAACATTCTAGCGGCTATTCAAAACAACGCACCCATACGGTTGCGTATGGTTTGTGCGATACTACCCCAGCTCCGAAAAAACTTCAATACCTTACCGTATGGAAACCACATGGTAAATGCAGCCGCCAAACTTCCCCGCGCCGCGCTGGATCGGGACGCCTGGATCAAGGGCGCGATCGCCATCCTGGCCGAACACGGCGCCGAGCGCCTGCGCGTGGAAGTCCTGGCCAAGCGCCTCGGCGTGACCAAGGGCAGCTTCTACTGGCACTTCAAGAATCGCCGCGACCTGCTCGACGCGGTGCTGGATTTCTGGAAGGAAGGCCGCATCCGCGACATCCGCAAACAGACCCAGGCCGAGCCCGGCGGCGAAGTCGAGGCCCTGCTCCACACCATCGAAGTTTATGGCTCGGCCCGCAACCGCAAGGGCATATCGATCGAAGCCGCGGTACGCGACTGGGCGCGGCGCGATGCGCAGGCCGTGGCAGTCGTCGAAGAAGTCGACGCCGAACGCCTGGCCTGCTCCTGCCGCCTGTTCCTAGCCTGCGGGCTGGATGCCGAAGAGGCGCAGGCGCGCAGCGTCATGCTCTACGCCTACGTCTTCGGCGTCAGCCTGATGCACTGCGGCGGCTTTACCGCCGACCTGGCAACCCTGAAAACCTGGATCGCCGAGCGCATTGCGCGCTGATTGCGGCCGACTCTTGCTGGCTCTTGCAATTGGCGGCTTTCGAGTCAAGGCTCAGACTCATGGCACGCCGTTCACTCGTGAATCACCAGCGCATCGAGGCCGATTTCGACAAATCGGTGCTCGGCTAGCGCGGCCACCACAGCATCCAGGTTGATCCTGATAATTTCTTCGAGCCGGGCATTGGCGATATTGCCAGTCGACACAAGGAACAAGCGATGGGGACGCCCATCGATCAGGAAGGACTGAACGAAGTCGTCATCCTTGGTGACAACGACACGATCCTCCTCATCGGCAATGGCGCTGATCTGTGCATCCGTTGTGCGATTCCCATGCGCCAGATCGAGCGTATGCCGGACGTCGTGTCCGGCGGAAATCAGCCAGAAAGCAAACCGGCGAGGAAGCTGGGCACCAACAAGAAACTTCACGCAGCCAACCGGCCGAGCCGCTTGACATGGGTGAGGCGAGCGGCGAATGACAGCGCCGCCAGGATGTCTTCCCGCTCCAGATCTTCGTAGTCGGCAAGTATCTGATCGATACTCATGCCACCGGCAAGCCATTCCAGAATATTCTCAACGGGATAGCGCAAGCCCCGAATGCAAGGCTTGCCGTGGCAAATTGCCGGGTCGATGGTCACTCTGTCGTCCATGTCCAATCTTCCAGTCGAGGAGCCCATTCTACACAGCAGAGTCGGCGCCGGCGACACGGCGACAGGCCATGCAGGTGGGCGACTACACCCGTGAAGCTGCCTGATGACCTGCGGGGTGGGTATACTTGCCAGCCATGCAACGTGGCAAGCAAACCCTCCGGCTCATGCAAAGTTTCCGCCGGGCGCGAGCTGCGTTGGCGAATCGACAATTGAAGGATAACGATGGCCGACTCATCCCTTCGCGGAAACATCAAGCTCATAAATAGTTCAGCGCACATCTGCGTTTCCCGCCATGGCGAAACGGACTGGAACATTTCAGGAATTCTGCAAGGCTGGACCGATGTCCTGCTCAACGACCTGGGCCGCCAGCAGGCTTATGAACTCGCCGAGGCCGTTTCCTGTTGCCGTATTTCCAGCGTCTACTCCAGCCCCTTGCGGCGCTCGCTGGAGACGGCGGAGATCATCGCCCGGGAGTTGGGGCTTGATCCGCCGACATGCCATGAAGGCTTGAAGGAAAGGAATTTCGGCGTCATCCAGGGCGTTCCAAAAGCCGAGATGAATCCAGAGTTCCTGGAGCAAATCGTGAAGCGGAATCCGGCGTGTTATTTCGATCACGGCGAGACCATGGAAGGATTTGCGAGCCGGGTACTCGATGCGATCGCGAGCATTGCCAAAAACCATCCCGGCGAGCGCGTGCTGGTGATTACGCATGGCTGGGTCATGGATGTCATCACCCGGCACATATTGGGCCTGCCGCCCAGCGCAATCCTGAACATGAAGCGCAAGAACGGCGAATGCCTGTCGCTGAGCGCAACAGAAGATTCCATCCGCCTCCTGTCGGAGGACGGAGACCTGCCCGGCTTCGGGACGTGCAGTTGCTCGGAGAAGCAGCAAAGACTCCTGTGCCGCTCGGCGTAGAGATTTTTTGCAGGCTTTCAGGCGGCACAGGTGGCGCCAGTGGCCGTTTTTCGTGGCTATGCGTGCAATGACCTGAGCGCCAATTCCGGGGCCGTCGATACGATTTTGAGTAATGCAGCAGCGGGTCCGGTCGGGTTGCGGCGGTGCTGTTCCCAATTCTGGAGCGTCTTGATGCTCACCCGCATCAGCTTGGCAAAATCACTTTGCGACAGCCCGATTTGTTCCCGAACGGCTTTTACGTCCGGCGACATTATCTCGAAGCGGCGGGAAGCCTTGGCCTTGCCTTTGGAAATATCCCTGGCTTCCTTCAGGCTCTGCACCAAATCATCAAACAGTGCCTTTTCCATGCTCACAGCTCCTTAACGAATTCGCGCAGAATGGCGGTTTCCTTGTCGGTCAGATCATCCTTTTTCGACTTTGGATACGCCACCAGCATGTAAGTCAAACGCAACATTATCCGCCAATGGCGGATAGCGCAAGGGATATCTCTACAGACCCGAATGATTCGACCAATGGCCGAACAACCGCCGTATCGCCAGCGCCGACTTTCAGTATTGGACAAAACGGCGAGCGGCCAACCGTAAACAAATCGAGACGGGCACAAGCCCGCCTCGCCAGCGAGTTCTGCATCGGGCGTGCTATTTCGATCACGGCCAGACCATGGAAGACTTTGCCCTACATCTGGCTTCGATCCGAAGGCCAGCGCCCCGTGACTCCTAGCTCGAAGTGGGTCAAGAAGACCGCTCAAATCGGCTAAGATGCTGGGGACATTGTGTTTCCAGTTTTTAGGTATCCGAACACACCCTTCAATCAAAAGGCAATCTGATGGCGAAGACGCCAGCAAAGAAAAACGACTCCTCAGCCAATATTGGATTTGAAGCCAAGCTCTGGCTCGCCGCCGACAAGCTGCGCAACAACATGGACGCGGCTGAATACAAGCACGTCGTCCTAGGCCTCATCTTCCTCAAATACATCTCCGACGCCTTCGAGGAACACCGCGCCAAGCTGGTTGCGGGCAAAGGTGACTATGCAGGCGCGAACCCCGAAGACCAGGACGAGTACAAAGCCGAAAACGTCTTCTGGGTACCTCCGGCTGCGCGCTGGAGCTATCTGCAAAACAGCGCCAAGCAGCCCACTATCGGCAAGATCGTGGATGACGCCATGGTCGCCATCGAACGCGACAACCCGCGTCTCAAAGGCGTGCTGCCGAAAGACTACGCCCGCCCCGGCCTCGACAAGCACCGCCTCGGCGAATTGATCGACCTCATCGGCACCATCACGCTGATCGCCGCCAGCGAGGGCGAGAAAACTCACCGCTCCGTCGATCTACTCGGCCGCGTGTACGAATATTTTCTGACCCGCTTCGCCAGTGCCGAGGGCAAAAACGGCGGCCAGTTCTACACCCCGTCCTGCGTCGTGCGTGTTCTCGTCGAAATGCTCGCGCCTTACAAGGGCCGCATCTACGATCCCTGCTGCGGCTCCGGCGGCATGTTCGTGCAATCGGAGAAATTCGTCGAAGCTCACGGCGGCAAGCTCGGTGACATCAGCATTTACGGCCAGGAGAGCAACGCCACCACGCGCCGCCTCGCCGTGATGAACCTGGCATTGCGCCATATCGAGGCCGACTTCGGCCCCGAGCATGCCGACACATTCCGCCGCGACCTGCATCCGGACCTGCGCGCCGACTACGTGCTCGCCAATCCACCCTTCAACGACTCCGACTGGTTCCGCAAGGACGACGACGTGCGCTGGCAATACGGCGTGCCGCCCAAGGGCAACGCCAACTTCGCCTGGGTGCAGCACTTCATCCACCACCTCTCGCCGCACGGCATGGCAGGCTTCGTGCTCGCCAACGGCAGCATGTCGTCAAATCAGTCCGGCGAAGGCGACATCCGCAAGGCGATCATCGAGGCCGATCTCGTGGACTGCATGGTGGCGCTACCGGGCCAATTGTTCTACAGCACGCAAATTCCTGTCTGCCTCTGGTTCCTCACGAAAAGCAAGAAAGACGCGAAGTTGCCAAATGCGCGTCGCGACCGGCGCAAGCAAACGCTCTTCATTGACGCCCGCAAACTTGGCACCCTCATCGATCGCGTCCACCGCGAACTGACTGACGCTGATTTACAGAAAATAGTTTTCACCTATCATGCATGGCGTGGAGACAAGGGCGCAGGCAAATACGAGGACATCCTCGGTTTCTGCAAATCCGCCGCCACCGCTGAAATCGCCACCCACGGTCACGTCCTCACACCCGGCCGCTACGTTGGTGCAGAAGAAATTGAAGACGATGGCGAACCCTTCGAGGAAAAGATGACTCGTCTGGTCGAGGAACTGAATACGCAGTTCGCCGAATCCGCGACACTGGAAAAACAGATCAAACGTAATCTGGCGGCCTTGGGCTGAACACGGGATACGGGAGCCAACAGCATGAATCTGAATACCGACCACCTCAAGCGTTGCATCAAGACTCTGCGCTCATCGCTCATGTTTTATGAGCAGGCCGCGGCGGACAGCATCGACCAGGAGATTTTTCGCAATGCCATCGTCAAGGGCTACGAACTGGCGCAGGAAACCAGCTTCAAGCTGCTGAAAAAAGCCCTGCGCGATTTCGGCCACGGCGCGAAAAAACTCGACACTACGCCGATCAAGGAACTGCTGCGTTTGTCCGCAACGCACGGCCTGATGACACTCGAAGAAGTCGAGCGCTGGTTTGCCTATCGCGACAACCGCAACAATACGGCCCATGACTATGGCGAAAACTTCGCCAAGGAAACGCTGCGCCTGATACCCGGCTTCATTGACGACGTGACGCGGCTGGAGGCCGTCTTGCGCGAACGCTACAGCGAAGGAAAGGACTGATGTCGGAACTGGCGCTGCAAAAGCTGGATTTACGACCGCAGCATCTGGCGATATTGCGTGAGCTGCTGCAACAATATGTTCCGCAAGTTGAAGTGTGGGCCTACGGCAGCCGCGTCAACGGCGACGGCCACGACGCCAGCGACCTTGATCTGGTCGTGCGTCAGCCTGCTGACCTGAAACAGGAAACACCTGAATTGGGAGAACTGCAAGAAGCCCTGATCGAAAGCAAGCTGCCTATTCGCGTGGAAGTGGTCGATTGGGCACGTATCCCGGCCAGCTTCCATCGCGAAATCGAGCAGGCGTATGTGGTGGTGCAGGCGCCATGAGTCCATTCGCCGTCTCGCCAGCGCCGACTTTTGCGGGTGAGCTGAATTGGGTTGCTTATGCCGCAAACCTGATGGGACTGGGTTATGGCGGGTGATGAAGCACGGCTGACTCTCGGCGATGTTGTGACACTTCAACGTGGCACGACATACAAGGGCGCGCTGTTGGGGCAGCCCGGTCCGGTCTTGCTCGGGCTTGCATCAATTCAACGCAACGGCGGCTTCCGTGACGACAATCTGAAGACTTATGGGGGAGACTCCCCGGCAAAACTCACACTTGGGCCGGGCGACATCTACGTTTCGCTGAAGGACGTTACACAGTCGGCGGACTTGCTCGGATCAATAGCACGCGTCCCGCCGCACGTCCCGGCAGGCCGGGTGACGCAGGACACGGTCAAGCTCACGTTTATTCGGAAGGATGTTCCCTCACGCTACCTCTATTGGCTGCTCAGGACTCCGGTTTATCGCGAATACTGCCGAGCTCACGCCATTGGAACAACGAACCTCTCGATTGCGCGTGACGACTTTCTCGCGTTTCCCGTCCCAAAACCAAAGGCCCGCGACCTTACGCTCGTCGATACGCTCGATGCCCTGGACGACAAGATCGAGTTGAACCGGCGGATGAACGCGACGCTGGAGGCGATGGCGCGGGCGTTGTTTCAGAGCTGGTTCGTCGATTTCGACCCCGTCCGCGCCAAACTCGACGGCGGGAAACCTGCCGGACTCGATGCTGCCACCGCAGCCGTTTTTCCCGCCAGCTTCCACGACTCAGAGGTTGGGCACATCCCGAAAGGCTGGACCATCAAGCCCGTCGGCGAGGTCGTCGATTGCGTCGGCGGCGGAACCCCGAGCACTGCGGAGCCCAAGTATTGGGAGGGCGGCACACACCACTGGACGACACCGAAGGACTTCTCTTCACTCCAAGCGCCTGTCCTCCTCGACACCAACCGCAAGCTCACCGACGCAGGCATCGCCAAGATTTCCTCTGGCCTACTGCCCGCAGGGACACTCCTTCTTTCATCACGCGCCCCAGTCGGTTATCTCGCCATCGCCGCCATGCCTGTCGCCATCAATCAGGGCTTTATCGCCATGAAGTGCAACGAGCGCGCCTCAAACTTCTTCATGCTGAACTGGTGTCAGACGAACATGGCCGAGATCGAAAGCCGTGCTACCGGTACTACCTTCGCCGAAATCAGCAAACAAAATTTCCGCCCGATTCGCGTCGTGCTCCCACCGAAGGAATTGATGGCTGCCTTCACCGCCAAAGTCGCGCCGCTCTACGCCCAAATCACAGCCAACCTCCACCAATCCCGCACCCTCGCTACCTTACGTGATGCGCTCCTTCCCCAACTTCTCTCCGGTAAGCTGCGTATGAAGGATGGCATGTCCACCAACGCAAAAAAGGGAATGGCTTATGGCTGACATCCATCTGACTCAATCCGAGGCCGAAGCACTGATCGCAATGGAGAAACATCGTATTGACGATGAGCGCTACTCCTACCCAACATCGGGTTCGCTGGTCGTTCCTCTTCAGTCGCCGGACAAGCGGGAACAATTTCTACTCGACATCCGTAGGGGACGCATCGACTTGCTCAAAGGAAAATACCAGGCTCGTGCGCGGCAGGTCGTCGTTTTGGTGCGGCTGGATTTTGGCGGTGCGCCGCACAGAAATCCTGACGACGAAGAAATCGGAAGCCCCCATCTTCATCTTTATCGCGAAGGCTATGGAGACAAGTGGGCGGTAGCGGTTCCAGTTGAGCACTTTCCGAGGACATCCGACCTGTGGAGCACTTTGGAAGACTTCATGCGGTTTTGTCGGGTTACGATGCCGCCGTACATTGAACGAGGGTTGTTCACATGATCCAGGATATTCAGAAGCTGCTTGACGACTACGTCGCCTGGCTGCGAGACAAGACATCGCTGCGTCAGGTTGCGGATTGGGTTGAGATCACAACACCGTATCTGGATCGTCATAACGATTACGTCCAAATCTACGCCAGGAAATCGAATGGCGCATATGTGCTGACAGATGATGGCTACACGATTGATGACCTTGAACAAAGCGGCTGCAAGCTGAATAGTCCGAAGCGACAGGATTTGCTGAAGATGACTCTGAACGGGTTCGGTATTCAGCTTCACGGGGATGCGCTTGAAGTTCATGCCACACCCGACAACTTTGCCTTGCGCAAGCACAATCTTCTTCAGGCGATGTTGGCCGTGAACGATATGTTTTATCTCTCCGTGCCAATGGTTGCGAGCTTGTTTTACGAAGACGTGGTTGCATGGCTCGACTTGCATGATGTCCGCTATACGCCGAAGGTGAAATTTTCAGGCAAGACCGGATATGACCATTTGTTCGATTTCGTGATTCCGAAGTCCCGTCGACAACCCGAGCGCATCATCCAAACCATAAACCGCCCGAGTCGGGATACGGCGCAAGCGGTGGCCTTTGCGTGGATCGACACCAAGGAGGTTCGGCCACCAGATTCAAAGGCATTCGCTCTGCTTAACGATTCGGAAATTGCGATTTCATCCTCCGTTACTGACGCATTGAAGAACTACAACGTGCATCCGATCCCCTGGAGCAAGCGGGACGAGGTGTGGGAGGAACTGGCGGCGTGAGCAGCGAGCCATTTCCCCAATCCGAATTCATCCTCTACCAGACGGAGGACGGACGCACGCGTATCCAGTGCCGCTTTGAGAATGAAAGCATCTGGCTATCGCAGGCGCTTATCGGGGAGTTGTTCCAAAAGGATGTGCGGACCATCAACGAGCACCTGGTGAACGTTTTCGAGGAGGGCGAATTGCGCCGGGAGGCAACTATCCGGAAATTCCGGATAGTTCGCCAGGAAGGCTCACGGCAGGTAGCCCGCGAGGTCGATCACTACAATCTGGACGCCATCATCGCTGTAGGTTTTCGGGTGCGCAGCCATCGCGGCACGCAGTTCCGCCAGTGGGCAATCTCGCGCTTGAACGAGTATCTGCTCAAGGGATTCACGATGGATGACGAGCGGCTGAAGAATCCGCCGGGCAAGGGACACAAGGATTACTTCGACGAGCAACTGGAGCGCATCCGCGACATTCGCTCCTCGGAGCGGCGCTTCTACCAGAAGGTACTGGATATTTACGCGACGAGTGTGGACTACACGCCAGACACGGAGATTTCGCAGCATTTCTTCGCGACGGTGCAGAACAAGATGCACTGGGCCGCGCACGGACAGACGGCGGCGGAGGTGATTCATGCGCGGGCGGACGCGGGTCAGCCTTTTATGGGGATGAAGACGACGCGGCCCGGCGGCATCATCCACAAGGGGGACGTGTCCATTGCCAAGAACTACCTCAATGGTGAGGAACTCGGCACACTGAACCGGATCGTGAACGCCTACATCGAATTTGCCGAACTGCGGGCACTCCAGCGCAAGGTGATGACGATGCGGGACTGGATCACGAAGCTGGACGAGTTCCTGAAACTCTCCGAGCACGAGTTGCTGGACCACGCGGGCAAGATTTCCGCCGAGCAGGCGAAGATGAAGGCTGAGTTGGAATACGACCGCTATCGGGTGTTCGTGGATTCGCAGCCGCGCCTCGTAGATTTGGATTTCGAGAAGGCTGCGTCGGAATTGAAGAAACTGCCAACGCCAAAGCAAGCGAAGAAACTCAAGGCACCCAAGCCATGAGCCTCAACGAATCCATTGTCGAAGACGCCGCCCTCGAATGGTTCGGGGAGTTGGGCTATGCCATCGGTCACGGGCCGCATATCGCACCCGGCGAACCGGCGGCGGAGCGCGATTCGTTTGGCGAGGTGGTGCTGGTCGGGCGGCTGCGTGAAGCGATCCGTCGGCTGAACCCGGCCATTCCCGAAGAAGCAGGCGAAGAGGCATTGCGCAAAGTGCTGCGGGTGGCGACGCCTTCGCTGGTACAGACCAACCGCGCCTTCCACCGCATGCTGCGCGATGGCGTGGAAGTGGAATATCCGCGAGGCGATGGCTCCATCGCGGGCGATCATGTGCGGCTGGTCGATTTCAATGGCGCAAGTGCCAACGACTGGCTGGCGGTGAATCAGTTCACGGTGATCGAGGGGCAGCACAATCGACGGCCAGACATTGTGGTGTTCGTCAACGGCCTACCGCTGGGCCTGATCGAGCTGAAAAACGCCGCCGATGAAGACGCGACGATCTGGAGCGCCTACGCGCAGTTGCAGACCTACAAGGCCGAGATTCCTTCGCTGCTGCACTACAACGCCTTGCTGGTGGTGAGCGATGGTTTGCAGGCGCGCATCGGTTCGCTCACGGCAAATCAGGAGTGGTTCAAGGTCTGGCGCACGATTGACGGTGAAGGCGAGGCACCAAAGACGGCGCTGGAATTGGACGTGCTGGTGCGCGGCGTGTTCGAGCCACAGCGCTTTCTCGATCTGTTGCAGCACTTCATCGTCTTCGAGGAAGACCCGGACAGCGGCGCGCTGCACAAGATCATCGCGGGCTATCACCAGTTCCATGCGGTAAATGCGGCAGTGGAGGAAACCGTGCGCGCCAGTGGCATGACCGACAAGAATCTGGCGCGCGAGGAGGCCGGTCGCTATTGGGCGGGTCGCATGCATGGCGGCAAACCGGGGGATCGTCGCGCGGGCGTGGTGTGGCACACGCAGGGCAGCGGCAAGAGTTTTTCGATGCTGTTCTACGCCGCGCGTGTGGTGCGCCATGCGGCGATGCAGAACCCGACGCTGGTGGTGCTGACGGACCGCAACGACCTTGACGACCAGCTCTTTGGCCAGTTCCAGCGCTGCCACGACATTCTCGGCCAAACACCAGTGCAAGCTGCGAACCGCGAGAAGCTGCGCGAGCTGTTGGCGGTAGCAAGCGGCGGCGTGGTGTTCACCACCATCCAGAAGTTTCTGCCCGAGAAAGGCACGGCTATGCCCTGCTTGAGCGAGCGGCGCAACATCATCGTCATCGCCGATGAAGCGCACCGCAGCCAGTACGACCTGATCGACGGCCTCGCCCGCCACATGCGCGACGCGTTGCCGAATGCCTCCTTCATCGGTTTCACCGGCACGCCCATCGAGAAGACAGATGCCAACACTCGGGCAATCTTTGGCGATTACATCAGCATCTATGACATCCAGCGCGCCGTTGCCGACAAGGCCACGGTGCCGATCTATTACGAGAGCCGCATCGCCAAGCTGGGCCTGAATGCCGCTGCGCTGCCGAAGATCGACGTGGAGTTCGAGGAGATCACCGAAGGCGAGGAGCAGAGCAAGAAGGAGAAGATCAAGAGCAAATGGGCCGCGCTGGAGGCGCTGGTGGGCGACCCGAAACGTGTTGCGCTTATCGCCGCCGATCTGGTGACGCATTTCGAGAAGCGCATCGAGGCGATGGATGGCAAGGCGATGATTGTTTGCATGAGCCGCCGCATTTGCGTAGACCTCTATGCGGCACTCATCAAGCTGCGTCCCGAATGGGCCAGCGCGAAAGATGACGATGTCGAATCAGAAAAAGGCAAGGACTGCGTGGTGAAGGTGGTGATGACAGGCAGCGCCGACGATGGCCCCGCCTGGCAGCCGCACATTCGCAACAAGGACAAGCGTCGCAAGCTGGCGAACCGCTTCAAGGACAGCAAGGACCCCTTCCGCATCGTGATCGTGCGCGACATGTGGTTGACCGGCTTCGACGCGCCCTGCCTCCATACCATGTATGCCGACAAGCCGATGCAAGGCCACGGCCTGATGCAGGCCATCGCCCGCGTGAACCGCGTCTTCCGCGACAAGCCGGGCGGGCTGGTGGTGGATTACCTCGGCCTCGCCGATCAACTCAAACACGCCCTCGCCAACTACACCGAGAGCGGCGGCAAGGGCGACCCGACTTACGATACCCGGCAGGCCATTGCCGTGATGCTGGAGAAGCATGGCATCGCCAGCGATATGCTGCATGGCTTTAGCTGGAACAAGTGGACAACTGGCAAGCCTGTCGAGCGCCTTGCACTCATCCCTGCTGGACAGGAGCACATTCTCGGACAGGAAGACGGCAAGAAGCGTTTCGTGCAAGTGGTGACGGAACTCTCACGCGCCTTCGCCTTGTGCGCAGCGAGCGATGAAGCGACGGCGATTCGCGACGACGTGAGCTTCTTCCAGGCCATCCAGGCCGCGCTGAACAAGCAAACCACCAACAACAGGAAGACACCGGAGCAGATCGACGCTGCCGTGCGCCAACTCGTGTCAAGGGCCATCACGACCGAAGGCCAGGTGATCGACGTGTTCACGGCGGCCGGATTGCCGAAGCCGGACATCGGCATCCTCTCCGAGCAGTTCCTCGCCGAAGTGCGCGGCCTGAAGTACAAGAACGTCGCCGCCGAATTGCTGGAGAAGCTGCTCAAGGATGAACTCAAGGTGCGCGCCAAGCACAACCTCGTGCAGTCGCAACTGTTCAGCGAGAAGCTCAGGAAGACGCTGAATGCGTATCACAACCGGGCCATCGCCACGCAGGAAGTGATCGAGGAACTCATCAAGCTGGCGAAGGAAATGGACGCCGCCAGCAAGCGGGGCGCAGACATGGGCCTGACCGACGACGAGGTAGCGTTCTACGATGCACTCGCCGCCAACGATTCCGCAGTGCAAGCGATGGGCGACGACAAGCTCAAGGTGATCGCGGCTGAACTCATCACCCAGGTGCGCAAGAGCGTGACGATTGACTGGACCCTGCGCGAAAGCGCCCGCGCGAAGATTCGCGTGATGGTGAAACGCATCCTGAACAAGTACGGCTATCCGCCAGACTTGCAGGAGGACGCCGTTAAGTTGGTGCTACAGCAGGCGGAGTTACTGTCAGCCGAGTGGGCAGAAGGATAGGCCGTCTTGTTGGATGCGATGTCCTTGGCCGAACAACCGCCGTATCGCCAGCGCCGACTTTCAGCATTGGACAAAACGTCCGCTGGCCGACAACTTCCACCCGTAAACGAACCGAGGCGGGCACACGCCCGCCTCGCCACCGCGTTCTGCGAACTACGATCGGCAACTGCTCCGGTTCAACCCCCGGCGGCCCACCAATCGCCGATCACATACGTTCGAAAATCCCCGCCGCGCCCATGCCGGTGCCGACGCACATGGTCACCATGCCGTACTTCAGGTTGCGCCGGCGCAGCGCGTGAATCACCGTCGCCGAGCGGATCGCGCCGGTGGCTCCGAGCGGATGGCCGAGAGCGATGGCGCCGCCGATCGGGTTGACCTTGGCCGGATCAAGGCCGAGATCCTGAATCACCGCCAGCGACTGCGCGGCGAAGGCTTCGTTGAGTTCGATCCAGTCGAGCTGATCCTGGGTGATGCCGGCCGCCTTGCAGGCCAGCGGAATCGCTTCCTTGGGACCGATGCCCATGATTTCGGGCGGCACGCCGCGCACCGCGAAGGACACGAAGCGCGCCAGCGGCGTCAGGTTGAACTGTTTGAGTATTTTCTCGCTGACCAGGATCAGCGCACCGGCGCCGTCCGACGTCTGCGAACTGTTGCCGGCCGTGACCGAGCCCTTGGCGGCAAACACCGGCTTGAGTTTGGCCAGCGCGGCCAGCGTCGAATCGGCGCGCGCGCCTTCGTCGCGATTGACCGTGCGCGTCTTCACCTCGATCTCGCCGCTGGCGAGATTCGGGAGGCGCTCATTGATTTCGACCGGCGTCGTCTCGTCGTTGAACTCGCCCGCCTGCTGCCCGGCGATGGCCTTCTGGTGCGATTCCAGCGCGAACTGGTCCTGCATCTCGCGCGTCACTTTCCATTGCGCGGCGACCTTTTCCGCGGTGAGGCCCATGCCGTAGGCCATGCCAACGTTTTCGTCAGCAAATGCCCGGATGTTGATCGACGGGTGATGGCCCATCATCGGCACCATGGACATCGACTCGGCGCCGCCGGCGATCATGACATCGGCCTGGCCGACGCGAATGCGGTCGGCGGCCATCGCCACGGCGGTGATGCCCGAGGCGCAGAAGCGATTGACGGTAACGCCGCCCACGGTATTCGGCAGGCCGGCCAGCAGCACCGCATTGCGCGCCATGTTGAGGCCGGCTTCGGCCTCGGGAAAGGAACAGCCGACGATGGCGTCCTCGATCAGCTTCGGATCGAGACCGGGCACCTGGCTCAGGGCGGACTGGATCACGCGCACCAGCAGGTCATCGGGACGGACGGTGCGGAACATGCCGCGCGGCGCCTTGCCGATCGGCGTGCGGGTGGCGGCAACGATGTAGGCGTCTTGAAGTTGTTTGCTCATTTTGGTCTCCTCAATTGCGAACCGGTTTGCCGGTCTGCATCATGCCCATGATGCGTTCCTGGGTCTTGGGATGGTTCAGCAGTTCCATGAAGGCCTTGCGCTCCAGATCGAGCAGCCACTGCTCGCTGACCAGGCTGCCCTGATCGACATCGCCGCCGGCCACCACCGTGGCAATCATCTGCCCCAGCTTGAAATCGTGCGCCGAAATGAAGCCACCGTCGCGCATATTCACCAGTTGCGCCATGATGGTGGCGATGGCATAGCGGCCGGCGACCGGCACCAGTTTTTGCAGCGGCGGCCGGTAACCGGCGTCGAACATCGCGCGTGCTTCCACCTTGGCCACATGCAGCAGTTCGTAGGCGTTGAAGACGATGACGTCGTCGGGCTTCAGATAGCCCATTTGCCGTGCCTCCAGCGCCGACTTTGAAACGGCGGCGGTGGCGGCGTTCATGAAATAGTTCTTGAGGAATTGCAGTAGGTCGTTGCCCTTGGCGTCCGCAGCCGCACGCAGCGCCGCTTCCTTCAGGCCACCGCCCGACGGGATCAGGCCGACACCGACTTCGACCAGGCCGATGTAGGACTCGATCGAGGCGACGCGCTTTGCCGCATGCAGCGCCAGTTCGCAGCCGCCGCCCAAGGCGAGGCCGGCCACGGCCGCGACCACCGGCACATTGGCGTACTTCATCGCCTGCAAGGCATTTTGCAGTTTGACGACTTCGGGCCCGATGGCCTTGACGCCACCCGACATGAACAGCGGCAGCATCGATTGCAGATCGGCGCCGGCGGAGAAGGCGCCGCCTTCGGCCGCATCCGCACCCCAGATCACCAGCCCCTTGTAGTTGGCCTCGGCTTCGGCGATGGCCTTCGCCAGCCCGGCGATGACGCCGGCGCCGATGACATGCATCTTGGTCTTCAGCGACAGGATCAGCACTTCGTCGCCCTGATGCCAGATGCGTACCGACTCGTCTTCGAATACCGTGGTCCCGGCCTTGCTGCCATCGGCCGCGCCCTCGCCCAGAACCTGGGCGCGGAAGACCTGGCGGCGATACACCGGCAGATCGGCACGCGCCACATTGGCCTTGCGTGCCGGCGACCAGGAGCCGTCCGCGGCATGCACTCCCGTGCGCCCGTCGAACACCCAGGCCGGCAACGGCGCAGCGCACAGCGCCTTGCCGCTATCGATGTCTTCTTTCACCCAGCCGGCGATCTGCTGCCAGCCGGCGGCCTGCCAGGTCTCGAAGGGACCGAGTTTCTGGCCGAAGCCCCAGCGCATGGCGAAATCGACATCGCGCGCATTGTCGGCAATGGCTTCCAGATGCACGGCGATGTAATGGAATGCGTCGCGAAAGATCGCCCAGAGGAATTGCGCCTGCGGGTTGGTCGATTCGCGCAGTGCCTTCATGCGCTTGGCCGGATCCTTTTCCTTGAGGATGCGCGCCACCAGCTCATCGGCCTTGCCGCCGCCAGCCACATACTGGCCAGTGGCAAAATCGAGGCGTTGCACCTCGCGGCCGACTTTCTTGTAGAAGCCCGCGCCGCTCTTCTGGCCGAGGGCGCCTGCCGCCACCAGTCTGGTCAGCACTTCGGGCGTCTTGTACACGGCGGCGAAAGGATCGTCAGGCAGCGTGTCCTGCATGGTCTTGACCACGTGGCCCATGGTGTCGAGGCCGACCACGTCGGCGGTGCGGAAAGTGCCGGACTTGGCGCGGCCCAGCTTGGAGCCGGTCAGGTCGTCGACCACGTCGCACGACAGACCGAATTTCCCGGCCTCGTGGATGGTCGCCATCATGCTGAAGACGCCGACGCGGTTGGCGATGAAATTGGGCGTGTCCTTGGCGCGGACCACACCCTTGCCCAGCGTGGTGACGAGGAAGCCTTCGAGCTGGTCGAGGATCTCCGGCCGCGTCGAGGCAGTCGGAATCAGTTCCACCAGATGCATGTAGCGCGGCGGATTGAAGAAATGCACGCCGCAGAAACGCGCTTTCAATTCTGCCGAGAAGCCTTCCGACAAGGCGGTAATCGACAGGCCCGAGGTATTCGAGGCGAAGATCGCATTCGGCGCGATGAATGGGGCGACCTTCTTGTACAGGTCGTGCTTCCAGTCCATGCGCTCGGCAATCGCTTCGATGATCAGGTCGCAGCCTTTCAGCAGTTCGAGGTTGTCATCGTAGTTCGCCACTTCGATGCAGGCCGCATCGTCCTTGTTGCCCAGCGGCGCCGGGCTGAGTTTCTTGAGGCCTTCGGTGGCCTTCAGGACGATGGAATTTTTCGCACCTTCCTTGGCCGGCAGGTCGAACAGCACCACGGGTACTTTGGCATTGACACAGTGGGCCGCAATCTGCGCGCCCATCACACCGGCACCGAGGACGGCGACTTTCCTGACGATGAAATTGCTCATTGACTGATTCCTCAATAAATTCCGTGAAAAGTGAATTTGAAGCTGTGAAACGTGAAAAGTGAAACGTGATGTGAGTCAAAGGCAGTTCCCGTTTCACGTTTCACATTTCACATTTCACGATTAAAACAATTCGGCTTCGAGATCGAGCAGCGACTTGGCACCGGAACGCGCCTGGCGTATCAGCATGGCCGTCTCAGGTTGCAGGCGGGCGACGTAGAAACGCGTGGTGGCGAGTTTGGCTTTGTAGAAGTTGTCGCCGGAATCCAGCTTGGCCAGCGCGATCTTCGCCATCCGGGCGAAGAAATAACTGTACACCAGATGGCCGACCACGCGCAGGTAGGGAACGGCCGCGGCACCGACCTCGTCCGGATTCTGGAAGGCCTTCATGCCGATTTCGGTGGTCAGCTTGGTCACCTTGTCGCCCAGATCGGCGAGCGGCGTGATGAATTCGCTCATGGCTTCGTCGGTGCCGTTTTCCTCGACGAAGGACTGCACCAGCGCGCCGAATTTCTTCAGCTTGGCGCCGTTGTCCATCAGGATCTTGCGCCCCAGCAGGTCGAGCGACTGGATGGTGTTGGTGCCTTCGTAAATCATGTTGATTCGGGCGTCGCGCACATACTGTTCCATGCCCCATTCGGCGATGTAGCCGTGGCCGCCATAGACCTGCATCGCCTCGGAAGTCGCGATCCAGCCGTTGTCGGTCATGAAGGCCTTGATGATCGGCGTCAGCAGCGTCACCAGATCGGCGGCGTCCTTGCGCACCGCTTCGTCCGGATGATGCAGCTCGCGATCGATCTGCAGCGCGACGAATGACGAAAAGGCGCGGCCGCCTTCCGCGTAAGCCTTTGCGGTGAGCAGCATGCGCCGCACATCGGGATGCACGATGATCGGGTCAGCCGCCTTGTCCGGCGCCTTGACGCCCGACAGGCTGCGCATCTGCAGCCGATCCTTGGCGTAGACCAGCGCATTCTGGTAGGCCACCTCGGTCAGTCCGAGACCCTGCATGCCGACGCCGAGGCGCGCTGCGTTCATCATGATGAACATGGCATTGAGGCCCTTGTGCGGCTGGCCGATCAGCCAGGCGGTGGCGTCGTCCATATTCATCTGGCAAGTCGAATTACCGTGGATGCCCATCTTTTCTTCAAGGGCGCCGCAGGTGATGGCGTTGCGCGCGCCCAGCGTACCGTCGACATTGGGAATGAACTTCGGCACGATGAACAGCGAAATTCCCTTGGTGCCGGGAGGCGCATCGGGCAGGCGGGCCAACACCAGATGCACGATGTTCTCCGCCATGTCGTGCTCGCCGGCGGAGATGAATATCTTGCCGCCGGTGATCTTGTACGACCCGTCGGTCTGGGGCACAGCCTTGGAGCGCAGCAGGCCAAGGTCGGTGCCGCAATGGGACTCGGTAAGGCACATGGTTCCTGTCCATTGGCCGGAAACCAGCTTCGGCAGGTAAAGCGCCTTCAGTTCCGGCGTGCCGTGCTCGTGCAGGCATTCATAAGCGCCGTGCGACAGTCCGGGGTACATATACCAGGCCTGGTTGGCGGAGTTGAGCATCTCGGCCAGGGAGTTGTACACGATGATCGGCAAGCCCTGCCCGCCGAATTCCGGATCGCAGGTCAACGCCGGCCAGCCGGCGTCTACAAACTGGCGATAGGCCTCCTTGAAGCCGGACGGCGTCTTCACCTCGTGGGTCACCGGATCAAGCTGGCAGCCTTCGCGATCGCCGACGTGATTCAGGGGAAACAGCACTTTGGAAGTGAACTTGCCACCCTCCTCCAGCAATTGATTGATGGTGTCGGCATCCAGCTCGGCGTGCGCGGGCAAAGCCTTGAGCTCCGCCGTCACATCGAACAACTCGTGCAGTACAAACTGCATGTCGCGCAGCGGGGCAATGTATTGGCCCATGATGTCCTCCTATGTCTTATTGGGTAGCCGCGACCGAACCGGAACGAACGGCCGTTTCAAACAACTGTTTTAATAATAGCCCAGTTTGGCCGTCGCGTGTAGATGCGCGACTCTAATTCCGCAAGCTCGGGGATTGATGCGGCCTTCAGCGCAGGAAGGTCTTGCTGACTTCGCGGAATACCGCGGAATCGGCGCGCCGCAACCATTCGAAAGCCACCATTTCGCGGCTGACGATGGCAGCGCCGGCATCGCGCATGCGCGCCAGCGCCAGCGCCTTGTCGGACTCGCGGCGGGAACCGACGGCCTCTTCGACGACGAATACTTGCTTGCCTTTTGCCAGCAGTTCAATGACCGTCTGCAGCACGCAGACATGGGTTTCCATGCCGCAAACCACGAGCTGTCCCGAACCGCCCGCCAGATCAAGGCCATGACAGGCCCCCGCCACGGCCGAAAAGTGCAGCTTGCTGGCAACGCAGCCGGCCGGCAGTTCGGCAGCCACCGCCGGATGGGTCGGACCCAGACCTTGCGGGTACTGTTCGCAGGCCAGAACCTGGATTTCCAGCTTGCGCGCGACGCGGATCAGCCAGATGACATGGTCCAGCAGAGGCTGCCAACCGGCGATGGCCGGCACCAGCTTGCCCTGTACATCCACCACCAGCAGCGTCGAGTCGCGTGCGTCGATCAGCATGATTTCTCCCAGGCGGCAATGAATTCCTTCCAGTGCGGCAGACCGGTCGCGGCCAGCGTGGTTTTCACCAGCTCCAGTTCCTTGTCATGTTCGGCGGCGGTCAGCATGCCGCGCATCAACTGAAAGCGCAGGAAGACCAGCCAGGTATTGACCACGTCGGTTTCGCAATAGTCGCGAATCTCGTCGATGCGCCCTTCCAGCCACGCGCCCCAGACCGCGGAACCGTCCATGCCGAGCTTGCCCGGCAGCCCCATGAGGCGCGCCAGTTGATCGAGCGGCGCGCTGCCGCGCGGCTGGTACATCGCCAGCAGGTCCATCAGATCAAGGTGGCGCGAGTGATAGCGGCTGATGTAGTTGTTCCACTTGAAGTCTTTCGAGTCGCGGTAGTCGCCCTCGCCCATGTCCCAGTAGCGCGGCGCAGTGACGCGATGGATCAGGCCGCGATAGTGCAGCACCGGCAGATCGAAACCGCCGCCGTTCCAGGATACGATCTGCGGCGTGAACTTTTCCACGCCGTCGAAAAAACGCTGGATGATTTCGCCCTCGCCGGATTTGGGCTCGGCCAGCGACCAGACGCGAAAGCCGTCATCGCTGCGCAAGGCGCAGGAAATCACCACCACGCGCTGCAAATGCAGCGGCAGAAAGTCGCTGCCGTTCTTCGCCCGCTGGCGCTGGAAGGCCAGCTCGGCCACCTCGGCGTCATTCAGCGTCGGCGGCAGTTCGTGCAGCGTGCGCAGGCCGGCGATGTCCGGAATGGTTTCGATGTCGAAGACGAGGACGGGAGTCATGGGCTGGGTTATTTTGAAAGTCGGCGCTGATGAAACAACTGCGCTACAAGGCGGTCGAGCAAAAAACGCTCTCCTCGCCGTAGCGGATGGTGACACGGCGATTCTATAATTCCCGCCATGTTAGCCGAAGAAAAAGACGAAGACAGCCGCCAGGGAATACAGTCGATCGAAGTCGGCGTGCCGCTGCTGCGCGTGCTGGCCGATCACGGCGCGCCCATGATGCTGCGCGATCTCGCCGGAGAAGCCGGCATGCCGGCCGCCAAGGCCCACCGCTACCTGGTCAGCTTCATGCGCACCGGTCTGGTGACGCAGGACCCGCTGTCGGGCCGCTACGATCTCGGCCACTTTGCGCTGGATCTGGGGCTGGCCAGTCTTGCCCGGCTCGACGCGGTGCGCGTGGCGACCCCGTGGCTCGACGCACTCAGTGAGGAAATCGGCGAAACAGTCGCATTGGCCGTGTGGGGCAACATGGGTCCAACCATCGTGCGCTGGGTCGACTCGAAGCGGCCGGTCACCGTCAATCTGCGCACCGGCGCGGTAATGCCGCTGCTGCACTCGGCCATCGGCCTGTGCTTTGTCGCCTTTTTCGACTCGCCGCTGCTGCAACGGCAGATCGAAGAAGAACTTCTGATCAACGCCCGTGGTGGCGACACGCGGGCGCCGGTCACCCGCGCCCAACTCGACGCCCTTGTCGCCGAGGCTCGCGAGCATGGCATGTCGCGCGTCGTCGGCTCGCTGATTCCGGGCATCAACGCCTTCTCCGCGCCGGTCTTCAATCACGACGGCAAGATGGCGCTGGCGATTACCGGCCTGGGCCACGCCGGCCTCCTGCCGCCGAACTGGAACGGCCCGATTCCGAAAGCGATTCGCGCCGCGGCCCACAGCATCTCGCGCCAGTTGGGCTGGCGTGCCGGTTGCGACTCAGGGAAGGGCTAGCATCGCCCCCAAGGCCGCGACGAACACGTACTGTGCGCTACGGATACCCGGATCATCCGCGCCGGCGCGGCGCC
>Ga0209211_10002633_pt1 | contig 30585 bp, 20 predicted proteins | sample RifGroA2_FD_183992 | JGI IMG/M metagenome (GOLD analysis project Ga0209211, IMG submission 183992) | Groundwater microbial communities from Rifle, Colorado, USA - Groundwater A2 (SPAdes) (version 2) | ecosystem: Environmental > Aquatic > Deep subsurface > Groundwater | place: Rifle, Colorado...
TTCCCGCTGCTCTCCATTCGGGAGGATTGCTGTGGCTTCAACCCCGTTTGGAATCACCACCTTCATGGTGAACATGCTCTTTGCCTGCTTCCAGCTGACTACTATTCTGCCCGAAGGGCTCCTGAATACAGCCAAAGTTCTCTCCAAGGAACCTGGTGTCGGCGCAATAAGGACTTTTTTCCAACCGACGCTTCCCGGCTGCTGGCGAATACCTGCAAGATACGCGTAATGCCATTCCATCAGGTGGCCGAGCATGAAGTGGTTCATGCTGTTCCCGGTCCCCGGTCTGGCATCCCAACTCTCCGGCAAAGAGGTGAATCCCTGATTGACCATGTATCCGTAGCTCCCTCGATTCTCACGGTTGTACACGCGGTGCAGAACATCGCTCCGGTTTCCCTCAGCGAGAGCGCGTATGAAGAACACCTGCAGCACCTCACCAACGGTTTGCTGATAGCCGCGCTTCTCCAGATCGTCAATAATGGCCTGCAGCACGGCCGGACGATCAGCTTCGGGCACAAGTCCGACGCAGAGCGCTGCGCTGTGTCCGGCCTGGCACGAACCTTTGTTCTTCAGTGTTTTTGTCGAGGCATCATAGAAGTGGCGCTGAAAATCATCCTTGATCTGATCGAAGAGTTTTTGATAGAGCGACGCTTCCGAGTGTTTGCCGAGCACGGTGGCAGCCTGAGCGACGGTCTTCGCGCCGAGCGCCCAGATTGCGGTGGCACTCAGCTCATTCGGTGTCCACTGCGAGGGGCCGTCTCCTTTCCCATGCCCGTAATCATACCAGTCACCGAGGTTGCTGTTGATAATTCCATCCTTTGCCTGTGAGCCGAGGTAATCGACAAACTTCTTCATGCTTTCGAAATTCGATTCGATGACGCTCTTGTCTCCGTACCACTCGTAAATATGCCACGGCACCAGGACGCCGGAGATGCCCCATTCCGGCGCCTCGTTCCAATATCCATGGGGAGGGATCCCGACAAGGTAGTTCGGACAATTGGTCGGTATGTGTCCGTCGGGAAGCTGCGTGTCGCGGAGATCCCCAGCAATCTTGGTGAACCAGCTCTGAACATCATAACCGTAACTCATGGCGCGGGCCATATGCCAGTTTTCTTCCTGCCAGCCGTTCTTTTCCCGGTGAGGACAGTCAGTAGCAACGTAGCTCATGTTCGATTTTATGGACCAATCGATCATCGCATGTGCCTTGTTCTGCAGGTCGCTTGAGCACTGGAATGTTCCGACGAGGGGGTTCGCCGTGCGCACGTGCACGAGCTCGAGCTTCTTGATCACCGGAAGGTTGTAGGGATTCGGTGAACCCTGGGGTACAGCTCCTGCGACGCCGACGTACTGACATCCCACATAGCAAAACAGTGTCTGATGGGACTCAGTTCTTGCTGATCCGATCGTGTAATCGTGCCAGATATCTTTCCCGGTTCCCCAGGTGTAGGTGAATTTCACATGTCCGGTTGAGTCCATGTATTCACATGGTCTGAACCGAATCCGCTGCCCGGGTGATCCAATCACGGTAAACCGGAGAAGGGCAGAGGAGTTTTGAGGGAATACGTAGGTATATTCGCCGGCTTTTGGAGACACAACTTTCTCCGGACGGAATACATCGAAGGCCTTCATCGGCGGGCCTGTATAGGGTTTGAGCATTGCGGCTGGAGGATCAACGGTCAACACGGGTTTCCACGCGCGGTCATCGAATCCGGCCGATTGCCATCCCGCCGGAGCACGACGCGCGTCGTAATCTTCGCCGGCATAGATATGAGAAAACGTGATCGGGCCGCTCGTCCATTTCCATGAACCGTCGCTCGCAATGACCTGTTCGCGGCCGTCATTCATTTTGATCCGGGCCTCAAGCCAGAGGAGATATGGATAGCCGCCGGAAAAATCGGGCATGGCATCTGTTTTCACGTACCGCGTGGAATCGTGAGCGGGCCCGACTTGCCAGAACGAATTACCAAGCATGACACTCCAGGCATTCTCTCCTTCGTGTAACAGCGGCTTGATGTCGAATTCCTGCCAATAGATTGTCTTGTTGTACTGCGACCATGGCTGGTTTATGAGGGACAGCCCGACGCGTTTTCCATTCAGACATAATTCGTAGTGGCCAAGGCCAATGATTCGTACGGAAGCAGTTATGGGCCGGTCCTTTAACGGGAATGTCGAACGAAGGATGGGGCATGGTGTCTTTTCGTCCGTTGCTCGCGCAGCATAAGGCGAGATCCAGAGAGGAGCCGAATGGTTCGACGGCTGGCTCGAGGAGATCCCGGGAATTATGAAACAAGCGATCAGGCAGAGTGCGATGAAAGAGAGAGATTTCATTGGCGATCTCCGGTATATGGTATTCCAACAGCTCAATGTTTTGATCCCAATGTCATTGCGAGCCCCAACGCCATTTGTTGGGGCGAAGCAATCTCTCACTAAGCAACGTGTCGCTTCAACACACAAGGAATAGATTGCTTCGTCGCGGAGGAACGCTCCTCGCAATGACAAGGTGTCTTATATAATATCCAGCAACTCGGGCAGCGAATCGAGGACAAAATCTGGTTTAAGTTGACGGATCCGCTCACTTGACAGTGACCCGTACGTCACGCCGCATGTTCTGACACCGGCGCGCTTGCCTGCTTCGATATCATTATCTGTATCACCCACCATAAGCGTGTGAGCATACTCCCAGCCCTGGTCCAGAAGAATCTTTGTAATGATGAACGGATCCGGTTTGAAGGGCATGTCGTCGCTTCCCTGGATCTGGGAGAAATGTTCAGCGATACCGAAGTGCGTCAGAACACGGCGCGATCCGGCACTGAGCTTTGTCGATGCCGTAGCAAGGCGGATGCCTCTCGATCGCAGTTCTGCAACGGTCTCCCGGACGCCAGGGAAGAGAATCGTGGTATCGAGAGCACGCGGGGGGTAGTACTCCTTATAGAGTTCGGAGGCTTCCGCGATGCGATGGTGAAGCGATGGAGGGAGAAGTGTGGCAAAAGTCTCCCTGAGAGGTTTGCCGATGAGAGGATACAGATCTTCCGGCGTGTAGGAATGCACACCCAGCTGTGCCAGCACCCAATGCTGTGCGCCGGCAATGTCGCGTTTGGAATCTATTAAGGTGCCATCGACGTCGAAGATGATGTTGGTGATAGCATGTTGCATAGCAAACACAGGAAGCGAGGATAGCGATTAGCAATTAGCGGTTAGGTTTCAGCTTATACCTACAACGAGAACTCCCTTCGTTGGTCACAGTCGGCATCTGCCTACTGCCTACTGTCGACTCGACATCATCTTACTTTTTACCCGCCTGTTCTGGTATTGCCATGCCATCCTTCCTCGGATCAGAAGCTCCGAAATTCACTCCCGTCGTAAAATTCCGTAACACGGCCTGGCCGCCTCCCATCACAGGTGAAAAATCGCCCCGAACCTCGAGCTGGTGTCCCATTGCCTCAAGTTGTGCCCGGACCGATGCCGGCACTCGTCCCTCAATCTGAAGATCGCATCCCTCAAAGGTCGTCTTCCTGAATCGAGCGGCCTCGACGGCTGCCTGGATATTCATACCATAATCGACGACATTCGAGACAAACTGCGCGTGTGCCTGTGACTGATTCCACCCGCCCATGATTCCAAACGCGATTTTCACATCACCCTTTGTCATGAACGCCGGGATAATGGTGTGCAGTGGACGCTTGCGGCCGGCCAGTGCGTTCGCGTGTGTCGCGTCGAGCGAGAAGAGAGCTCCTCGGTTTTGCAGAGCAAAACCGGCTCCATCAGGCACCAGACCTGATCCGAAGTTCTCATAGTTGCTCTGAATGAGCGATACCATGTTTCCGTCTTCGTCAACGACTGACAAGTAGATGGTATCGTCACCGGGTGCGGGCGGCTTGCCCGCCGCAGGAGAACAGTTTGCCTTCGTGGTGTCGATGAGCTTCGCCCGAACAGTACCGTAACCTTTATCGAGCATTCCCGACACAGCGACTTTGGAAAACCGCTGGTCAGCCACATAGCGCAGCATGTCTGCATAGGCGAGCTTCTTTGCCTCGATCATCACATGGAGCGCCTCCGCGGAATTATGCCGGTAGCCGGGGATCGGGAAGTTCTCCATAATATTCAACATCATCAGCGCTGCTATTCCCTGGCCGTTTGGAGGAATCTCATACACCATCCAACCACGATACGTCGTCGATATCGGTTCAACCCATTCGCTGGAGAAATCGGCAAGGTCGGCTTTTGTCATTGTGCCGCCGAACTCCCTGCAGCATGCGAGGATACGCTCAGCAAGAGACCCTCGATAGAAAGCGTCGCGGCCATGTTCGGCGATTTCTTTCAGACTGGAGGCCAGGGCCGGATTTCGAAAAATGTCGCCAACCTTTGGCGGCCTGCCGTTGGGCAGAAATGTCCTCGCGGCCACAGCATTCCCATTCAGGACGTCGGCATTCGCAGACCAAAGGCCGGCCACGAGCTCGGTTACGGGAAAGCCCTCTTCCGCGTAGCGTATGGTCGGGGCAAGCAATTGTTGAAGCCGCTTCGTTCCGAATCGTTTGAGCAGTCTCGTCCAACCATCCACGGTGCCAGGAACGGTCACCGAGTGAATGCCCCGGTACGGCATCGACGAGATACCGTTCTTCTGCAAATAGTCAATGCTCAGACCTGAAGGCGCCCAGCCGCTCGCATTGAGGCCGTAGAGCTTGCCAGATTTTGCCTCGTAGACAATTGCAAACAGGTCGCCTCCGATACCGTTGCTCATCGGAGCCACAAGCCCCATCATCGCGTTCGTGGCGATCGCGGCGTCAACTGCATTACCGCCATCGGCAAGAATTGTTGCGCCGACTTGGGCCGCCAACGGGCTTTCGGCCGCGACGATGCCATACCTCGTGACAACCATGGACCTGGCTTGTGAACGATCCTGCGAGAAATCTTCGCTGGCAGTTGTGGTCATGAGCAGAATGAAGATAAGCAGGTTCTTTGTCATAGGGCAGGTATAGTGTTCTGGGAAAACACATTAAGGTGAACAGTAAACAGTTGACGGTTCGCTGTTTACAATTCACCATTCACTTTCTCGTATTTTCTCGGATCTCATCCTTATACACCTTTCCATCTTTCATTACGAATGCAACTTGTTCGAGGACGCCGATATTCTTGAGCGGATCTGCTTTCACCGCAACAAGGTCGGCAAATGCACCGGGAGAAATTTCTCCGATCTTTCCGTTCATGTCGAGCAGCTCGGCAGCCACCGTGGTGGCTGCTTTGATGGCCTGCATCGGTGTCATTCCCCATTTCACCATGTAGGAGAATTCCTTTGCCTGGTTTTCCGTCCAGTCAAAGCCGCCTGCATCAGTGCCGAATGCTATCTTAACCCCGGCTTTGTGAGCTTTGTTGAAGGTCACCGGCAGCGCCTCGCTGAAAACCTTATTGATTGGACTCCCCGCAGCCGCTCGTCCCTCCGCAACCCAGACATTCACGTAGATCGTCGGACACCAGTAGATTCCTTTCTCCACCATCAGCTTGATGCATTCGTCGTCGATCCCGAATCCATGCTCCACTGAGGCTGCACCCGCTTTGATGGCAGGGATGATGCCGTCGGGTGTCACCGCATGCGCGGACATTTTTTTCCGGTGCATTGCAGTCTCGTTGCCAAGCGCATTGATTTCATCCGGTGTGAAATTCTGCAAACTCCGGAACGACCCGTCAGGCAGCTGGTAATAGCTTCGATCGGCATAGATCTTGACCCAGTCGGCGCCATAGGATATCTCTTCACGGACCGCCCTTCGTGCCTCGTCTGCCCCCGTGATCTCGATGAGTCCCTTCGGCACCCTCCATTCCCACGCGTATTCTCTGTTAGAGAGCAGATAGTGACCCGTTGAGTTGATGGCGCGCCCTGCAACAAAGAGCCGCGGGCCGTCAATGACTCCGTTGTTGATCGCCTTCTTCAAATCGACATCGGCGTACATGCTTCCCTCGGTGCCCAGATCACGTAGGGTGGTGAATCCGTTGAGAAGCGCCGTCTTGCATGCGAGCGAGCCACGAAGCGCCCTGTACGGAATGGATTCCTTGAGAATCTGAACTGCATAATCCTCGGTGGTAATATCCCCCTGGAGGAGGATGTGTGTGTGCGCGTCGATGAGCCCGGGGAGGACCGTCGCGGCAGAAAGATCGATAACGGATGCACCATTGGGGATCCTGACATTTTTTCCGACTTCCTTGATCTTGTTTCCCTCGATAAGAACGGTGACGTTTTCCACCGGAGTGTCGGATTTCCCGTCGATGAGCTTGCCGCATTTGACCGCGGTGATCTTCGTTTGGGCGACACCAGCCACACCGGTGAGCAACAGCAGAGAGAGCAATATACTGAGCGACTTCATATGATCCTCCTGTGACAGGTACTACGCATATGATGAGAACTATTAAGCATCCAAGATCAGGGACGGTGTCATCCTATCGTGCCGTCTTTTCCAGATCTGCAGCGATCGAGGCGATCATTGCTGCATGAGCTGTCAGCGCCGCAGCGACACGGACAATTTCTCCTTCAGCCTCTTTCCATCGTTCCTGTTCGATCGCTTCCCGGACACCGGGAATGGTCTTGACTCCGTATCCCGTATAGAATCCCGGCGCATAGATGAGATTCCTGAACCAAGGACGATCGCGAAGCCCGTCCGGATTGATCAGCAGCCGCTCCGATTGTATGAGTTTCTGATTGATCTGTCGGAGAGATTCTGTCGGAATGGAACGGGATGGTGACACTTTCTTCAACGCGCCGGCATACTGTTTCGCACTCCCGGCAAGCTCGTCGACCGCATTGTCCAGGGGAGCGAAGTTCAAATGAGGAGGAATCTCTTTCGCCTTCGGAGGAACGTGTGGCTCTTTCGGATCATCGGTGGCAGAAAAGAGGCCCTCGGCGATTTGAAGATTGCGCTCTTTGAACTGCTCCTGCATGCCGCTGAGGAGGCGCTTGAGTTCATCGACGTACAGCCGGACCGTTTCAGCGAAATTCGTGAATTGGAAGGGGAGGATGTTTGCGTCGTCTATCCGGAGGACCGCCGTGCCGGCGGTTTGAGCAAGCGTCCTGCCGTAGGTAAAATCGGTATCGGCGAAATGCGTGTACCAATAGACATCGTCGTAGATGGAATGGTAGATGCCGCCGCCGTCTTCACCGCCGTACCCCATGTCGAGCGACGCAATACCGAGGTGATCGACAAACACCGTGTAATCGGAACCCGAGCCCAGGGCGCCGATCCTGAGGTCCTCCCGATTTCGCGCTTCCTGGCGGCTCTCTATCGACCGCGCTCCGGCAATGCGTCGAAGCTGGCTGCGTTTCCAGGCCGAGAGCTTCGTTTCAGGATCTTCGATGTCACGGGCAACTGCATTGATGAAATTCTCCAGAGAATGAGAACCCGAGATGCCCAGGAATCCTCTCCCGTTTGAGTCCGAGTTGATATAGAGAACGGCCTTCTGTTTCAACTCGTCAGCGTGAGCTTCAGCCCACTCCGTTGACCCAAGCAATCCTTCCTCTTCGCCATCCCAGAGACAATAGACGATGGTCCGTTTTGGTTTCCATCCTTTTTTCAGCAACTCGGAATACGCTCTCAGCTCTTCCATCTCTGCAGCGGCTCCCGAGACAGGATCCTGCGCGCCGTTTACCCACGCATCATGATGATTGCCCCGGATGATCCACTCGTCAGGAAACACAGATCCGGGAATCGTCACGATGACATTGTTGACCGGCTTGATGTCCCAATTCGACTTGATGATCATGCGAACTTTCGCAGGACCGGGCCCGATTTTGTAAGTGATCGGCAGAGCACCGCGCCAACCTTCCGGAGCCACAGTACCTGTAAGGGACGAAAGAAGGGGCTGAGCGTCTGCGTAGGAAAGCGGCAGTACGGGAATCTGGGTGATCGTTTTGGCTTCCTTCACGTCAAGCCGCTTCGCTCCCTGTGTCGCGCCCACTCCCGGTGTCAGAGGATCACCAGGATAGAGGGGCATGTCCATCACGCTGCCGCGTTGAACGCCGTCTTTAGGCCTCCAGGGTCCTTCCGGAAAAACATCACCGTTGTAGTAACCGTCCTCTTTTGGATCTGAGTAAATAAGGCAGCCCACCGCGCCTTTTTCTGCGGCGAGCTTCGGCTTGATGCCGCGCCACGACGCTCCATAGCGTGCAATCACGATACATCCTTTGACGGAGATCCCGAATCGCTCGAGCTGCTCATAATCCTCCGGGATTCCGTAGTTTACATAGACGAGCGGAGCCGTTACATCTCCGTCGATAGAGTAGGCATGATACGTCGGCAGTTGTTCAGTGCGCTGGCCGGAAGTGGGATCGACACTGAACGCGGCTTCCTGCATGAGGGCTCTATACTTCTTCGGTCCGATAAGCTCGACCGATCGTTCTTTCGGGGTGGGAAAGAGGACGTGGAAGGTCTCGATGTGCGAATCAAGGCCCCACTGTTTGAACGTCGAAACGAGCCACTCGGTATTTTCTTTTCCGTAGGCTGAACCGACGTGGTGGGGCCGCGCGGCGAGCCGTCGCACGTACGTGCCGATACGGTCAGATGCCGGGATTTCGCGGAACAACGTCTCCCAGTTTGTTCTGGTATCCTGGGCGAATAGTGCAGTGCATGTGATTGTCAACGCGATAAAAGGGAGACGCAACATCATACGTTCCTCCGGGCGGGAAAAAGGGATGGATCCACGAAAGAAGAATTGAATAGACAGAGAGGCACAAAGGGAATATGGAGATTCCCACCTAAATATACAAGAATGGAGTTTTTGCGGTGTGGAGAAGGACAGGCCTTTCCCTGGCCCCAGGTGAAGCTGGACTCGTTTTCGGTGAATTGAAAATCAAACTACTCGATGATCATTTCAGGCGGTGAGTTACCCTCGACCGGACACCAACCACCCGCCACGAAGACGAAGAGGCTGTACGGATAAATACCTGGCGCGCCATAAATAGTCACCGGAAATTCGCTCTGGTGAATGGGTGCGCCTCCGGACTGGGGCAAGAAGACGATAATATCCTCTGGCGTGAAATTACTCCCCCTCCAGCTGACTGACGACCCACTCTTGAAACGGGCTCTGTTTACTCTGTATCCGCCGTCGTGGGGAAGTTCGTGAATCGGAATCTCGCAGTTCTGCCCGGTTGCGATTCCCCTCGTCACTGGGTTTGACAATGTGATTGCTTTTTCCATCACCCTGGTTCCTTCATGGTTTTTGTTTTGATTGTGCGGAGAGCAAGGTTGACTGTCCTCACCGCTGTTCCAGAGGTTCTTCTACTCGATAATCATCTCAGGCGGAGATTTTTCACCAATGACCACATCTTTTTTGGCTTCATCAGTCAGGAGGATGCAATAGCGGAATCTCGCATCCTTCGTGATAACGCCGCCGTACGGCTGCTTCACCGTTGCCTGCGCTACACCCCCCCTGGAGTACACTTCATTGGGTCCCTCAAGAGGGTTGCGGTTGCCGGGGAACCAAACAATAAATTCCGAGTTAAATGCTGTTCCATCCCACTCAATTGCCTCCCCCGGTTTGGCACTCAGGTCTTCCACCATCCATTTAGGTGTTTTGTTCGCATTCTTGAATTTCGCTTTCTTGGCCATGGAGATGTCCTTGCCTTGTGATTGATAGGGTTGATTATGGTGAGGGATCTTATTCCCTCTTCACTCTATTTTTTCCGTGTTTGCTCCTTCAAGAGTTTCTGATATTCCGGATCTTCACGTAAGTGTTTCATCTCGGGACTGTACTTTATCTCCTGTGAAATCGGTCCTGACGCTGCCACCTTTGCCAGCCAGAAGATGGCTTGTTTACGATCGCCGAGAAGTTCAAACGTTGAAACGGCGCGGCTCATCACGCGTTTGTCGGTCGGCGCAATGGAGATTGCTTTGCGGAGAGCCGCTCTCGCGTCCGCTTTCCTGCCCAAGTCAGCATAGTAACCGGCGAGTTGCGAAAGCACCTGCGGATCCGAAGGATTGACTTCGAGGCGCTCGAGTGCATATTGAGCAGCCTTCTGGTACGACTCTTGGGCAAGTATCTTGCTCCCCAGTTCACGGTAGGCGGCACCAAGGCCGCCCCAAACCTGGTGATCTTTTTGATTCAATCGCCTTGCTTTCTGATATGCTTCAACTGCCTTTTCCGTCATGCCGTCGTAATAGTAGGCCGTGCCGAGATTGGAATAGACCGTGTAGCGGCTGGAATCCGCGTCCAACGAGCGGTTGAAATGGTCGATGGCGCCGGTCCAATCATCAAGTCTGTAGAGCACCACGCCGAGTCCGATATGGATGAGCGGCTGATTGGGACTTCGCCGGGAGGCTTCATTCCAGACCTCTATTGCTTTGTAGTATTCTCCATTGTTGGCATATGCCCTGGCGAGGTAGTGATACGTCTGCCAATCGTAAGGACGCAGCCGAATGGCTTGTCGATATGCGGCTTCTGCTTCTTGCGGCTGCCGGCCGAGCCCGTACGCATCGCCAAGCTCCATGGAGGCCACGGCGTTCAAAGAGTCGGCAGCAAGAATTGCCTGGTATTCCAGAATGGCGAGGCTGTCTTTCCCGGTGCCGTGATAAAGGAGTCCGAGTGTGAACCGCACCTCTGCTGAAGTGCTGTCCAATGATTGAGCGCGCCGGCATGCCTTGAAAGCGCTATCGGCCCATTGGATGTCTTTGCTGTTGGAAAACTTCCGCCAGTACGCCTCCCCGAGTCCCGCATATGCCGACGTATAAAGCGAATCCAGGGCCACCGCTCGATGGAAAAGTTGGATCGCGTTGTTGAGCCTCGTGAGTTCTGTAAAGAAAAGGAGTTCACCCCGGCCTCGAGCGAAGTACGTATAGGCGTTTTCGTCCTGGGATATTCCCGCGGTAAGGGAGAAGACTTGAGCCGACGTAAGTCTGCCACCAAGCATTTCCATGATCGCCGTGACGAGCTTAGGCTCCAGCTCCCGTAGTGAAGCAACGGCGACACTCACCTCCCTGGAATCGATACTTGCAAGATCATCCGTCTCAACCACGGTGACGGTGGCGCGGATCTCACCGGAGATCCATTGAATGGTACCCTCGATCCCCAGTGTGATGCTGGAACCTTCTCGCGCCCGACGCACGCCCCCCGGTCCGTATTTGCGCATCTCGCCGGCGGGACACACCTGCGAGTTGCCAAGTGTGCCGCGCAAGCGAACGAGTCCGCTCACCACTCTCTCGTAGATGCCATCGCAGATGATCATCTTGGTTGAATCGCCGCCGATGAGATTGAATGGAAGAACACCGATGTAGTGCGTCCCCGTCACTCGTGAGGCTCCGAGCCAGTGTTGGAGTACTCCGGTGGCCAGGAGAAGAACCAGGGCAACGATACACGCTCCCCCTGCGATGATGGGAACATAGGGCTTCGATCGGAGCATTCTCCGCATCTGCATGATGGGCCGGGGCGTCGGCTTTTCACCCAGAAAGTGTTTGAGGTCATCACGAACATCGGAGGCATACTGGTAGCGTTTGGCCGGATCTTTCTCGAGCAGTTTCAGAATAATGCGTTCGAGTTCGGGAGGAATCTCAGGACGAATCGTGGAAGGCCGAGCGGGTTCTGCGTTCACGATGGAATAGAAAAGAGCAGCTTCGTGCTCTCCCGCAAAGGGACGTCGCCCTGCAACCGCCTCATAAAATACGACACCGAGGGAAAACAGATCGCTGCGCGCATCTGCTTCGCTCCCGAGAATTTGCTCGGGGGCCATGTAGGCGGCCGTGCCGCCGGTGATCAGGGTTCTGCTTTCACGGGTTTGCGCAGAAAGTTTGGCAAGACCGAAATCGACAATCTTGATTTCGCTCTTGGACGTAATGATAATGTTTCCGGGTTTGATGTCGCGATGGACGATCCCTGATTCGTGGGCGCGCTGAAGTCCGCTCGCGAGCTGGAGTATCAACTGGATCGCCTCATCAATGGCAAAAGGCCCCTTCGTAAGTCTTGATTTGAGGGTCTGGCCGTCGTAGTACGCCATGCAGATGAACGAATGGCCGTCGGCGGTTTCATCGACATCATGTACGACGGCGATATTCGGATGGTCAAGTGCCGATGCTGCCCGCGCTTCCTGGATGAACCGCTTCTTTGCATCCTGGTCTCGGGTCATTTCAAGGGTGAGGAACTTCAATGCAACGGGGCGGAGGAGCTTGGTGTCCTGGGCTTTGTAAACAACACCCATGCCGCCTTCGCCAAGCTTCTCGAGAATTTTGTAGTGGGAGATTGTCTGACCGATCACAGTATCGTGCCTCTCGTTGTGGGGGGGGACTTGGCAGCACGAACTTAGGACCGCGAACAACGGGTATCTCGAGGACCCCGCCGGGGAGTGGGGTGGGGACCAAAACTAACTACGAATATAGTAAAAGCCCAATAAACTTTCTCATCAATAAGACCGCTCACCGATGGAGGATGAAAAGGGCTTTGTTTTTGGCCTTCGCGGAGGCCTCAGGGGTGAAGTCGACCCGGGTTTGGGAACAAACTCAGCCTGCCTGTGGTTGAATCAACATCTAACCAGTCAGCGCCCGGCGCTGTTCGGAGCGGTCCAAACAGAACCGGAGTCGCCGGATGTTTTCTCAACTACCACAGGAGGGCCGATGAAAAAAATCCTTAGGATTGTTGCATGGGGAGCAGGAGTTGTCGTTGCGCTGATCGTTCTTGGCGTGGGATTTCTCTACGTGCGGTATCCGAGCGTTGATCCCGTTCGCGATCTTTCTGTCTCTGCCACTCCAGAGCGTCTTGCGCGCGGTGCGTATCTCGCAAACCATGTTGCAGTCTGTGTCGATTGCCATTCCACGCGAAATTGGGAATACTTCGCCGGACCGATCGTTCCCGGTACGGAAGGAAAGGGCGGAGAAGTCTTCGACGAGTCCTTCGGTTTTCCCGGGGCGATCCATGCTCACAACATTACGCCGGCGGCTCTGGGCTCGGCGACCGATGGAATACTCTACCGTGCCATTACATCCGGAGTCGATAAAGACGGCAACGCTTTGTTCCCGCTCATGCCCTACACCAGATACAACTCCATGAGCGAAGAGGATGTTCTGTCTGTCATCGCCTACGTGAGGACATTGAAACCGATCGAGAACACGCCTCCTGCGACAAAACTTGATTTTCCGCTAAACCTGATTGTGCGCACGATTCCGATGAAGCGTACTCCTCAACCGGAGCCCGATACTTCGAACATCTATGAGTACGGAAAGTACCTCACCAATGCAGCCTCCTGCACTGAGTGCCACACGAAACAAGTGAAGGGTGAGCCAATCGCCGGGATGGAATTCGCAGGAGGATTCGAATTTCCATTTCCCGATAAATCAGTCGTACGATCTGCAAACATCACCCCCGACGAAGAAACGGGCATCGGCTCGTGGTCAGAAACCAATTTCGTCGAGAAGTTCAAATACTTCGACGCACCGGAAGCAAAGACCTTGAAAGCTGCAGATATCGGATACCAATCAATGATGCCCTGGTTGATGTATGCAGGAATGACCGAACGGGATCTTTCGGCCATCTACAAATTCCTCCGGACCGTCAAACCGGTGAAAAATCATGTTGAGAAATATACTCCCGCGAAGTAGCTGTGCGACCTTGACTTGCAGGTTCTTTGAAAAGGAAAAAAGCTGCTTGACATGAAACCGGACAACTGTTATCTTGTCTCAGAAATGAGAAAGCAATCGACCATAGTGCATTCGTTCTCGCAATGGTGGTGGCGCGGAGTGTTTTCGTCTGATTCCAACGCGCCCGCGGGATGATGTACTAGTTCCTGAATTTTTCCACAAACCCTTCCCCGGATATTCGCGGAAGGGTTTTTCGTTTTTTAGAAGGGTACTCCATGATCTCATTTGAAGCATTCAAACAACTCGCATCGGCCTATACGGTTATCCCGCTCGAGAGAATCGTACCGGCGGACTTGCACACACCGGTCTCAATCTACCTCGCCCTGCGGGAAGGTGCGGAGTGTTCTTTCCTTCTGGAAAGCGTCGAAACGAATGAGCAGGTCGGCCGCTATTCCTTCGCCGGCGCGAACCCGTCCATTCTTGTTGTGTCCAAAAACTCGGGAGTCGAGGTTACTCGTCGCGGCGACACACAGACGGAGAGCGGCGACATTGTATCGGTTCTTCGGAAGCTTCTCTCCGAATTCAAGCAGGCACCTCTCACCGACCCCACCGGCTTTTCGGGTGGTTTCCTCGGCTACCTGAGCTATGATGCGCTCGCAGCGTTGGAATCGGTCCCCCTCCCGCCCGAGGATGCATCATCAAAACCTGACGCGATCTTCGGTTTGTTTCATTCATTCGTCCGGCTCGATCACCGCCGCCACACACTCACCGTTGTCCAAAATATTGTTGTGAAGCCGGAGCGCTCCCTGCAAGAGCAGTACGATGAGGGAAAGCGCCAACTGGACATCCTTGTCATGCGGCTCAGCAGGATTCCACTCGCTCCGAACAGTTTTGCGTGCGATTTCTCTTCTTTGCGGGAGGCCACATCCCGTGATGCATATTGTGATATGGTAAGAAAAGCGAAGCATCACATCGTTGAAGGAGACGTTTTTCAGGTTGTGTTGTCGCGAAAGGCGACGCTTCAGTACCGCGGCGATCCGTTCCCTGTGTACCGTGCGTTGCGGATCATCAATCCATCGCCGTACCTCTTCTATCTGCAATTCGGTGAGATTCAGTTGATCGGTTCATCTCCCGAGGTCTTGGTCCGAGTCGACAAGGATATCGTAAAAGTGCTTCCCATCGCCGGTACAAGGCGGCGCGGTGAGTCTGAGGAAGAAGATCGTTCACTCGAAGCAGAGCTCCTGGCCGATGAAAAGGAGCGAGCGGAGCACACGATGTTGATCGATCTGGGGCGCAACGATGTCGGACGGGTAAGTGAACTCGGCTCGGTGCGGGTTCCGGTGCAGGCGCGGGTCGATCGCTACTCTCATGTGATGCACATGGTCTCTGAAGTGAGAGGCAAGCTGAAGGGTGACTGCTCGACGCTTGACGTCCTCGTTTCATGCAGTCCGGCCGGAACTGTGAGTGGAGCCCCGAAAAAAAGGGCGATGGAGATCATCAGTGACCTGGAAGGAGTCCGGCGCGGCGTCTATGCAGGAGCGGTGGGGTACCTCGGTTTGAACGGATCCCTCGACACGTGCATTGCCATTCGCACCATTGTGTGCTCAGCCGCGGGGCTGGAGATACAAACGGGCGCAGGCATCGTGGCAGATTCAGATCCCGATCGGGAGTTTGAGGAGACAGAGAGCAAAGCGAGGGCGCTTCGGCTGGCTGTGGAAATGGCAGCGAAGGGCCTGCAATCGGATGATGTCCAGAAAATACTCGAGGAGCGAAGACTATGATTGTCGTCCTCGACAACTACGATTCATTCACCTACAACCTCGTGCAGGCGGTTGGCCTCGTGACATCCAGAATCACGGTCTTTCGCAATGACAAGGTCTCGGTGGAAGAGATCGCGGAGCTGAAACCGGAAGGCATCATTATTTCGCCCGGCCCGGGCAGGCCGGAAAACGCCGGCATCTCGGTCGCTTTGATACAGACGCTTGGCTCGTCCATACCAATCCTTGGGGTGTGCCTCGGTCACCAGGCTGCCGGTCTCGCATTCGGTTCGGTCATTACCTATGCGCCTTCGCCCCTCCATGGGAAGGCCTCGCAGATTCACCACGATGGCACGGATCTCTTCCGCGGTCTTCCGAGCCCCTTTCCCGCTGCGCGGTATCATTCGCTGGTGATTTCCCCGGACGGGCTGCCCCCGGATCTCATTGTCACCGCCACAACAGGCGAAAACATCATTATGGGAATAAAACACAGGGAATTCCCGGTTTACGGCGTCCAGTTTCATCCGGAATCCATTCTCACTCCTCACGGAATTCAAATAATCAAAAACTGGATGGAGAAAAGAGTATGACGCTCAGCATATTCATAGAAACATGTCTGGCCGGAAAAAACCTCTCCGTCGTTGAAGCGTCGAAGGCGCTTGATGTTATCATGACGGGCCAGGCCAGCGATGTACAGATAGCCGCGCTTCTGGTCGCACTGCGCGCAAAGGGGGAAACCGCGGAGGAGATTCAGGGATTCGCCGAAACGATGCGCGAGCACTCCGTCAAGATCACGATCGATGACAAAAACGCAATTGATCTTTGCGGCACGGGCGGCGACGGCACAGGAACCTTCAATATTTCCACGACGGCAGCGTTTATCGCGGCAGGGGCGGGTGTCACGGTCGCCAAGCATGGCAACCGCTCCGTTTCCAGCATGAGCGGCAGCGCCGATGTCCTGCGCTCTCTTGGCGTGAATATTGAGTGCTCCGCGATGCGGACGGGTGAGTGTCTCAACTCCATTGGGATCGGGTTCCTTTTTGCTCCTCTCTACCACCCGGCCATGAAGCATGCAGCGAAGGCGCGGAGCGAGCTTGGCACCAGGAGCATATTCAACATTCTCGGCCCCATTACCAATCCCGCGCGGGTCAAATACCAGGTTGTGGGTGCGCATGACAAAATTGTGGCGGAAAAAATTCTCCTTACGCTCAAGAATCTCGGCGCGGAGCGGGCGGTCACACTCCACGCTCAGGACGGTGCCGACGAGGTGACGCTCTCGGGTTCGACAAACCTCTTTGAGCATTCGACCGGAAAGGGGATATCGAGCTATGAGGTCAGCGCACACTCGTTTGGGCTCCCACCTGCCCCGCGGGGAGTTTTGAGCGGAGGAACGGCATCGGAGAATGCAAAAATATTGACTAGTATCCTGGGAGGAGAACATGGACCACGGAGAGACGCCGCCGTCGCCAATGCGGCGCTCGGTATCTATGTTGCCGGGAAAGCGGCCACCCTGATTGAAGCGCGCGTGAGAGCGGAAGAAGCAATCGATTCCTCAGCGGCGATGAAAAAGCTGGATCAATTGCGGGAGTATACGAACCGGCCATGAGCTACCTGACGACCATCCTGGAGCAGAAGAACAAAGAGGTGGCGGCGCTCAGGCTCCGGTGCTCGCGATCGGACTTTGATTCCTTTGAGCTCTCGCATAGACAGCCGTTGTCGCTGAAATCGGCCATGCTGGCAGACAAGCCTGCGATTATCGCGGAGATGAAAAAAGCGTCACCTTCGCGCGGCGTGATCCGCCGGGAGTACGATCCTGTCTCCATTGCTCAACAATACCAGAAAGCGGGTGCGTCAGCCGTCTCCATTCTGACCGACGGGCCGTTCTTTTCCGGGTCCCTGGAGCACCTGCAGATGGCTCGACCGTATTTGTCAGTTCCCATCCTGAGGAAGGACTTCCTGCTCGATTCCCTTCAACTGTACGAAGCGAAGGCGTATGGCGCCGACGCGATTTTGCTGATTGTCGCTGCACTCGATGCAAGTCTCCTGCGCGACCTTCAACAAGAGGCTGCGGCAATCGGATTGGAGTGCCTGATTGAAGTGCACACGCATGACGAATTGAGCGGGCTGGACTGGCAACAGACACAGATTCTCGGCATCAATAACAGGGATCTTCTCACATTTCAGGTCGATATCGGATTGACAGAACGAATTCTTCCGTATGTCCCCGACGGAGTTCTGGCGGTGAGCGAAAGCGGATTAACCGGGCCGGAAGAAATTCGCAGGCTCCAGAGTTCCGGTGTGGATGCTTTTCTCATTGGTGAGGCGTTCATGCGCGCGCCCGATCCGGGTATAGCTCTTCAAACGTTGCGGGAGGGCTTGAGGCCTTGACAAGAACCAGGATAAAGATCTGCGGCATGACAAACCACCATGATGCTTTACTGGCGGCAGAACTTGGCGCGGATGCCATCGGCTTCATATTTGCCGAGGGCAGCAAACGCCGCGTTTCACCTTCTGTTGTTCGAGAGGTGGTGTCGGAAATCCCTCCTTTCGTCTCAAGTGTCGGTGTCTTCGTCAACGTCACTCTGGAAGAATTGCACAGAATCATGGACGAATCCCGTCTCGATGTTGTGCAGCTCCATGGCGAAGAATCCCCCGCGTACGTCAGAGAAGTGCGATATCCGGTCATCAAGACATTTCGGCCTCGCCCCGGTTTTGTTCTTTCTGATCTCGCTGACTACAGCGTTCACGCGTTTTTGTTCGATACGTACTCCGATAGCCGGCAAGGAGGAACGGGGAGGGCCTTCGACTGGAATCTTGTGCGCGGGGCAGACACGTACGGACGAATCATCCTGAGCGGCGGAATCTCGCCGGCCAATGCTGCAGAAGCCATTCAAACACTCCGGCCGTACGCCCTTGATGTAAACAGCAGCGTGGAGGTCTCCCCGGGGAAGAAAGATCGCCGGCGGTTGGTGGAATTGTTCGATGCAATCCGCGAGGCAGACTCAAAGAAAGGGCCGCTATGTTGATTCTGATGAGAACAGACGCAACGCGAAACGATATTGAACGGGTCGTGAAGAAAATCAAGCATCTCGGATTCACAGGGCACGAGATTCCCGGGGAGACCAGGGTGGCCATCGGGGTCACCGGCAACAAATCAAGACTGGACCCTGAACTTTTTGAATCGATGCCGGGAGTTGCAGAAGCGGTTCCGGTAACAAAACCGTACAAACTCGCGGCGAGAGAAAGCAGGCAAGAGCGATCCATCGTGCAGGTGGATGGAGAAACGATAGGAGGTCGGGAACTCGCGTTGATCGCCGGACCATGTTCGGTGGAAACGTGGGATCAGCTTCTGGAGACGGCCGTGGCTGTGAAGGCTGCGGGGGCGAAGTTCCTGCGAAGCGGAGCGTTCAAACCTCGGAGCTCCCCGTATTCATTTCAAGGCCTGAAAGAGGAAGGCCTTGTGATGCTCAAGGAAGTCAAGAAGCAGACCGGACTGAAAATTGTCACGGAGGCAAAGGATATGCTTACACTTCCGGCTGTGTCGGAGGTCGCGGATTTGATCCAGATTGGAGCGAGAAACATGCAAAACTACAGCCTTCTGGAGGCCGTTGGGGATTTGAAGAAGCCGGTCCTGTTGAAACGGGGTATCGCCGCTTCTCTGGAGGAATTACTTCTGGCAGCGGAATACATTCTCGCCCGGGGAAACTACAATGTGGTCCTTTGCGAACGCGGGATTCGTACCTTTGAGCAGTCAACACGCTTCACACTCGATCTCAACGCCATCCCTGTTCTCAAGAAGAACTCGCATCTTCCGATCATCGTTGATCCGAGCCATGGCATCGGTATGTGGGATGGCGTGGCACCGATGTCGATGGCAGCCATTGCGGCCGGCGCAGATGGGTTGATGATCGAAGTACACAAGAGGCCGGAGGAAGCGCTTTCGGATGGATTCCAATCGCTCAAACCGGAACGGTTTCATGAGCTGGTTCGGCGACTCGCGGAACTCGCACCTCTTGTAGAGAGAACAATTACCAGGGAGAAGTCCACACGATGACCAGAACACATCGGCATGCCGGCTATCACGCCCCCGATGCCCGCGGATACTATGGCGCTTATGGAGGGCGGTTTGTTCCTGAGACATTGATTGCTTCGCTCGACGAACTCGAGAAAATCTTCCGCGCGGCGCAGCGAGATTCTTCATTCAAACAAGAATACCTGTCGCTTCTGCACTCGTTTGCGGGGCGGCCGACCGCTCTGACCTTTGCCGAGCGATTGACCCGGCACTATAAACGAGGCCGCATTTATCTGAAGCGGGAAGACCTGTGCCACACCGGGGCGCACAAGATCAACAACACGATTGGTCAGGTGCTGCTCGCCAAGCGCGCCGGAAAAACGAGAGTCGTGGCAGAGACCGGGGCGGGTCAGCATGGTGTTGCTACGGCAACCGTTGCTGCGAAACTGGGACTCGAGTGCGTTGTGTTCATGGGGCAGAAGGACTGCGAGCGCCAGAAACTGAATGTGCGCCGCATGAAGATGCTCGGTGCGACGGTCATACCCGTGACAGCCGGAGCAGCGACGCTGAAGGATGCAACCAGTGAGGCGATCAGGAACTGGGTGACCAATGTCGGGTCGACCTTCTACGTGCTTGGCTCGGTTGTCGGTCCGCATCCGTATCCTCTCATCGTGCGGACGTTTCAATCTGTCATCGGCAATGAAACACGACGTCAATTGAGAAAACTTACCGGGCGGACTCCTTCGCATCTTGTTGCATGTGTTGGAGGGGGAAGCAACTCGATAGGGATGTTCTATCCATTCTTCGCCGACAAGGTGACCATGATCGGTGTCGAGGGCGGCGGAAAGGGTATCCGGACCGGCAAGCATGCGGCGACGCTGTCAAAGGGCCGGCCCGGAATTCTGCATGGTTCGATGAGCTACGTGCTGCAGGATGATTTCGGACAAGTACTGGAGGCACACTCGATTTCGGCGGGGCTCGATTATCCGGGTGTCGGGCCGGAACACAGCTACTGGAAGGATCTCAAGAGGGTGACGTATGTGTCCGTCACGGATCGCCAGGCTGTAGAGGCGGCGCACCGGCTGACCAGACTGGAGGGGATCATTCCGGCTCTCGAAACAGCGCATGCAATAGCGCATCTTGAGTCTCTTATGCCGCGCACAAGAGTGGATGACATCGTTGTGATCTGCCTCTCCGGCCGGGGTGACAAAGATATGGACAGCTATGCCGCCTTCGCCGACGCAGCGCGGAGGAAACAATGAACAGAATAACCGCACGCCTTGCCGGGCTTCAGGAAAAAAAGGAAAAAGCACTCGCCTTGTTCATAACCGCCGGATTCCCGAATCTCCACGATACTCCATCGATTATCCTGGAAGCAGAGAACGGCGGAGCTGATCTGGTCGAAATCGGCATGCCGTTTTCCGATCCGCTGGCGGATGGGCCCGTCATTCAGCACAGCTCTGCACGCGCTCTCAGGAATGGCGTAACGCTGAAGCACATTTTCAGGCAAGCCGGCGAACTGCGGAGGCATTCCGAGATACCGATCATACTCATGGGATACATGAACCCCATTCTCTCCTATGGACTTGAGCGTTTTCTTGCGCACGCGGGCGAATCGGGAGTGGACGGGCTTATTCTCCCGGAAGTGCCATTGGAAGAAACACCTCGTTTTGCTTCACAGATTCGTCGTCATGAACTTGCGCAGATTCTCATGGTGACGCCGACAACGCCGCTCTCCAGGCAGCGAATGATCGACCAGGCCTCCACAGGTTTCCTCTATTGTGTTTCGGCGACGGGAGTAACGGGTAAGAGATCGAAGCATCCGGATTTCGGCTATGTCGGCCGCGTAAAGCAAAGAGCGAAGAAAAATCCCGTTCTTGTGGGATTCGGAATCCGCAATCGTGAAGACGTCAGGCGCTTCTCATCGGTCAGTGACGGGGTGATCGTCGGAAGCGCGTGTATAGAGTTTCTGGAGAAGAATGGAAAACGCAATTTCGGAAGATGGGTTCGCTCTCTGAAGCAGGCCTGAATTGCCGCGCCCCGGATTCGTTCAGCGCTCGGTTTCGACAAACCTCGATTTATCCCGAAGAATCTCCTGTCAGGTCCTGCGGACCACGACAATGGTCATGTCGTCAGACTGGGGCGTGCTGCCGGTGAATTCCTTCGCGGCTCCGAGTATCCTGCGTATGATATCCTCCGGCGGGAGGTGGTCGGGCTGTGTGAGAATGGCGGAAAGCCGTTCCTCGCCAAATGGTTCTTCATCTGCATTCATCGCCTCTGCAATTCCGTCGGAGCACATGACGATCAGATCGCCGGGCTCCACAGATATTGTCTCTTCCTCGAAATCAAACTCCTCTATCATCCCCAGGGGAATTCCCCCGGTCTTCAACCTTGATTTTTCAATTCCACCATTCAGCACAAAAGGATTATCGTGGCCTGCGTTTGAGAACAGCAGCGTGTGACGGCGAGCGTCGAGAATTCCGTAGAACAGCGTGGCGAATTTTTCCGGACTCGTGCTCTGAAAGAGCAGCCGGTTCGCCCGCTTCAGGCACTCCCCCGGCGGGACATCGAGGAGAGTCTGTCCGCGCAGGGTTGCCTGCAGATTGGCCATGAGAAGAGAGGCAGGGAGCCCCTTACCCGAAACATCGCCGATACAGATCGCCCATCGGTCCTCACCGATCTGAATGAAGTCGAAATAGTCGCCGCCGACAGCATGTGCGGGAATGTTGCTTCCTGCAATTTCGTATCCCCTCATCGAAGGAGGCGACGGCGGCAGCAGATTCCGCTGAATCTGCGCAGCCAGGCGAACTTCTTCCTGCATCCTCGCAAAGGCTTTCTCCTGCTCGTGCAGCAATGCATTATCAATCGAGATGGCAATCTGGGATGAGAGCAATCTCAGGACTTCTATTCTTTCCTGAGTGAATGCTCCTGCCGTGAGATTGTTCTCGAGATACAGGAGCGCGCTCAGTTTCCCCTGGTGAAGAATTGGCACGCAGAGAATGGACTTTGGCTTGTTCTGCAGAACGTACGGATCGGCCGCAAACCTGGTGGAGAGCATCGCGTCCGTGAGAACGACGTGATCCTTCGTTCTGGCGACGTATTGCACAATAGCTTCGCAGACGTGCCCTCCTTCTCCCGCGGGTAACCACTGAAGGATCTCCGTCTTGCGGGTTCTTTCCTCCCGCTCGGCTACAATCGCCAGAGAATTCCCGCGTTCCATCAGAAGACATCCTCGCTCCGCACCGGCATTCTCAACGACAAGCTCGATCATCCGTTCCAGCAATTTGCCGAGAACGATTTCTCCCGAGAGAGCCTGCGATGCTTTGAGGACTGAAATAAGGTCGAGAGTGGAACTGGCGACATCACCGGTCATGGTGGTTGTCTCAGTGACGCCACGCTGTTGCACCCTCCCTGTTTCGCTTTGAATCAATTCGAAATACTGTTGTTCGAGGTGCCTGGCTTTGCCGATGGCTCCCCAGGCGAGGTACGCTTTCCGGGCTTCGAGCAGATAGGTGCCGGCGACTTTTTTCTTGCCTTCCGACAAGTAGAACCTTCCGGCAAGCTCCGACGCGAGTGCTTCGTTCTGGATGAAGCCGTTCTCCCGTGCGGCAAGAAGCGCCCTCTCATACAGGTCCATCGCTTGCGATCTGTCGCCATGAAGGCGCGCTCGTTCTGCCTCGACCAGCAGATACTTGTGCAAAAAGTTCTCAGCGCAGTTGTCTGCCCATTTCTTCATTTTCCTCTGGTTCCGTTTCAACGTGCGGAAGTGACTTCTGGCCGCCTCCCGGGAGGATGTCGGGACAAGGGCGGCGCAGCTCAGAGAATGGTAGAAATTGTATTCAACCTCCGGAAGCTGCCCCATCAGGGCGTGGATCTGGGACTTCGATCCTGCGGCAAGACGTTCAGCTTCGGCGAACTCGCCAAACAAGAACGAGGTCTGCATTTTGCCGGCAACGTAATACATCTTCGCGACGACAAATCGGGACGACTCCAATTTCTTGAGATACTCTTCTTCCTCAAAATCAGAAGTGCTGTAACTCCCGAACCTGAGAGTTTCACCTTTCAGGCACCGGACAATCTGCCGCGCAATAATCGATTCGTGCGTGAAGTCTTCGAATTTGACACGGTTGCCGAATTGGACGTATTCGGTCGCGCGGGCAAAGAGTTCATCAAGAGGGACACCTGTGAAAAGTGAAACCAGGACGATGTGAATGTGCCCGCTGGCAACAAATTGCAGGTCGCCGCTTTCCGTGCTGAAACGCTGTGCCTCATGTAAATAAGCGAGATTGCCGTTGGCATGATGCCTCCAGTGGTTCAAGACGGCGCCCATGATGAAATTGCAGCGTCCGAGAAAAAGTTTGCTTCTGAAGTGATCGGCGACCGCAATGCCGAGCTTCCCAAACTCAAGTGCTTTGTCGTACGATCCCAGCCCGGATCCGACAAGGAGTCCGTAGTCGGCAAAAGCGAACGACGAAACCGGGGCAGAACCATGCTTCAGGGTCAGGTTGAGCATGGTCGTCATGGCTATGGCAGACAGCTCCGCGCTGGATGAATAGGCGACCGTCATCAGGTTCACGAGTATGTTCAGGGCCACCATCGGTCCGGGATCGACCATCGCTGGAAGCCGTGACAGGCTCTCGATGGACCTTCCGCGGAGGTTCCATTTTGTCCTGAGGATCTCGACGGCGACGCCGGGCTTGCCGGGATTTGGAGATATCCTGACGCCGACGAGCCGCAAACCGGCCAGGCCCGCCTCGATTGCCCGATCGAATTTGCCCATGGCCGTGTACAGCATGGCCTTGGCGGCATAGGCCTGTGCCTTGTCGAGGTCGGTAGCCGCTCGGGCTACGGTCAAATCAAAGAGACGCTCCGAAGCCTCAAAATCGCCTGTAAGATATTCACACTCACCGCATTCCCGGTGCAGGTCATAACAAAGCTGATACCGGTCAGTCCAATCGTCCTCCAGCAGCAACTTCCCGCTTGTGAAGTACTTCAGAGCGGCGTCAAATGCTGCTGACTCCTTCGCCTTTCTTCCGGCGATCAGATTCCACTCGGCGAGCTTCAGCCTCTCGGCCTCGTCACCGATCGAGGCGCTTCCAAGATTGAGATGATTGACAAGATCGAAGAGATGCTCATCACGATCGTGCTCGGGGATCTTTTCGAGAAGGCAGCGGCCGATGTGAAGGTGGATCGAAGGTTTCTGATCCTCCGGAATCAGCGTATAGGCTGCCTGTCTGACCCTGTCGTGCGAGAATTTGTAGGAAACATCCGAGTAATGCGTCGGCGGCTGGTAGAGTGCGACTTCAGAATCGGATCCGAATTCCCGGACGAATTTGTATGAGTCTCCGATCGGAAGCACCAATCCTTCCTGAATGGCATCCCAGAGATCGCTCGCTGTCCGGGCGTGGGTCTGCCCCAGCACAATCGAAAGCGTCGCGAGATCAAAGCTGCTCCCGAGACACGCTGCAGTCTGCAATGCGTGTTCGGTGTTCTTGGGGAGACGCTGGATCTTGCCCGTCATCAGGGTGACCACGTTGTCGGTGATTCCCTTCTGCTGAATGACCTCCAGATCCCATTCCCACTCTCCCGTATCTGCGTCGAGAAGCAGGAGCTGCTCCTCGTGAAGAGATTTGAGAAACTCGTTCATGAAGTACGGATTTCCGCCGGTCTTCTGATGGACAAGTGTGGCGAGCGGGACGTTCCGCTCGAGTTGAGTATGGAGAGCATCGGCGATGAATTGTCCCGTGGTGGTCTGGTCGAGCGGGCGAAGGAAAATCTCATTGACGGTGACGCCGCGTTTCCGGATCGCCTGAAGGGCAAGCGACAACGGGTGATCGGAACTCACATCCTGATCCCTGTAGGCACCGAGAATGAGAAGATGTTTATTCTCGGGATCAGACATCAGGAGTTCCATCAGCCTGAGCGAGGCAAGATCCGCCCACTGAAGGTCGTCGAGAAAAAGGACAAGCGGGTGATCGTGCTGTGCAACGACACGGACAAGGCTCTGGAAGACATTGTTGAACCGGTTTTGCGATTCAGTCGGCGGGAGATCCTGAACAGGAGGCTGGTTGGGGAGCAGGAGCTCAAGCTCGGGGAGGATGGGAACGAGAACCTGCACGTTGGGACCGAGTCCGCTGAGGAGGCTGGCTCTCCACGCTTCAATTTCCGCGGGCGTGCCGGCAAGAAGGTGGCGGATCAGTTCCTGAAACGCATGCGCGAAGGAGGCATACGGAACATTCCGCTTGAACTGCTCGAACTTTCCGGAGAAGAAGAATCCCCGCTGACGTGCAATCGGTTTGTGCACTTCACAGACCAGCGCTGTCTTGCCGACGCCGGGATAACCGGCGATGAGAACCATCTCGGATCTGCCGCGGCACGTTCGCTCGAACGATTCCAACAAATACCCAATCTCTCGTTCTCTTCCATACAATCTCTGGGGAATGATGAAATGGTCGGAAACGTCCTCACTCCCCAGCGGGAAGAAACCGACATGTCCGTCTTTCACGAGCGCTGCCAGGCATCGGTCGATGTCTGCCTTCAATCCGCGAGCGCTTTGGTAACGCTCCTCTGCAGTTTTTGAAAGAAGTTTCATCACGATGTCGGAGACAGTCTGGGGCACGTCGCGGTTGAGCTCGCGCGGGGGAACCGGCAATTTTGCTATGTGGCTGTGAATGAGTTCCATGGGATCCGTTGACTGAAATGGGAGCCACCCGATGAGGAGCTCGAAGAGGGTCACGCCAAGCGAATAGAAATCGGTCCGGAAATCGATGGAGCGATTCATGCGGCCGGTTTGTTCGGGCGACAGATAGGGGAGGGTTCCCTCAAGAGCGTGCGGATTACTGGCTCCGGGCGTCTCACGGAGCAGGAGGGAGGCAATGCTGAAATCGGTGATCTTGACCTGGCTGGTGCCGCCGTTGAAGATAATGTTGGAAGGATTGATATCCTTGTGGATGATATTGCGGTGGTGAAGCGCTGCAAGAGTGTCTGCAAGCTGCGAGGCGATTTGCAGAATTGTCTGAAGGTCGAGACGTGTCGACTCGATGAACTTTTTGAGAGCAATTCCCCCGAAATCCTCCAGAATCAATGCGTGTACATCCCGGTGGTGTTCCAGCCCGAAGGATCGCACAACCCCGGGTATATTGATGGTGTTCAGAATCTCGTATTCGCGGTAGAGGCTGAGTGCACCTGACGGAGAGGAATCATGACCATTCGTAGCTTTGACCACCACCGGATGCTGATCGCGCTCGCGCCGCGCCCGGAACACCTCGGACTTGGTCCCCACGTGAAGAGTTTCGATGATTTGATAGCCAGGGAGTTTCAACGATATCCTCAGCCTCCTGTCTCAATTGCATGGCCGACGCTTGTTCGACGATGAAACACGTACAGGTAGACTCCATCGATAACGGCGCTGAGAGTGCACAACATGAGCAGCAGGTAGTTTTCCGGATAGTGGAGAAACATGAAGATGGAAATGAACCCCGTCCCGAGGCTTCGAAGCCATGCGATGGGGGCAGAAGACCAGACAAACTTCCGGTGGCGCAGGATGAGGAGCAGATAGAGGATCGAGATCAGAATCTGCGCCACGTACGCCGAATTGGCGCCGATCGGAGTATCATATCCCTGCGCTTTGAAAAACCAATAGAGAAGTCCCCAGCATACGGCGACAAAAATAATGAGGGGTTTGAAATAGCGTTTGAGAGCGGGTATCGAAAGCTGTTCGGCACCATAGCGCCAGACCCCGTAGAAAATGTACAGATCGAAGAAAAACCAGATGCGATACCCCCACAGGAAGAGAAGCCCCATGTCGGTGTAGGGGGGGAGAAAACCCCAAACGAATTCCCAGCCGAAGTTGCTTGCCGCCGCGAACACCGGCATGCCGATCATCATATGCCGGGCAATGTGCCTGGCATACAGAAAATAGACAACGACCCACATCGAGCATCCAACCCCGAAGAGCACAAGTTCGAAAGGCGAATACACCTGCAGATTAATCCACGGTTCTTCCATAGTATTCTCCTCTTCGGGTTAGAGAGATTCGGCCTTCGCGGGTTGAGCGGCGGAAGGGCCATCGCGTTCGTTGATCATATCCTTCACCTGCCGCAAGTCCGTCGGCACGGTGAAGGTGACGTCTCCGCCGTATGCCCGATCGATCAGATCCTGGAATATCATCGCGCCGAAGCGTTCATGGCGGGTGACGTGGATAAGCTCGAACGGTTTCCAAAGTCGATGAAGATGAAGCAAGACCCATCTGACCAGTGCGTCGGTGGATATGCTCTGAATTCCGATGCGGGCACATTGCTCGGGGCCCATGAGATCCTGCATGTACGCGCGTGGAAGGTTGCCAAATCCGAACCACCGAAGGAACCGCGGGACGAAGCCGACCAGCATCGCGAGGTTCGCCTCACCGAGCGCAACGCCGTCCGGGTTCTTGTCGGCCGCGACGTAGTGACGGCGGCGGTAGACCTCGTAGAAATCGCGGGCGTCGTCGATGTTCTCCGGAATGCGCTCAAAGCTGGCGGGCTTGTCGGCGGGGTGAATCCCCATCATCAATGCGAAGACACGCCAGACGTAGAAGAAATTCTCTTCCTCATCACGGGTGAGGCCGGCTTGCAGCGTTCGCATCCCTTCGATGACGAGGTACGAAAATCCCATGACCGTGGCGAGCATGTCTTCCTGGTTCACGGGAACTCCGTACTGTGACTCAAACGCGGGACGATACCGTCGGGTGATGTGCCTGATGCCGGCATGCAGAAGCCGGAGTTTTTGGGCAGTCAGTACCGCGCGGCCGCCGTGTTGAAAACCATGAAACGACGAAACGTTGACCACTGTCTGGAGAGTCGAGAGGAGCCGTTTGTAAGGATTGGTTCTGAGGTTTCCGGAGAGGTTCAGAATAATGGATAGATTGGGAGCGGCGTATCCTTCCGGCAGGCTTTTTGTCAGCAGGACGAGTGCAACTGTGAAGGCGTTTTTTTGAAAAACCATCTCGCCGTGATCGATGCGCTGGGTATCGATCGTTGGCGGCAGATTGTTCGTGCGTGTGAAGAATTCATGCAGCTCGGGAAACGTGTCGGCCGGAGGAGATTCGTCGTTGGAGTCCATCTCGGAAAACACCTTGCGGATGCTTTCCATCTCGTCGTCCTGTGTGAGTATGCTGAAGTATGAATCAGCGAGATGGTCTCCTTCTCCGTGCATCATGTCGAGAAAGGAGCCGGTCCAGCGGTGTTCAGTCATGAATGAGTGTATCGCAATGGTGGGTGGGAAGTTGTTACGCTATAACACAAAAAGCTGCGAATTAGTTGCCGGGGAACAGGGTTGGAGTGGCCGTAAAGGTAAGGGTTCGAGCAGATGATGCCGCAGGCAGGTCAATAGTGCCGTCGAATTCTTTGCCTGCCCGAAGATCTTTCGCCGGTTCAGATGGTCCGCTGTGTTGATTCGTCTGCGTTTGGTTTGGGAGAAGTCTTTTGCCTCTTCCGGCTGTAGATCATCGATATCGTGAGCAGGACGCTTCCGACAACAAGAAATGAAACGATGCGAACAACAGAGTCTACCGTGGTTAAATCCACGATGAAGACATAGAGAATGGTCAGGAGAGTCGTGAGAAGGGCCATCCATCGATATTTGCGGCTCCTGAGCGCGCGGCTGGCGACATAGTAGAACGCTGCGAGAATCAACCAGGACACGCTGACAAAATGCGGCGCAACAGAATTGTACAGAGCATATGGAAGAAAGAGCAACGCGCTGGCGAGGTAGGCGTTACGCATGAGCTCGGTTCTCAGTTCAAGCCGATCCCTCTGCCAGTTAAGAATACGCGCACTGAGCAACGCAACAATACCGAAGCTGACACTCACGGAACCGACAGCGCCGGCGGTGCTCAGGTACGCAATGAACACGATCAGATAGATGACAAAATTCGCCACAATGATGAATCGCGATCTGTACCACACGGCCGTCGAGACCACGATGATGCTCTGCCAGCACAACCAGACGAAGAAGTCGGGTTGCGGAAACTGCGCGACGATGGCGGCGCTCAATGCAGTATAACCGATGATTGCGTAGACGAATGTCGCATATACACTGTGCTCGCGAATCCAAAAGACAATGGAAAGAACAAGAAACAAGGCCGAAGCTGCGACGTGCCACGCAGGAATGCTGATGCCCTGCGCCACGAGCGTGGAGAGGCCGAACAAGCTGTAGCCAAAGAGAGCTGTGAGGACCGTGTTCAGTATGACCGGAAAATTCTCTGGAATATCTCGCGATCGGAACAAGGCCGCACCGGTGAAGATCACCGTATAGAGAAGAATGAACGCCAGATGAATCTGAGGTGAAGCACCGAACTGAAGCGTGTTCCCGAAAAACGGATTGTTCGCTGTCCAGAGGAAGTGGGTCATGAAGGTGAGTATGATGCCGGTAGCAAGAAGGGAGTTCCACCGGAACTTCAACGTAAAAAAGACGACCGTGACAGACAGCGCGGTCAGCACCGCAAGGACGAAAAAGGTCTGGCCTCCGATAAGCGCCGTGAGATAGCCGAGGGCGAGATGTGAAGCGGTGAGATAGATGGACTTCCGTCTGAAGGAAACCGAGAGATTGTACGCGACGACAACGAGAAGCAATGCAAGCTCGATGCGGGGATTTGTAATCGCCGGGGCCGACGTGAAATGCGAAAGTCGGAGTGTGGCAAAATAGAGAAGGAGCAGCCCGCCGCCAAGAAGATACCGTGAAATCTGCTCAAACGACTCTTTCCAATAACGGGAAAGGAAAAAGATTCCCCCTACGAGAACGAAGCCAAAGAGACTCGGAAGATAAGAGGGAAGGCTGTCGTAAGGCAACGTTAACAGAAATGCAATCCCCAACGCCAGACCGACAATACCGGCTTTTGCGAACCAGTTTTGTCCGACCTGAAGTTCCAGCTCTTCGTCATCTTCAGCGGCGATCGTCGGCGCTGACGGCGATTCCGGTAGTTCTTCGGATGTCGATTGGGGGATTTCGAGATGGGCTTCAATGCGCGCGATGCGGGATTCGAGTTCGCGCAGGTGTTGAAGGATCTGCTCGTTCGAGAGATTCTCAGGTGATTCGCCCATGTCCGGGCTCCTTTCCTGCTGTCCGATGCGGTACGGTGCGTACGGTGATGTCGTGAACTCGTGGGAAATCTTGCTTCTCGAAGAATCTGTTTTTGCCTGACTCCAACAGGCTTTCGTGGAGAAGAAAGGATCTTCGTTTCTTGCTCTTCAATCTTTTCGGCACATCGCGTGCAGGAAGGAACTTCACATCGGCTGGGGTA
>Ga0209211_10002634_pt1 | contig 30582 bp, 27 predicted proteins | sample RifGroA2_FD_183992 | JGI IMG/M metagenome (GOLD analysis project Ga0209211, IMG submission 183992) | Groundwater microbial communities from Rifle, Colorado, USA - Groundwater A2 (SPAdes) (version 2) | ecosystem: Environmental > Aquatic > Deep subsurface > Groundwater | place: Rifle, Colorado...
AAAAACCGGGTGAACAGGTGGCTATTATCCCTCCGGCAGACTCGGCGCTTACCACGGCTGAGCCGGTACCCACGGCCAACCAGCCAGAGCCCTTGAATAATCCTGCCAAATGGTGGTATTATTTCACCGCGCATCGTCTGCCCCCGGCAGAGTAATGCGTTGTTATTTATTGGCCGTACTTTGCCTTATGGAAGAACAAATTCAGTCAAATCAAACTCCAGAAATTACTCCTTCGACTTCCGGAGCGTCCGCCCGCCAGGAGCCGGACGCGGCGCCGGGTTCATCCCGCCGCCGTCTTTTGGGCTACGGAGCCGCCGCGGCCCTGGCCGCGGTTATTTTGGCCGGGGGCGTTACCGGCCTCGTCGGCGCCCGCCGATCTTCGGAGCACCCCCTGGTCGTCTCGGCCGCCCGTGTTTTCGGCGTGTCGGCCGGAAGCGTAAACAATCGGTCCATCAGGTACGCCGACTACGTCAGAGACCTGGCTGCGCTGCGTATTTTCTATAATGCCAACACCCAGGCCGGCGCTCCGACTTACACTGCGGAGCAACAGTCGGACCAGGCCCTCAGCCGCCTTATCGCCAACGCTCTTATAGCCGAGGTGGCGGCCGAATACCAGGTGTCTGTCGGGCAGGACGAAGTCGTGGAGATAAGAAAAAAACTAGCCGAGCGCTTTGAAAACGACGAAAACAAACTGGCCGAAGATGTTAAGAAAAATTTCGGCCTGGAGCTGTCCACTTTTTTGGAAAGCGTGGTTAAGCCATCGCTTTTGGAGCAAAAATTATCCGCCGCCTTTGCCTCGTCAACGGCTGAAGAGGGCGGCCAGTTTGCCGCCGAGCAGGTGAAAGCGCGCCACATTTTGTTCAACGTCAAAGACCAGTCTGAAGATGCCAAGGTCAAGAAGACGGCCGCCAAGGTCCTGGCGCGCCTGAAGAAAGGAGAGGATTTCGCCACCCTGGCCAAGGAGTTCGGCAGTGACGGGACCAAGGACCAAGGCGGAGACTTGGGTTGGTTCGGCCGGGGCCAGATGGTACCGGAGTTTGAACAGGCTGTATTCGCTCTTGAGCCCGGAAAGCTCGGCGAAGAGCTGGTGAAAACCGAATTCGGCTACCACATAGTGCAGGTTGACGAGCGCCGCAATGTTCGCGATTTCGGCGCCTACATGAATGACCGGCTGGATAAAGCCCAGATTAAGATCTACGGTAAAATTCACAATCCTTTTGCCAAGCCGGAAGAGCCGGCAAACGAAACCGAGACCCCGCCAGCGGACAATAACGGAAACGGACCGGTCGGTCAGCCGGCCGAATAAAGCGACAACTGGGCGGCCGGGCAAAAAGTTCCCGGCCCGCAAGCGGGATTAGTACAATGGTAGTATGCGTGCTTCCCAAGCATGAGACGCGAGTTCGATTCTCGTATCCCGCTCAAATATTTTTTTCTATGAGCCATTCCGAGGTCTCCCGGCCGTCGCTAAGCGATGAAACCAGGGGAGAAAACACGAGCCGCTGGCGGTAAAATTGGCCGTACAGGAAGCCGTGATGACGCGGCTAGGGCGGCTGACGCCATCCATGGATCCGGCGCAGCAGGAAGCGTCTTTCGAGGCCTGGTGCCAGAGCGGTGATTCGGGGCGTTTCGCCCAGCTTTACGAGACGGAAGAAATTCAGGATCTGCTCCGGCAGAACTGGAACCTGGCGGCGGAAAAGATCGCCCAGTATTTCGCGGCTACTCAATGACATTAGGCCTCGCGGTTTATGATCAGGGAATCGGACTTCGTTAAATTGCGCGTCATGGTGCCTCTCGAAGCTGGCGAGCGGGTGCGCCAGGCATTGGGCGCGGCCGGTGCCGGGGTCCAGGGTGCCTACAGCTTCTGTTCCGGCACCTACCGGCAAACCGGCCGCTTTAAACCGGAAAAAGGCGCCCGCCCGGCCGTGGGCGAGATTGGCAGACTCGAGTCGGTCGAGGAAGAAGTCATCGAAACTATCTGCCCCAAGGACATTCTCGAAAAAGTGCTCCAGGCCGTGCGCCAGGCGCACCCCTACGAAGAACCGGCCATTGACATTCTGCCTCGCCTTGAGATATACTGATCGCGTTCGTTCGTCCCGCCGCTTCGTCGGCAATAACCCCAATAGAGGCAATTTCAGAGCACGCCGATGTAGCTCAGTTGGTAGAGCGGCGCATTCGTAACGCGCAGGTCACCAGTTCAATCCTGGTCATCGGCTCCGAAGAAAGACCGTAATTAGCGGTTCTTTTTTATTGCGGTCGAATATGGTATACTTCAGACTCAACCGCCGGTCCTACGTTGTATGGTGGAGGGGGACGGCAACCTATTTTCTATGATCCGCCTGCAGGGCGTTTCCAAGCAATACGCGGAAAACAGCGTGGGTCTGAGCAATATCCATCTGGCCATCGAAGCCGGTGAATTTGTGTCCGTAGTCGGGCAAAGCGGCACGGGAAAGACTACGCTCGTGAAACTTCTGATTGCCGAAGAGCAGCCGACCAGCGGCCGCATCGAAGTGGGCGGGTGGGATATTTCCCGGCTGCCGCGCCGCGATGTGCCGGTTTTGCGCCGGCAGATCGGCGTTATTTTTCAGGACTTCAAGCTGCTGCCAAAAAAAACCGTGGCGGAGAATATCGCTTTCGCTCTGGAGGTGGCCGGAGAGACCAGAGCGCGCATCCGGCGCGTTATCCCGCAGGTGCTCGACATTGTCGGCATAGGAGAGAAGCACGAACGCTATCCGCACCAGCTTTCGGGCGGCGAACAGCAGCGCGTGGCTATCGCGCGCGCCCTGGTCCACCGGCCAAAAATTCTGGTGGCCGACGAGCCGACCGGAAACCTGGACGCGATTAACACGCACGAAATTATCGAGATTTTAAAAAAAATAAACAGCTTCGGCACCACCGTGCTGTTGGTTACGCACAACCGCGAAATTGTGAACCACCTGGCGAAACGCGTCATCACTCTTTTGAACGGCGCCGTCGTCGCCGACGAGGTAAAGGGGAAGTACCGTCTAAGTTAACTCCATTGGTCCCTTATGCTGTCTCTTTGGCGGATAATCAAATTTTCTTTCGAAGACATCGCCCGCAACTTTAGCCTGTCGGCGATGACGGTGCTTATCCTGGTCCTCATGCTTTTGTCGGTGAACACGCTCGTGGCGGTGCGACTTTTGACAGACGAGGCTATAGCCAATATTAAGGATCAGATTGACGTTAGCGTCTACTTTCATCCCGAAGCCACGGCCGAGGAGCTCGCGGCGGCCAAAAACTATGTCGAGTCTTTCCCCGAAGTGCGCGATCTGATATTCCTGTCGCGCGAACAGACACTGGAAAAATTCCGCGCCGCTTACGAGGACAACGAAAAAGTGATGTCGTCGCTCGGCGAGCTGGGAGACAATCCGCTTGGAGCGACCCTCATAATCAAAACCCGCGAACCCAGCGACTACGAAAAGATCATCACGGCCCTCAGCGTCCCCGAGTACGAGGGCATCATCGAGTCCAAAACTTTCGGCGATACGCAGACCACGATCGACAAGGTTCACACCATTACGGGTCAGGTGGAGCGTTTCACCCTGTTTCTTACCAGTCTGTTTGCCGTGATCGCGTTTGTCATCGTCTTCAACACTGTCCGGGTGGCCATCTATACCCAGCGGATAGAGATCAGCATCAAAAAATTAGTCGGCGCCAGCAACTGGTTTGTCCGCGGCCCCTACCTTATGGAATCGCTTATTTTTAGCATTTTGAGCGTCGGGATTACCCTCGTGGCCATCTATTTCAGCACCCGGCTACTCGATCCCTTTGTCGCCGCCATGTTCGCCAAACCGCACCTGTTGACAGATTATCTTTTATCCCATATACTGGAGCTCGCCGGTTTACAGCTGGCGGCCGTACTTTTGCTGACGGCTGCCACGAGTACGCTCGCGATGCGGCGGTATCTAAGGGTATAGCCGAGAGGGGAGCGGAGACATTCGGGGCTCGTCTAATGGTAGGACTCCAGGTTTTGGTCCTGGCTATCGGGGTTCGAATCCCTGGCCCCGAGCGGAGTGCCACGCGGCACCTAGAAAGACCATTTCCACGGGCTGGGGCCGCCTAAAGACATAATAATGGCCGGTTGACCAAGGTGCTTACGCATGGTACAATAGTGTCCGGCGCATAGGCGCCTTAGAAACTTACCACTATTCGGCGGTAGCTCAGTGGTAGAGCAGTTGGCTGTGACGAAATGTCCGCGCGGGGCCCAGGGCCCCGCAAAGACTCTATAGCAGCCCCGGGCCGAAATGCCCGGGTGAAAACGGAGTGAACTGTTCCTCTGGCACATTATCGCCGGAGGAAGCGCCCGGACACTGGTAGTGTCCGGAACGCCAGGGAACCTAAGCCACGGTAATAACCATGGTATGGTAATCTGCAGCCAAGCCGTGATTTCGTTCATGCGAATGGACACTCGTTACCGGCACGACAGCCAGCAGTTTATCTGCGGGCGGTGCGGCAACGAAGAATCACGGAAGGTTCAGAGACTATCCCGCATGGGAGTACCCCGACACCATACGGTGCTTGGGGGAAGCGCTCCGCACCCAAACGTTTTCCGAAATATCGGGATTATGACGTGGGTGAAGATATAGTCCGCGCTCTTCCGAATGAATAGTTCGGAGCCTGACGCCCTACGGGCGCCGGGCGGGAAACCGGAGAGTACGTGTAACCAATTGGTCGTGGGTTCGAATCCCACCCGCCGAGCCAAGCAAGACGGAGCGTATTCAACGCTTCGTTTTTTGTATAATCATAGCCGTATTTTTGCGGTTCTAACCTTGCTAAATTTTTATTAAACCCGATCACCTTATCGTTGAGTGGCTGAAACCAAGGATATAGCGTAATTACAACATTTTTATCAAAAATTTCTCGGTTCGATCCTAACTCTACAACAATTTTTATTTTTACCTCTTTTCCAGCTTGTAAATAATCCCGATAAGCATAGACAGAAAATACAAAAGTTTCTTTCGTTAGTTTTGTTTTATGCAATGGATCAATCTCAGTAATCTTTGTTTGTAAACTTTCGATCCCTAATATGATTTTCTTTAGATGTGTGGCTATAATCAAGATTAGATATACCCACACACCGAGCCTTGTTTCCACTTTCTTTGTTTCTAGCCCTGCCGGCAAGCAAACTTTTTGCGATTGAGCAAAATCGCAAAAAGTTTTCTGCTTGCCGGTGCATAGGGCACTGATAACAAAGATAAATTCAGTCTAGCAAACCACTCTGCACAAAAGTTACCCTAAAAGTTTTCTGCAAAAATAATATTTTGCTTAACTAAGCCATTTTATAGCTAAAATTTAGGTGTAAAAATACTCATTTAGCGATTGACTTACCTTGTTTAAAAGAGTAAACTTAAAGCAAGTTTATTGGCATTATCAAACAATTTTTGATATCAAAATAGCAGAAAATTATAAAAGTAATTCGCAAAAAATACGCATACTCACAGAGTCTTGGGTAGGCAAACAGATTTTTTGTCCAGCTTGCGGAGCGAATATCCAAAACTATGAAAATAATCGGCCCGTAGCCGACTTTTATTGTCCAAGATGTGCCGAGGATTATGAGCTGAAAAGTAAGAAAGACGGAATGGCTAAAAAAATTGTTGACGGAGCGTATAGCACAATGATTGAGCGGTTACAAAGTAGTAACAATCCTAATTTTTTCTTTTTAAACTATAATCCCGTAAAATTTGAGGTGTATAATTTTTTAGTTATTCCAAAGCACTTTTTTGTTCCTGAAATTATTGAAAAAAGAAAGCCACTATTAATCAACGCAAGGCGTGCTGGTTGGATTGGATGTAATATCTTATTGCAAAGTATACCTCAAAGCGGCAAAATATTTTATATCAAAAACGGTCAACCGGAAGAAAAAACTACTGTATTAAAAAATTGGCAGAAAACCTTATTTTTAAGGGAGCCAAACAAATTAGAACTAAAAGGGTGGATATTGGATGTAATGAACTGTATTGATAAGTTAGATAAAAAAGAATTTACCCTTGAAGATATTTATACTTTTGAAAGCACGCTGTACAAAAAACATCCCGACAATAAACACATAATGGATAAAATTCGTCAGCAATTACAATTTTTGCGAAATAAAGGGTACTTAGAATTTTTGGATAGAGGAAATTATCGCCTAAAATAATATGCAAATAAACTTAAGCCCGTTTTGGGCAAAAATGATTTTGAGATTAAACCCATTCCACCGATTGCTCGTTATGTGCAAGGGATATGGCGAGGATTATAAAAATTTTACCGAGCTTGTCTGGCAGGATGATAAATATTTAGATTTTTACGATAAAAATAGCTATCCAAAATTTCAGCTGTGGCTATCTTAAATAGCCGAATACCATTGAAAATATGAACAAATAATTTTATGATAATAGCAGATTATCCAATTGAAAGTGAAGGCGAAGACAAGTTACGTCGTACACCTCTAGCAAAGAAGGTTGCAGAACTTATTGCTAGCTTCAAAGGTAGAGAGAGTTTTGTAATAGGTATTGAAGGTGTTTGGGGCGCTGGAAAAACTTCATTTGTAAATCTTATTCTAAAGGAATTAAAAAGTGACCAAAATCTCGTCTTCATTAACTTTAATCCCTGGAATTTTTCGGGGCAGAACGAGCTTATAACCGACTTTTTTTCTTCGTTAATTGTAAAAATAACTCCATTTGTTGCTGATAAGGATAGATTAAAAAAAGTAAAATCAATTGTATCTAAACTTACCAAAAAAAGTGAAGTGGCTTTTAGTCCTGAAATAGCTGTTCTTGGCGGGCTAGTGAACCTCAAAGCCGCCGATTTGTTTAAATTAAAAGGCGACGAAAAAACGCTCGAAGAGGAACGAAAAGATATAAATGAATTGTTTAATCAACTCGGTAGAAAAATTGTTATTGTCGTAGATGATATAGATCGTCTCGACACAGAAGAAACAAGGCTCATCATGAAACTTGTAAAAATGACGGCAAATTTTCCTAACACTATTTTTGTTCTTGCCTATGACAGGGATCAGGTGGCACAAAAACTTGGCCAAGGAGGTATTGGTGAAGAATATCTAAAAAAGATTATTCAAGTCTCTTTTACGCTACCAGAGCCAGACCAGCAAGGTCTTCAAAAAATACTTTTTTCTGATTTAGACAAGACTATCAGCGATATTTATGGCATTGTAAAATTGGAAGGTAATGATGAAAAGAGGTGGAGTGATTTACTATATAAGGGATTTTTAAAACCTTTCAAAACAGTTAGAGATATTAAGAGGTATATAAGCTCTCTTCGTCTTAATTGGTCGATTGTAGCAAAGGAAGATGTAAATCAAATAGACTTTATGGCTATCGAAGCTATTCGTGTTTTCGCCCCTAGCTTATATTCTGGTATTGCCGCAAACCCTGCTTTGTTCACGGGCATACATGATCCTTCTGACTACGGGCGTAACAATAAAAAAAATTTACAGACAAAATTCGAGGAATTAATTGCTAAGCTTCATTCGGAAATTAGAGACCCAATGGAAGGTGCCTGCGAAGTGCTCTTTCCAAACCTCGATAATACTTACTATGCTGGCGAACATGAACAAATATGGAAACGTGAAAGGCGTATATGCGTGGCCGAAAGATTCGGGTTCTATTTTCAACTCGGAATACCCGATGGAGCAATTTCAGAAGTAGAAGCAAATAATTTAGCGCAAAATTTTGATAATCGAGAAGCTTTTACAGAAAAAATTGTTGAACTAGCAAAAGACAAGAGACTGCGAGCGATGCTTAATAAAATACTGGACAGAGTAGATGATTTGTCTGAAGAACAAATAAAAGTTGTCATATCGGTTCTTTGGGATTTAGAAAAGGATATTATTGATGAGCGTAACGAAATGTTCGATTTTAATGATGTAGAAACGCAAGTATCACGAATTACGTACCATTCAATAAAGCATCTTCCTGGTGATAAGCGATTTGAAATGATTAAATCTTTGTTACAAAACAGTGTGGTTTTCTACACCCCGACTCGATTTGTTGCGATGCTTATAGATCAACAAAGCAATTACCAGCGGAACGATGAACCGCTACTCACATTAGAAGAAACAGAAAAACTCAAAACTATCTGCTTGGCAAACATAAATAAATTAGTAACTGAAAATAAATTGCAGAATGAGACTAAGCTTGTTTTTGCTTTATATAGTTGGAAAGAATGGGAAAATGCTGATAAAGTAAAGGATTTTATAAAAAATCTGATTTCTACCAGAAAAGGGCTTTTAACATTTTTAAAAGGATTTGTAGGAAAAGTTTTATCTTCAAATGGAAACTTTTACCAGATAGACAAGAAAGATATTGATCCCATATACCCTCTAACTGACATCGAGGCTTTGGTGCAGCAAATTACTGATGAAGAAATCAATCGCTTAGATGAAAAAGATAAAGAAGCGGTAATGCTTTTTAGAAATCCAAGAAGGTGGTAATTATTCCTAACAGGAGTATGGTAATAAACCACAGTATCAAAAATTTTGAGTACGAGATAGTGCATCAGATATTGTTCAGCGAGCTTTGTTTTGATATTTGTCAATCTGTAAAGATTATACCAGGACGTGGCAGTGATTTTCTTCCTTTTTTCTATAATTTAAATTTTATAAAGGGTATCATATCCCTGCACAGTTTGTTAGAATCCGGCAACAGCGATGAATTATCTGTTAAAAATTATTTTAAAGAGCACAAGTATAATTACCCTCGTGCCGATGTTGGTGATTTTAAAAAAGAAATAGAGTCTGTGGCTAAAGCTTTCAAGAAAGTTACTCCTCTATGTTTACGGCATAAAATCGGTGCGCATATTGATGGAGAATTCACGCATACAGATTTTACTTCCGCTTATATTATGCCAGAGTTAGTTCCAAAATATTGTGAGGTAGTTAGGCAATTAAAAAATGCTTTCTTTAAATTTTGTAATTATTCAAGAAATGATGACCCTTTTTCTAAAATAAAGGAACAGTCGAAGTTTGTTATTGATAATATTGTAAAAAGCACGTTCTAACTTCCTCTACGACACCGAGCAAAGTAGGATGAACGGACGCAAAACGTCCGTTTTTCTCTTTATTTACAGGCTAATGCCTCATTTTCATAATCTTTGAGCCTTATTCACTGTTTATAATTCCTCTGTATAAAGACCTTGCGTTTGCTTGTTTTGTGCACTATACTAGGTGTAGTGCACAAAGTTAGCTATTTTTGTGCATTAGGAATAGAATAATAGGCTTAAAATATGCTAAAAGACATAGTTTCGAAGCAAAAACTAAAGAAAGAGGAGCTTTTAAAATCCCAGTACGTGGATAGAACCAAAGAACCATTTGCCAAAAAATGGCTAGATTCTGCTTTGATAAAAGTCGTTCTTGGGCCCCGACGCGCAGGAAAATCGGTGTTTTCTCTCCTGCTTTTACGGGATCATGATTTTATGTACTTTGATTTTGACGACGAGGTATTGGCCGCGGAAGGTAGCCTATCAACAGCCGAATTAATGAAAGAACTACATAGCGCATATGGCCATATTAAAACAATTCTTTTTGATGAAATTCAAAATTTACCGGCTTGGGAGCTGTTTGTAAACCGTTTGCATCGCGAAGGCTACAATCTTGTGCTCACCGGCTCAAATGCCAGGTTGCTTTCGATGGAGTTGGCAACCCATCTTACCGGCAGGCATATGCCGATAGAGTTGCTTCCGTTCGATTTTAAGGAATTTTTGAAAGGTAAAAAATTCGAAATAGATCCGGAATACAAATCCTTGCCTGAAAAACATGGTCAGCTTCTGAATTTGCTCGATCAGTATTTATCAAAAGGCGGTTTTCCGGAAGTTGTGGTTAGCAATCTTGATCCGGCAGATTACTTGGAAGTTCTTTTTGATTCTTTGCTCTTTAAGGATGTTGTAAAAAGGCACCGGGTTAAATTTTCAACGCAGATAAGCACGCTTGGATCACACCTAGTCAATAATTTTGCTTCGCTATACACGCTCAACAAACTGATGAAGACGCTTAATCTGAAAAGCGTGCATACCGTAGCTAAATACGCCTCATATTTGGAGGAGGCATATTTGATATTCTCACTCTCGCGATATTCTACAAAATCAAGGCAACGGATAAATTCGCCTAAAAAAGTATATGTTGTAGACAATGGCTTTGTAACTGCAAAGGCTATTCAGCATTCGCCCGATAAAGGCAAGCTGACGGAAAATCTGGTTTTTACCGAACTGGTAAAACGAGGGCTTAAGCCAAACTTGGAATTATTCTATTACAAGACACGCAATGATCGCGAGGTAGATTTTGTCGTAAAAAAAGGACATCTGGTTACGGAACTGATACAGGCGTGTTATGAGTCTGTAAGCGCGGATGTTGAACAGAGAGAAACAAAAGCATTATTCGAAGCGAGCGATGAATTGAAGGTAAAAAAACTTATCGTCCTAACATGGGATGAAAAGAGAACGGTAAAAAAGGATGACGCGACCATAGAGTTTATTCCACTCTGGGAGTGGTTGCTGGAAAGACCCCAAGAATAATTTTATGCCGAAGGAAATCGCCGACAAAACCAAAGAAGAGACTTACTACAAATGTACTCATTGCGGAGATGAAATTTTTTGGAATACCCATAAAAAATTCACTTACTGCAAGTGTAAGAAAATCTGGGTTGATGGTTGTGAGGACTACATTCGGATTGGTGGTAACGAGGAAGATCGTAAGGTGATAAAAAAATAATATGGCCGTCTTAACACAGTCCGAATATTTAATAATTTCCAATAAGTTGAAAGTAAGTAAGCTTATAAATAAATCGCCACTTACAGAAGAAGGCGATTTTATTGATATTCTGATAGGCTTGCATATAATTCTTGAAGTCGGGCTTAACTCTTTCTTTCGCCAGGTCTCTCTGCTCTCTATTAAAAAGAATATTGATAGACTGGAAATAATGGACAATATTGATAAAGTAGGTTTTATAGATAAAACGATTCTCTTTATTTATAACTCAAAATTTGATTTTGGTACTGAAATTGAGGAAGCCATTAAACACCATAAAATAATCGGCATATTAAGAAATTTTGCAGAGACAAGAAATAAGCTACTCCACGGCCATGCTATAGCGACATTTCACACGGAAGAAAATCGCATACCGAGACTATCCAGATCACGAAAAATTCTTAACCTAAATTTCTTGCAAGAGCAGATAACAAGGTTTAGAAAAATACTTGCCGGTATGCGATTTTACTTAGACCACCTAGATAGTCCTATTACGGAGTCCGGTAAACAAGACCTTGCCGAGTCTTACCTGGATGATAGTTTTATACCAGAGGCGGTCGAATTATAAAACTTTTTAGTAAGTTCGAGGCACATCACTTAATTGCTGGCGGCATTATCAAGGGCAAAAAAATTATTAAAAGTAATAATTTCATGATACCATCGTTTGACTTAGACAAAATTAAATTCGCCACAGATCAGCCGACTTACCAGAAAGCGGTTGTTTTGTACGAGTCAGGCAAAGTTACGCGATTTGAGACGGGAATCGGTTCTTATTCGGCCACAGTCCTTGGAACTCGCCCTTACCGTGTTTCAATCGAGGCGCGACGTTTCGGTTTGGGAAATTGTGAATGCTATCTCGGCCAGCAAGACACGCTTTGCAAACATATGGTCGCGGTATCAATTTATGCCGTAATGGGTGGTAAAAAACTATCGCCAGAAGAGAAAAAACAGGTAAGCAGCCCCATTTGCAGCGGTAAACTCGGAGAATTGGGCAAAAATGAATTAGCTCAAACAAAAAAGGCCATAACTTCGGCCATAGCTTACATAAAACCTTACAACGTGCCGTCTCGTCTCTGGTTTTCTTATCAAAATTCACTCGATGAGGGTTGCGCGCGACTGGCAGAATTGGCCTCCCGTCTGCCCGTAAGCCAGCAAACCGCCATGCTATTGGTTGATTTGCTTTTACGCTTGGATAAAAAGTTGTGTACTGGCGGCGTTGATGATTCGAATGGCACGGTTGGCGGATTCATCGAGGATGTCGTTTTAATGCTTCAGGAATACGCAAAACTTGATCAAAAGTGCATTAAGGCGTTTGAAAAGTTAGGCGGTAAAGAGACTTGTTTCGGTTGGGAGGAGCCTTTGGTGGCAATCGTTGATGAATGCTGGAGCTAAAACAATAGCGAGTCGTGGTGTTGGAGTTATTCTCCCGGCCAAGAAAATTTGGAATATAAACAAAAGTGAGCTAAAATACAACTGTATGAAAAGACCCCTAAGCACAACTTTCATTTTCGGATCACTGTTCATTGCCGGTTCGGCGAACGCCCAAATGATGGGTAATTTTTCCAATACTCAAGTCGATTGGAACGAAGTTGTCGAGCATACAGCGCGCGAAGAACAGGAAGGCAAGGAACTCTGGGAAAAACTGCAAACTAAAGAGGTTGCTTGCGAGAATTTGAGCGACAAACAGCACGGAATGCTCGGCGAATATTTTATGGGGCAAATGGCTGGCGAGTCCCACGCCGCCATGAACGCCATGATGCTCCAGGCACATGGTGAAAACGGCGAAGAACAAATTCACATCGTAATGGGCAAGCGTCTTTCCGGTTGCGATACATCGGCGGCGTTTCCGGCGAACAGCCTCGGCTGGATGCCGATGATGAACATGATGTGGGGAGGGTGGTCGTCTCCTTTTGACAGTAATAATTCGACAAACAATATGATGAATTTTGGATTCGGTCCCTTTGGCGGTTTCGGCTGGATTTTTATGATCCTCTGGTGGGTTTTGATAATCGCTGGCATTGTCGCGCTTATCAAGTGGCTCACGAGCCAATCTCGCGGTACTAACAATCACGCAAAATCGGCACTCGAAATCTTGCAGGAGCGATACGCCAAGGGCGAGATTAATAAGCAGGAATTTGAGGAAAAGAAAAAAGATTTGAGTTAGACTGCCATGAAAATAGGTATTATTTTACAATCCAACAATCCGGAACATATTTGGAACACGTTCCGTTTCGGCATTACATCGCTTAAAGCCAGTCATGATGTGACTATATTTTGATGAGCGAAGGAGCCGAGCTTGATTCCATCGCCGACACGGAACATTTTGATATATCCAAGAAAGTTGCAGAGTACAAAGAATTAAAAGGAAACCTGTACGCTTGTGGCACATGTTTGGGAGATTCGCGGTAAAAAGGAGTCCGGGGTCTGCACAATTTCTACCATGACGGATTTACTCAAGATGGTTGAAGAGTCGGATAAAGTGCTCGTGTTCGGATAAGAAGTTTTGTTAAGCAATTATGACTCGGCATATTTTGCTTAACATTGCTCGAGTTAAGCAAATCGTCCCACGCTCTCAAATTTGGTTTTACGGCTCGTCAGTCTCTCAATTGGTGAAAGCTCTTACCCTCGGCACAAAGCTCGCCACAAGGGCAACCAGCTGGGGAATCAGGGGTTACAGGTTCTCGTACTTGGCCAGCAATCCTTTCATCTGATCCAAAACCACGGTAGGATATTTGTACTCCTCCGCCCAGTCAAAAGTTCGAAAATCGTTGAGCAGGGCGAGCAAAGGTTTTCAGACCCTAAAAAACCGCTCTTCAGAGCGGTTTTTTAGTTTTATTTTACCGCTACGGAAAGATACTAGAACTTATCCATATTATGCGGTAAAATGTATTTATCAATTTTATGGTCAGGTAATTAAATTGGGCCCCTTAAGCAAAATATGCATCGTGAAGGAATTGGATTAGCCATCCCGCCTCAAGAAAAAGGAGGCTTGGAGACCAAGTTGGGAACGGAGTATCAAACAATTGACCGGCTTTTTGACAGACTCGATGGCCCAGCGTACCTTGAGAATGATACCTTGCGGGAAGAAGAAATTGATGAACTTTGCACTACGATTTTGTCTATCCTGGACGCCGACCCTAGCTTGGATCACATTTTTACTGACCCAAAAAAGTTTAAATTATGGAATAGACTGTCGAAGACGGCCTATAAGTGTCTTAAGCAGACCGCTTCAGAAGAAAACGCAAGAAGACTCTCGCACATTCTTGGACGTACTATTAAAATTGCCGATCCGGAAACAAATATTAGCCCGGCCGATGGTGTCTTGGATAATTTGGTTGACAGGTGGCCATGGAGTGATTCAAAGTACGCCCCCAAACATACAAGCTTATCAGAAAAAAATGAAGCCGTGCTTCGAGAGTATTGCAACCAATTTGGTTTGGACGCGGAGAGCCTTTTCCGAGCCTGGTTTGCCAGCCACCAAAGTATTAATTTTAGACTGGGTACGAAAGATGGGGGCTGGCACCCGGTACAGACTGCGCTGGAAAACTGCCTTGAGATGCGGCGGCTCGAACGGCATCGTCCGGGCGCTCCGAAAATGCTGGTAAATGATTTTGGCGTGCATTGTTTTTCCCGATATCCGAAAGGCATGCTTGATGACCAAATAGACCAGATGGAGGACACCGAGACACCGCATGGCGTGGTGATAACAAGTATCGGCGACCACAATGGCATCTCCTATGCCGGGCAATCGGTTAACTCGCTGCGTTCTTTGTCGGACCAAGCCAAAAAACTGGGATTAAATATCAGGGTCATCGAAACAAACGGCAAAGTTGACCTGCTCAAAAAACTTCTTTTTCTGGACAGAAAGTATCATCGGTCAAGCGGACAAAAAATAAAATTTGGCATAATTAGCGGGCACGGGAATGAGGAAGTGCTGGAGATAGGCATGGATCGTTCCGCTGTTATAACCACCGAAGATGTTCTCACCGATGAATTTAGGACTGCCTCAAAACGTTTTTTTGAAACCGGAGCTTACATCGCATTAAATTCTTGCTTGACAGGAAAAGAGGGCAAGCTGGCGCAGCAGGCGTCGGCCAGTATGCCAAACTTACATTTCGTTGCCAGCCCTGATACGGTCAACAGCGTTATTTACACTCTAACACCCTCTGGAGAAGGCGGGGCGCCACCCCGACTTTCGGTCAGCTACCAAAGTCGCTTCAAACCTAGAAAAAAAAGTATGCGCTCTTATCAGGGCGGTGAACGGAAGTAGTAACTTGTCTTTACGAAAAAAGTGTGTTAGGTAAATTATCCCACCGAAATATAATTTGGATAAAATTAAATACACGACTGACGCGCCGACTTTTGAGAAGGCGGTTGACTTGTACGAGAAAGGGAAAGTAACAAAATTCAAAGAGGGGATCAGCGCATATTCGGCCGTTGTTGTCGGTACCAAGCCTTATCGAGTTTCGGTTGTGGAGAAGAAGGAAAATATAAGTTGATTTTTGCGGACAAGGCTAGAAAACTTGAGAAAGATATTAAATTTGATTTAGTCCAGGGAGCTATGCAAGGACCCCGCTATACAGACATAGATAAACTATTAAAGGCTTCAAAAATGTCAGAGCTTTTCTAATTTGCAGGAAAAAACTCATGGCGTATTATAAGATTACTTTTTATATATGGGAGAAACAAACCAGCCATACTCACCAGAGCGCGAAGGAGCAAGCGAGAAGCTTTTAGGTCAAATTATTGATTACTGCGGGGAAAACAAAATCACCAGTGAAGAGCTTACGCACGCTTATTATTCGTCCCTAGACCCCGACAAAAAGTACCTGGCCGAAGAATTGGGCAGTCTTCCCAATCCACGCCAGGAAGTGCTCGCGCTAACACAGATGATCGATGATCTGACCAAACGGGAAGGCCTGCCGCTAGACTATATTCAAGAGTTAATAGCCGGGTTGAGCGGGTATGAAAAAACAGCGCAAAATTATTACCGCTTGGTAGATTCGCTGCCCTTGTCCGCCAACGAAAAGAGAGTCTTAAAAAGCATTGTGGCGGAAGAACGAAAAGGTACTCTAACCGTCTCCACAAAAAACGGCCAGGACCTGTATTCTGTTTACACGGCCGATATATTTGGAGAAAAAGGTTCCACCCAAGCTAACTTGGCGTTGACATTGGCGGGAATCCTAGCCGAAGCCGCGCATCGTAGCGGCGTTCAAATAGAGATAAATTTTGAAGCTGCCGATTGAACTGTTTAACAAAACACCCCGTACCGAGGTGGTACGGGGTGCAAGCAGATCGAGGCTATTAGGCCAAGACGACGTTGACCGCGCGAGGTCCTTTTTCGGACTGCTCAACGTCAAAGCTTACCACGTCGCCGATCTTCAAATCGCCGAACTGGACTCCGACGAGTCCGCCTTCGTGGAAGAAAACGTCTTTCGATCCGTCTTCGGGGGTGATAAAGCCAAAGTGCTTATCAACCACCAAGGTTTTGACTGTACCTTTCATATGGAACTGTATCTAATGGATAAGAGACAAAAAATATCACTGAAGAAGGCCGACTAATTTTCTAAGGATATTTTGTAGGCTTAATTATACATTATTTGCTCAAGATTGTCAACTGCCCGGGGTATTTTCACGCTTGCCGCCCATAACGACAACGAAACTAGAAGCACGCGGGCGGCGCTAATATAACTTAAGATAGCGGCGTTTCCGGCCCGGCCGGGCAAAAATAATGGCTCCATTGAGCCATTATTTTTTTACCAAATGTTCCCGGAATACAAAAACGAGACTGGCCGCGGACGTTTCTTACGCCGATTTCGCGACCGTTTTTTTGAATATTTTTATATACTCGGCGAAAACCTTTTTGTGCCCGTGATTGAGTTTGATTTCTCTGGCCAATAATTTTGGCATTTTTTGACCCAGAAGATTTTCGACGCGGTTCACCGCGGCGGCAGTATCATGGAAATCAATTATCCATTTTTTCGCGCCATGAATCCTGAATTCACGGGCAAAACCAACCTGGGGGGAGATGACAATAGGGGTATTCAGGGCGATAGCCTCCAAAACAACGGTCGGGGAAACATCGAAGATTGACGGCAATATCAGCAGGTCAACCGCTCGGCAAAACTGCGATATGGTTCCTCTTTCGAGAGGGGGAATGACGTCTACATGCCGGCAATATTTCTCTCTTTCTTTTTCGTAGCCGCCAGTTTCGGGAATATTGGTTACCGCGTGAAAAAGCCAGGGCAGGTTTTTCTTTTTGGCCTCTTTTGCCAGAGACAAAACCGCCCGGTGATTTTTAATTTCGTCCCACCGGGCGATAATTCCGATATGGAACAATTTCTTATCAAAGTTAAACAGCTGGGTTTTATTTTCGGCGCTTAATTTTTTGAATGAAGCAAAATCAAAAGGCAGCGGGACCACGCTGGTTTTTTTGAGATCCACCTTGGCGATCAATTGGCGGTATTCTTCCCGGCTCCATTCGTTGAGAAATATTTCGCGCGCCGCTATTCTGGTGGAATCCCGCTCCATCTTTTCCATTATTCTCCTGCCTTCCGCCGAGTAAAACTTTTTGTGGACAGAAAGCTCTTTTGTCCATATGCCGGCGTGCTGGATGATCACCGGCGTTTGCGTAATTTCGCCGGCTTTTAGGAGCATCCAATTATAGATGCCGAATCCGTTCAAAAAAATAACGTCCGGTTTTTCCGCCTCTATCAGCTTTACGATCTGATCAATGGGTTTTTTAAATACTGTTTCCGGCTGGAGCTTATTTTTTGCCGCGGCAATAGCCTTGAGCGCGGGTTTTAAAACCCGCAGGCGGTAGTAATCGCATTGCTGGAAGGAATAAATTTTTCGGCATTTCACCGGTCCCAAAACTGCGCTCTCAAACAGCAGGCCGATCAGATTGTGCTTTGTTTCGGAAACAAGGTAACGGGTAAACAGCTGGGCAAAATTAGCCGGTCCTCCCTGGGAAAATTCTTCCGCATCCGGCATGTTAGTGGAAAAGATGTTGGAAAGTATACGCATGGAGAGATATCTGGGTTCGCGAATGTTTATGAACTCACAGCGAGTTTCCCCCTTTTCGCCTCAAACATAGACTGATTTTCACGGCACCAAAACTCGCTCTTAATAGGCTCAGACATTGGTGCCGTGAAAATCAGTCTATGTTTCGGCTCGACTTAGAGAATAGAATTGCTGATAACTCACTATCAATTCTATAATCTGTCAATTCTAGGGTATTCAGCCTGTTTTGTCAATGGGAAACAGTAACGATTTTAGTTTATGGCCGTTTAGCCACGCAAACAAGCTCATAACGCACTCCCTGCCTGCCGGCAACTGGCGCCGGCAGCCGGCCGGAACCGCGATTGACAACGCCAAAGACGGCGGGCATACTATCCGTCAAGAATCGATCGCCGGGACACCCGCGGATATGTTTTTTTCTTTCCCCGCCAAACTTCAGCCGTACAAACTAGCCGCCTTTGTTTTTCTGTTCGCCTGGTACGGTTTTTTGCTGGTGCGCCCGGTTGATCTCACGCACGGAGATCTGGGCCGGCACCTCAAAAACGGAGAGATAATCCTCGCCTCGGTGCGGGCAGGGGAGTCGTTCCGGAGTCTTTTGGACAGCAATTATTATTCCTACACCTTCCCCGACGCCCCTTTCGTCAATCATCATTGGGCCAGCGGGTTATTTTTTTATCTGGTCTGGCTCGCGGGCGGATTTAACGCGCTCACCATAGCGGGCGCGCTTCTTAGTTCAGCCGCTTTTCTGTTTTTTTTCCTGGCCGGCGGGCGCCAAGCAGGCTTTTGGCCCAGCGCCGCCGCCGCTTTTTTTCTCATGCCGCTCATAGCTGACCGACGGGAAGTGAGGCCAGAACTGTTTAGCTATTTGTTCCTCGGTATTGTCTTTTCCGTCCTGCTTGCCTGGCACCAAGCCAGGGCAAAAGCCTGGACCCTATGGACAGCGGCGCCCCTTTTCGGTCTGTGGGTCAACCTGCATATCTATTATATTTACGGGTTTGCCCTGATCGGGCTGTTCCTGGCGGCGGCGATAACCGAACGGTCGCGAGAAAAAATCCGGGCCGTCTCGCTGTATTTGGCCGGGGCCTTGGCTGGAGGTCTGATCAATCCGTTTGGAGCGAGAATGTATCTCTATCCGCTGCAAATAATGAGCCACTTTGGACTGCCTGTTAATGAAATGCTGCCGCTACACGAAGCGGCCGCAGCCGGGCTCGACTCGGCGCGGCTGAAAACTTTTGTCATTAGCCTGGTTGTTTTTTGGCTGCTTTACGCGCTCAATAAAATTTTTGCCGCGCGCGGCTGGCCGTTGGTATTTTTCCTCATCGCCGCTTTTTTTAGCGCGACCGGCTGGCAAATGATACGCAACCTCACCATGTACGGCCTCATCATGCTGCCCCTCTTGGCCTGGGCCCTGCGGGATACCGGCTGCCGGCTGCCGGACAAGCCTGGGGTGTGGGTCTCAACAACGACGGCCACCGGGAGGCGGCGTTGTTCCTGGCGCAATCAAACGCTGCCGGTCCGCTATTCCACGACTTTGACAGCGGCGGATACGTCATTTATTATCTCTTCCCCCAATGGCGCCCTTTTGTGGACAACCGGCCCGAAGCCTACCCCGAAGATTTTCTGCGAAACACTTACCGCCCAATCCGCCAGGATGAGGCCGTCTGGGAGACAGCGCTGAAAGACTACGACTTTCAAACCATTTTGCTTTCATTCAAAAAAAAGACCGGCCCGGCAATTCCCTTTATTGTCCGCCGGTTAGACGATCCGGCTTGGGCGCCGGTATTTGTTGACGACTCTTTCATTATTTTTGCCCGCCGCACTCCCGGCCAGGCGGCACTGATCGGCGAATACGAAATTCCCCGGAGCCGTTTTGACATCCGGGAACTCTAGCGGCTGCTCCCAAAAATAACTTCCGCCTCCAAACGGCTCATAATTATTTCGGGGGTAGGTCGAGAGGCACACTATGGAAAAACTGTCCGTCATCATTCCGGTTTATAACGAACTGGCGACGATCGCCGAGATAATTCGGCGCGTGGAGGAGGCGAAAATTCCCGTCGTCAAAGAGATCATCCTCGTTGACGACGGTTCCACCGACGGCTCGCGCGAGTACCTGCGCCAGCTTTCCGGCCGGCACACCGTGGTACTGCACGAAAAAAACCGGGGTAAGGGCGCGGCTGTCCGGAGCGGCCTGGAGCGGGCCACCGGCCGCTGGATCATCGTCCAAGACGCGGATCTCGAATATGATCCGGCCGATTACGGCCGGCTGCTGCGCGCGCTCCAGGAGAGCCGGGCCGACGCTGTTTACGGTTCGCGCAACCTGCAGCCCAACTCGCGCTCCAGCCGGCGCTACTATTACGGCGGGCGACTAATCACAGCGCTGATGAATCTGCTCTTCGGCAGCCGGCTGACAGACGTCAACACTTGCTACAAACTGTTTAACGCCGCGGCTCTGCGGTGTTTGCAGGTTGAATCCGACAGGTTTTCTTTTTGCGAGGAAGTAACGGCCAAGCTGCTCCGGCAGGGGAGCGTTATTCGTGAAATCCCGATCAGTTATCATCCCCGGACATTCGCGGAGGGTAAAAAAATCCGTTTTCATGACGGAATTGCCGCGGTAGCGGTGATACTCAAGCACCGCTTTCGGCGCTAATCCCGGCCGGAGACGCGGAGTAAAAAGGCGGAGGCGCGTCCTCCGCTTGTTTGTTTACGCCGCGCCGCCAGAGGCGCGCGAAAAAACTGACGGGAAGACTGATGCCTGGCGTAAGTCATTCATGGCAGCGCCGTCAAAAATCGTGCAACCGCCTACACTATGCCGTTACACGTTAGCGTACCAGACGCCCTTATTCGCCGCGCGCGCGAGGGAGACCTGGAAGCCTTTGGCCAGATAATGGGGGCCTACGACAGAGCCGTGCGCCATTATATATTCCGTTTCGTCGGCAATGAGTCTGATGCCGCTGATTTGGCGCAGGAATCTTTTATCAAACTTTACCAGGCCCTGTCCAGCTATGATGACCAAAAAAGATTTTCTACCTGGCTTTTTACTATTGTGAAGCGGACGGTCTACGATTGGCTGCGCCGACAGCAGCGCGAGCAGGCCGGAAAGCAGGCCAGAAAAAACGCGGCCCTGTCCGCGGGTCATGACGGCGAAAACCTGAACGGTCCGGAAATCGAACGCCGCATAGACCTGCATAACGGGCTCAACCATTTGCCTTCGAAGTATCGCATCGTACTGAGGCTTTATTACTGGCAGGGTCTGACTTACGATGAGATAGCGGGCAAACTCGGTCTGCCGCTCAACACGGTCAAAACGCTCTTACGCCGGGCTAAGTCGGCTTTGAGCTATGAACTGGACACCTGAATCCGGCCAAAAATGACTCAGGCGGAAACATTTAACCGCCTCCAAACGTATAACAGATTGTCAAAGGTCGAAACGGGGCCGGAATAATTTCGGCTCTTAGAACCCATCTCAAAAATAACTTCCGGCTCAATTTTGCACCTGTTCCGGCTGCAAATTGTCCGGCTCTCGTCGCCATAGTACCACTATGCCTCCTCAACCCGGACAATTTTCGCTCGAAGCAGGCCAAAATTGTCTCGGAATTATTTTTGAGATGGGTTCTAGTTTTCAAACACTCTAACCGCAAATATATGCTACGCGAAACCTTTAAAAAAGTCAGTGCCGCTTTGCTCGGCCTCACCACCGCGGCTGTGATGACTTTTGTCGTCTCTGTCCCGAACGCGGGCGCGGCCCGGGAGGAGACTGACATGAGCGGCTTGCTGGGTGGCAGTAGCAACTTGAGCGATCTCTTCGTTATCTCGGCGCTGTTTGACGACGAAGACGGCGTGTTCAACGGCGACAACGGACTGGATCTGGGTGGCGACATAAACCTGGAAGACTTGGTAGTCCTCGAGGCGCTAATGGGAGATGACGGCGGCGTACTCGGCGGCAGCGGAGGCGGCCAGTCGAACCTGGGAGATCTCATCATCCTCGAGGCGCTCTTCAATGACGGGGAGGACGGCAGCGGCTTAAATCTGGGCGACGGGGGAGACGGCACTGACATCGGAGATCTCATCATCCTCGAGGCGCTCTTCAATGACGGACTGACGAGCGGAGTCATCGGGGGACGGCGCACAGTGGTGGTTGAGTCCGGCGACACGTTAAGCGGCATTGCCGAGGAATTCCTGGGCGACGCGAGCCGTTTCGACGAGATAGCGGAACTCAATGACATAGAGGATCCGGACGTTATCTTCCCGGGACAGCGGCTGAGACTGCCCGCTGACGGCGGAGGCGTAGGCACGGGCAACATATTAGGCGACTCCAATCTGGGGGACCTAATCGTGCTCTCGGAGTTGTTTAATGACGGCGACGACACGGATCTGAAAGATTTGATCATCCTGCAGGAAGTCTTTGACAACCGGCAATAAAGGCCCTGCGCGGGACAGCTCAAAACGGCGCCAGTGGCGCCGTTTTTGGTGATTGCTTTTTTGCCGTCGCGCCGTTTACCCGACGGTCAGTCAAGCTCCCCGCGGAGTTTGCCTTTGGACACTGTTTCCGGCGTCACTGTAATCACATTCAACCCCCGCGACAAGAGCTCTGTCTCCAACCCGGCCTCGTGGCCGGCGCCGAACTGCAGCCCGGCGACATTCTGTCCGTTCTCTTTCATAGCCGCGACTAGATTGTCAGCCGTTTCGCGATTGCGGCGTTCAATAATAGTAGCGGTTATTTTTCGGTCATTCTCCTTGAGCTTCGCCCGAAGCGCGGAAACGTTCGAGATACCGCGATAGGGATTGTTCGCACGCGAGGGCAACGAGGCGGCGCCAGACTTCTTGTCCGGACCTTTCCAGGCCGCGGCCAAATCCTCGGCTGCTCTGGCTACCGCGGGCAGATTACGCTTCCGGGCCTCGGCGCCCAGCCGCGCCAGGTCGTCCGCGGGCGAAACTTTCGCCGTCCGGACTGGCGCTCTTTTGGCAATCAGGCGCTCTAGGACTTTCATATTTAACAGGCCTTCCACCGGCAACCGCCGGCTGAGACTGACTTTCCTTACCGGACGGGCCAATGACGCCATCCGGTCCTCTAGGTACAGGCGTTCGCGCACGATCTCCTTACTGGCTTCGCGCGTAGCCTCCACCTCGCCGCCCACGAGCTTAATAGGCTTATTTTCGGCCCAAAGCACATACGGCGCGCCCAGGAGCATCAGTTCGCGGTCGAGACGGGCGATGTTATCCTTTCCGGCGCGCATAATTTTATCCGGCAAACCGGAATCTGCCGGATACTGGCCGATGGCGGCGGCAAACCTCTCGTAGGCAGACGCGAATTGACGCCGCCTCTCCATCAGATCGGAGACCGGAACACGTTTTTCTTCGGGTACCGGCCCGGCCAGTTCGCCTTCCACCATGACTAACTCAACCACCTTGCTGGCCAGTATTTTTTCCAGAATTTTGTAGGTCTCCCTCTGGGTACTTTCACCCTTGTCGTTGCGCGGATCTTCCACCTGGCTGCCAGGGTGGCGATGGTACTGCGGCAGAAAAATGACCGTACCCCACGCGTCGGCACTCGCTTGCCGTTCCACCTTGCCCACAGGCAAACCGGAGTAAAAGTCCGGATTAGCCAGCTGATCAAGCGCCTGGGCGTCCACCTCTGCGCCGGCACTGGCCGGAAACGCGACTAAATGTGACAGCGACTCGGCAGAAAGCTTGGAAACGCGGCCCGCATTGTCCGGCCAGATCCCGATGAGACCGCCGGCTGCTATGGCCGCTAAGAAAATAAGTGTTCTACCCAATCGTTCCCGCTGTCGGGGAAAAAGCTGAGAGACCTGGCTGCGCCTAAAGATAAATTCGGCTGAGCGCTTGGCAGTGTTAAGCGCGCGGACGATCTTCCTTACGGGGTATATCGGCATAGAAATAATGATGGGTTAGAGAACTCGACAGACAGAATTCGAAGCTCCTACTATACCTGAGGATAGGGGACTGTCAACCATTTCGGGCCCAAAAAAATGCCTGTTTCCCCGCGCCTCAAACCGACAAACAAATAACTTTGCTTCTGGCGGGCTTTTTTTGCCGGACAGTGCGGACAACTCGCCTAATAGCTGAGTGTGAATAACTTTTTTCAAAGACGACCCGGCGCCCGGGACCGCGGGACGTGAAAGTAAAAAGCGGCAAATTGTTTTCCGTACTCGCGCCCGACCGGCCAAAACCCGGCCCAGCTTATAACCCTGATAACGGGACCGGCCTTTACCAACAACAAATAAACCCATATACTTACAGCAATTTTGCGCTGCCAGAAAACGCACAGCCGGCGGAAAGTCCGGAGCCGGGCGAGGCGGACTTCATAAGCGTCTACAAATAAATTTTTCTGTGTATGAAAAAAGACACCTCGTGGGAAGAAGTCGCCGGGTGGTACGGAGAGCTGGTGGAGGAAACGGCAGACACTTACCACAGCCAGGTTATTTTGCCGCATCTATTACGCCTTTTGCCCCCGAAGCGGGGCGAACGCTGGCTGGACATCGGCTGCGGTACCGGTTTTTTCACCCGCGCCATGGCCAATTCCGGCGCGCTCATTACCGGCATCGACGCCAGCCGGGAGATGATTGCCCAGGCGCGGACCCGCGGAGACAAAAACGCTGACTACCGCCTGGCCTCGGCAGATAAGCTGACCATGTTCGCCGCCGGAACCTTCGATACCGTAACCATAATACTCGCCCTGCAGAATATTGAAGATCTCGGCGGAACAGTCGCGGAAGCGGCCCGTGTGCTCAAACCGGACGGCCGGCTCGCGGTCGTCTTGAATCACCCCGCCTTCCGTATCCCGCGGGCCAGCGGCTGGGAATGGACCGACGATAAAAAAATCCAGTCCCGCCGCGTGGACCGCTACCTGTCGGATGCGAAAATAAAAATTATCGCGCACCCGGGCGAAAATAACAGTCCTTACACCATTTCTTTCCACCGTCCTCTGCAAAGCTATTTTAAGGCCCTGCATAAATCAGGCCTGGCGGTTACCAGGCTGGAAGAGTGGATATCGCATCGCCGCGGGCCTAAAGGAAAAACTTTCTTGGCTCTCGAGACGGCCCGCAAAGAAATCCCGCTTTTCTTGTTTTTCGAGGCCCGCCAGATTTGAAAGGCGTCAAGGCTGTGGATAAGTTTTTTTCTTCCGTCCGGCCAGAGAGCCGGATTTTTGCTTTGGCCAGCCGTTCCAAACTCTGCGGTTAAATTTGTCCAAGGCTGAGCTCGTCAAAAAGAAGCCCTGTGTTATACTGTCTGCTCGCGAATTCATGAGGTCGGGGTTCGCGTTTACTCAAACTAATTTTTACATCGCCAGTCAAAAGACAGGTAACCCATTTATCCCATGCATACTCTACGTCGCCTGCTTATAGGTTTTATTACTCCCGCGTTAATTATTTCCCCGTTCCTTTCCGCTTCGACAGCCTATGCCGCCGACTACGCTGTTCTGAGTACGGCGAGCAGCGTCAATCCGGTTGTCGGACAAACAGTGGCCATCGCGAGCCGGGTGACTAACTCCGGCCCAGAGCTCGCCGGGGGCATCATCGACATCGAGGTTTACTCGGCCAACGGCCAAAAAGCATACCAGCAATACTTTAGCGGACAAAACATTGCCTCAGGCGCGACCCGCACCTTTACTGCCGGCTGGAAACCAACCGCCGCCGGATCCTATACGATAAAGGTAGGCATCTTCAGACAAAACTGGTCCGGAATACTTTATTGGGGCGACGATACCGGAAAAATAACCGTCGCGAACCCGGTTCCGGCAATCCCTGCCGCCCGGAGCATAAGCGTGTGGTGGCCGACCGCCAACGCGTCTCTCTCCGGCACCCAGCCGCTAAAGGCTCTGGTCGAGGGGCTTAACGTATCGGACTATACCATGTACTGGCAGGTAGACGGCGGGCAGCAAAATCTAATGCCCACAAACACCGCCGACTATCCGCATAAAGAGGTAACAATAAACCTTGGCGGCTGGAATTGGCGCGGCCAAGGACCGTATGTACTTACCTTTAGCGCGCGCAATGCCGCGGGGACAGTCATCGCCACCAAACAAATACCCATTTATGTTCAAAACAATTATCACACTGCTGAAAACATTCAAGCTCCGACGCCTCCGACTGGCGGCAGTTCCGGTCAAACCGGCTCGCCGGCACCGATCGGGGGAGTAACGCCCGAGCCGGCTCCGGTGCCCGCGCCGCTGCCGACGCCGACTCCGTCGCCAACGCCAACGCCGGTTCCGCCGGCCAACGCGCAGGTTATATTCAACATCAATTCCGGGCAGAAGCGCGCGCCGATATCGCCGTACATATACGGAACCAATTTTGGGGAAAGCCCCAACAGTTGGGACGGCCTGGCGCACAACCTGACCTTCGCCCGTTTCGGCGGCAACCGTCTCACGGCCTACAACTGGGAAAACAACGCTTCGCACGCCGGCAGCGATTGGCTTTACCAGAATGACAGTTATCTCGGAGGCGGCGACACTCCCGGGGAGGCCGTCCGGATGCGGGTAGACCTTGCCCACAAAGGCAATGCTGCCACCCTGATTACAGTGCCTGTGCAGGGCTACGTGGCGGCTGACAAAGCCGGCGACGGCGATGTTAACAAAACCCCGAATTATCTTTCCACCCGTTTCCGCCGCAGCTACGCCGAGAAAGCCGGTCCCCTAAGCGCCTCTCCCGACCTCTTTGACAACGCGGTTTACCAGGATGAGTTTGTGGCGTGGCTGGAAAACAAGTTCCCGTACGCCAAAACTGATCCGACAAAAAAAATATTTTACTCGCTCGACAACGAACCGGATCTTTGGTCGCACACGCACGCGCGTATCCAGCCCAATCCGGTAACTTACCAGGGTCTTATCAACCAGACTGTAGCCTTTGCCCGCGGCATCAAGCGCGTCGCGCCCCAAGGACTGGTGTTCGGCGCTTCCAACTACGGCTGGAACGGTTTTGCCAGCCTGCAAAACGCTCCGGACGCGAACGGACGCGACTTCATCAATACCTACCTCGACGCGATGCGCCAGGCAGAAACGCAGTCGGGACAGCGCCTTCTCGACGTCCTCGACATCCACTGGTACCCGGAGGCGCAGGGCGGCGGGAGGCGCATCACCGCCGATGACGGCGATCCGGAAATAGCCGCGGCGCGTGTCCAGGCCCCGCGCTCACTGTGGGATCCAACTTACAAAGAAAACAGCTGGATTACCGCTGCCACCGGAGCGCCCATAGCCTTGATACCGCTCATGAAGAACAAAATTGCCGCCCATTATCCGGGGACCAAACTGGCTGTCACCGAATATAACTACGGCGGCGGAGCGCACATATCTGGCGGCTTGGCGCAAGCTGACGTGCTCGGTATCTTCGGCCGTGAAGGCGTCTTTGCCGCCAACTGGTGGCGTATCGGCGCGACCGACGATCGCTTCATCTACGGCGCCTTTGACATGTTCCGCAACTTCGACGGCCAGGGCGGCAGTTTCGGTGCCGTAAGCGTGTCCGCTCTGACCTCCCGCCCGGATGAAACTTCGGTTTACGCGAGCACCGATGCCGCCAACGGCCGCCTAGTGGTGGTGGCGATAAACAAAGCCGCGAGCGCCCGGACCGTGGGTTTCAGCCTGTCGCACGCGCAACCCCTTAAGCAGGCCGCTCTCTACCGCCTAAGCGCCTCGGCGGCCAAACCAGTGCCTGTCGGCACAATGAGCGTGCCGAGTTCTCAGGCGCTGGCTGCCACTCTGCCGGCAGAAAGCGTTACCACCTTTGTCTTCACTCCCTAAGCCCTAATGAGAGTCAGATTCTAATTTGAAAGACAGCCCCGGCCCGCCCGGGGCTGTCTTTTTACCCGCTAAATCATCCCGCCGGCCCTCGGTGCGCGCCAGCGATCCCTTGCCGTCCGGGTTCTGCCACAAATTGGGTAAATCGCGGGCATAAAGAGCTGTCGCGAACCAACCCCAATTCTGGTTGTAATAATTGTCGCCGTCGCCCCAATAGCCCCGCTGATACTCGGACCAAAAACTTTTAGCGTAGAGCTCTATGGCCAGATCCGGATCGATAACCGAGAAAATGGACATGGCTCCGGCGTAGGTACTGATATCGTCATAAGGCACCTGGTTGACGCCCGCGGTCGAATAGACGGCATAAATTTTTCCGTGACGATTCCATTCGTCGCGGAAAAAAGGAAAGACTTCGCCGAGATAATTCTTGGCCTCCTCGGCGTCAAACCAGACATAGTCGAGAGCCAGGCGCCACATCAGGCGAAAGGAATCATAGCCGTACTGGTCCGAAGGGGACGAACGGCCGGGGCTGAGCGGCCGGTAAGCGCCGTTTTTATCGACCACCACCCAGTTGGGCAAAAGATTGGTCATCTGCCCCCCTGTGGGCAGATTCTCCAATTCTCGTATTATCCGATAGCTGTCGGCCGCCAGGCGGTACCAATTATGTTGAGTATCGGCTTCGGCGAAAATCCGGTAGTGGGCCGGCGCGAAATAAGACGGATTCACCAGGTATCCATCGCCCCGCCTGGCTTGGGTGCCGGCGAGCAGGTGCAGGCGGCCGTCAATCTCCACGACCTCCTGGTCCCAAATATCGGCGAGCAGCTGCTGTGCCCGTTTGGCGTAACTGTCGTCGCCCCACCGCCTGGAGGCAAATAGCAGGGCCAGGGCGACATCCTCGTCGGCATCGCTGGCGCTGGCCGGATCGAGCACGCCCCAGCCGCCTGGCGCGGACTGTCCGTAGCGCCAGGCGAACAGGCCGGTTTCGGGATTGGAGAGAGCAGACTCAGTCCAGGCGAGTACCTGGTCAAAGGTAGCCCGGTCGTTCTCCCAGACCGAACGCAACAAAGCGTATGATTGGCCTTCGGAGGTGGTTTCGCTGCCGGCAGTCGGATCTACCACCCGACCCTCCGGCAGGATAAACCGGTCCCGGTAATAGCGCCAGCTGGTGCTCAGCGTTCCGTCGCGGTTATTAACCTCGCGGATGTCGACCGGATAATCGAGCAGGCTGAGATCGGTATTGGCGAAACGCTTGACCACAAAAGAATTATCATAAGCCGTCTCCACCAAATCCAGATCTGTAATGTCGAGGGTACGCTTAATCGCCGGCGTGATGAGCAGGTAATCAATCGTCTGCCAGTCATCATTAAGCACTCCATGGGTAATTTGCGGGTCGGTGTCGGCTTTCCAGTAATAGTGGATATTGGCCTCGGTAATATCCTTGCCCAAACTGGGATTTAAATCCACAAAAGGATAGTTATCAATCAGCGCCACCGATTCCCGGCCGAGATGCTGGCGTATCCACTCGACAGCTTGCCGCTGGTTGCTGGTCTGGTCAACAGTAAAAATATGGGCCTGGCCCGCCAACGAATAAATGATGATGGCGACAAACGAAGTCACGAAACCGAACTCGGTCCAGCGTTCCCTGATTTTAAGCCGCCGGCCCCAGTTAAGAACAGTTAAATACAGGCCCGAGAGATTGAGGGCCGAGGTGGCGATAAGCGGAATAATGTACCAGTCCAGGATCTCGCCTTTCAGGATAAACAAGACGTAAGACAACGAAAGCAGCGAAAACCCCCGCTGCCAGTAGTTGGCCGGCCGAATGAGGGAGATAAAAACAGCGACCACTGCCAAGCTGAGGGGGATACCGCCGTACACGATCCAGGTGTTCTTGAGTGCGAACTGGAAAGTGCTGTCGGAAGAAAGCAGGAATCCGCCCTCGCGGCTGGCCTGGAAGGCCACGGCCTCTATCAGACTGACGTGCGGTTCCTGGCCGCCGAGCCAGGTACCGCTGGGGAAAAATTCACCCTTGAGCATGGCCAACAGAGGGTAGATCGAGACGGCTAAAAAAATAATCGACAGCCAAATCACAAAAACAAAATGCCGCGACGTCTTATCGCAGGCGCGCCAGGCGAGGTAAACCAAGGGCGGCAAGAAGAACAGGGCCGGTTCCTTGGTCAAAACCGCGATGGCGAACGCTACGGCCGAAAAAATGAAATTTCTTATCTTGGGCGTCTTCGTCAAGAAATACACCGAAGCCAGAAACCAGACTACCATGATATTATCCAAAAGCACCCGGCGATGCGAGATGATGGCCAGAGGCGTAAGGGAGAAAAGGACGGCCGAAATAAAGGCGGCGGCCCGCCGCCCGGTGGTGCGCCAAGCGATGACGTACACCAACAGCGTGGCTATGACCTGGAGCACGACCATAAATATCCTGCCCGAGTTGACAGCCAGGCCGGCGATAAAAAACCCGCCGGTCAAAACATGCCACAGAGCCAGTATCAGCCAGCCGGCCGGCGCGTGATCGTACCAGTACGTATACGGCGCCAGCTGCCCCAGGTTTACGACGGACCAAGCTTGCGCCACGTAGGTCCCCTCGTCCTCTCTGTACGACGGAAAACCGAACAGATTGATGCTGTTGACGCCGAGTGACAGCGCGCACAGACCGATAATAAGAGCCAGATGGCGCCGTGATTTTAGATTGGAGATAATGCGCGTTAACATACTCTCATTGGTAAAATATATTACTCGCCGCCCGCAGTCAGCTCACCGGCCGGCGCAATTTAAGCGTGGCCGTTTTGAGAGGCGGGCGGTGTACGTTGGTATGCTCGGTTTTCTCCCAACCGCGTTCGGCCGTGAACTCACGGTATACGGCCCGCAGCGCGCTCAGGCCGAGCATTATCTGAAACGGTATAAACGTGATTACCACTTTAAAAGGCATCCAAAAAGGGTAGCGAACGCCGTATTTCCTGGTAAACTCATACAATCCCACATTCATTATCACCAAATGCAAAACCAGCACGTACAAGGGCAGAATAGACGTCATCGCCAGGAT
>Ga0209211_10002635_pt1 | contig 30580 bp, 26 predicted proteins | sample RifGroA2_FD_183992 | JGI IMG/M metagenome (GOLD analysis project Ga0209211, IMG submission 183992) | Groundwater microbial communities from Rifle, Colorado, USA - Groundwater A2 (SPAdes) (version 2) | ecosystem: Environmental > Aquatic > Deep subsurface > Groundwater | place: Rifle, Colorado...
CCCGGTATCTTCAGGTCCTTGGGTGGTATCGCCTATCGCAGTATCAGATGTTCCGGCAACTTTTGAACCAGATCCACCTACGCCTTGGAAATTTTTTACTACCACGAAAAACCCAACTGTGCTGGCAACAGCCACACCAAGTAATAATCCTAAAAAAAACGCAATATTCGGCGGAGTGTGTTCAAGAAATTTTGGCATACGATAAAGAATGTGATTACGCATTGGCGTAGGTTCCATCCACCAGCTGACGGACGAAATGACACCACATACGAAAATCCTGATTTATTGTGATAAAAGCTGTTCAATAACTTGAATGAGTCGATCTTTGGGTATAACGCCTGCAATGCGAACACCATTGATAAATATGGTCGGCGTGCCACCCACTCCGGCGGAAATAGCATCCTGATAATCTTTCAAAACCTCATCTTTCATCTGTCCACTTTCAGTGCAGTTTTTCCATGATACCATATCAACGCCAACTGCGCGAGCGAATGATTCAAATGCCTGTGGATTAAGCTGATCTTGATTCTGATACAATAAATCATGATACTGCCAATACAGAACAGGATTTTGGTTATTCACACACTCTGCCGCCTCTGCCGCTGATTGGGCCTGATCATGAATATCGCTGATTGGAAAGTCGCGATACTGAAACAATACACGATCGCCATATTGTTTCATAACATCACGAAAAATGGGAGCAAGCGCCTTAGAAAACGGGCATTCATAGTCGCCAAATTCAACAATAGTAACCTTGCTTTGTACCGGGCCCACCTGTGGATCATCTTGAGTTACCACTTTGTACGTATCGCGTTGTGGCTTTTGAGAATCAGGGACCGCACCCGGGACCAATGACTGTTGATTATTTGACAGTGAAGCACCATCAAACGTACCATTCTTGATTTGACGAACATACAACAGAACCGTTGTCCCGAACCACGCAAGCAACCCCACAATAATAAAAAGGATTATCCAGAACACTACCCATTTTGGCCGAAAATATTTTGGAAGCATAAAGTGATAATGACACATTTCAAATCAATGATTAAGAAGTCATCAGAGAAGGTTTCTGTAAATGCCATGGAGTTGCCATTTGATACTGATGCGCGACTCGCAAAATCCGTGCTTCTTCAAATTGCGGGCCAATAATCTGCAAACCAACCGGCAATTGCTTGCCATCTTTTTCTATAAACCCTGCTGGCACGGAAAGCGCCGGCAATCCTGCTAAACTGGGAGGAGACATATAAATATCTTCCAAATACATTGCAACAGGATCTGTTGCTTTTTCACCAATCTTAAAAGGGATATGCGGAGATACAGGTGTTACAACAGCAGAAACCTGCGAAAACGCATGCTGAAATTCCTGAACAATTTTTGTCCTCACCTTCTGCGCTTTCCTATAATACGCATCATAATACCCAGAAGATAATGCGTATGTACCCATCATAATTCTGCGCTTTGCTTCTGCTCCAAATCCCTCACCGCGCGTGCGCTTATATCCATCTAATAAATCTTTTGCCTGATCATGGCGCGATGTACCAAATCGAATGCCATCAAACCGCGCAAGGTTTGAGCTGATTTCAGAGGGAGTAATAACATAGTATACAGCCATTGCATACGGCACTGTGGGCAATGACAATGAAATAATTTCTGCTCCCATTTTTGATAACTGATCAATCGCTTGCTCAATAATATGTTTTACATCTTGTTCTATACCATCTGATAAAAATTCTTCCACAATACCAATTTTCATTCCTTTCATATCACGCGATAATTCCTTTTCATAATCCGGCACCTCACGATCAACCGTTGTTGCGTCACGATGATCACATCCCGCAATCCGTGAAAGCACAATTGCGCTGTCTTCAACTGTTTTTGCAATCGGCCCTGGCACATCAGTAGATGATGTCATGGCAATCAATCCTAATCGCGAACATCTGCCGTATGATGGCTTTACTCCGACCACAGAACAAAATCCCGCGGGAAACCGAATAGACCCGCCAGTATCAGTGCCAATACTAAACAAACACATATCAGCAGAAACCGATGCCGCAGACCCGCCGCTTGACCCTCCAGGCACGCGCGAAGTATCCCATGGATTTTTCGTCGGCCCAAACGCGGAATTTTCCGTTGACGCGCCATGCGCGAATTCATCTAAATTCACCTTTCCAAGCATAACCGCGCCATCGTCAATCAGTTTTTGATACACTGTCGCGCTATAGGGCGGGATATAATTTTCTAATATTTTTGACGCGGCAGTCGTGCGGATTCCTTTGGTTACCACAATGTCTTTAATACTCATGGGGATACCAGCGAGCGGTGCAATATCCTCGCCAGTGGCGATGCTCTCATCAACCTTTTGCGCCTGTTCCAATGCTTCGTGCGCCGTCACGGTTAAAAACACATTTAGCGTATCATTCAATTCCGCAATCCGATCCAAACACGCCTGCGCTAATTCCACAGCTGAAAATTCTTTCTTCCTCAACCCTTCCTGTGCTTGTTTTATCGTTAGTTCGTTCAATTTCATAAACTCACAATCTTAATGATCAAATTCATTGACAGCGTAGGCAATAAGGCGTATAATTACTCTATCACGATAAAGGGGCACGCCTAAGGTTCGTCCGAAGGTTACTCCCCTTTTTTATTTTCCCAATTTATGTTTCAAGTCATTCATATATACAAAATACGATCTAAATTTTCTTAATAGCGCAGAATATTTCTTGAGATTCGGAATAACTAAGTATAATAATTTACCTTGCGATACTAAATATTCTATCAAACAATGAAAATCCCCATCTCCTGAAATGATGATCGCTTTCTCATAATGAGGATATTCTATCATAGTATGAAGTACTAATTCAGCATCCACGTTTCCTTTAACAAAATAAACTCCTTCTTTTTTATACTCTAATGTCGGTTTAAAAATAACAATGTACCCCACTTTTTGTAATTCAGTATACAGCGCCTCATTGCCAGCGACATAACCAATAAACAAAAAAACTTTGTCAACCTTATACTTATCTCGTAAATATACATAAAATCGCCTAAAATCAAGGTCCCACCCACATGATTTGATGGCAAGGTTCAAATTTTGGCTATCTATAAAAGCGTAAATCATACGATCCTCTTGCAATATCATACTTCCTTTTTTACCCTACCGTACCATCTTTTCTCTGGTGCAAAATGATTTTATTACCATCCTTATCATCAACGACTGCTTTTACACATACTGCTCCATCCTCAACCTCTGATATAATCGTTATACCTTTTACTTTCAATTCTTCCACTACTGACTGTACATCATCTACTGCAAAAGCAATACGCGGCCCGGAAGATGACGGAGAAAAGCGGGTAGAAATCGCAAATGTTAGATTACCAGCATCAAATTCTGCCCAAAATCCGCCATATTCATGAGTCAGAGTCATTCCTAATACATCACGATAAAAAACAATCGCTTTATCGTAATCAGACACCCCATATACGATAAAATCAACACCGCTTATATTCATAGAAATGTATTTGCTAAAGGATAATGTATCCGAACGCAGTTGATGGATTCGACTCCGCTCACCACATGGCTTTGGGTGAGCAGAGCGAACCCCGACCGAAAGGAATTTGAAACAAGTGAGGATATATTATCCTTTATCAGAGAATATCACTCAAACACCTTCCTCACTATCACTCCCCCATCTTCAGAAACCGAAGAAGCACAGGATAACAGATCTGCGCGTTCGTCTGTGGATAATTCACGCACTTCATCGTCTCGATACCTGTTGACCAAACCCGTTACCTGACTCGTCTCTACGGCATCGTGCGTATCAACCTCGTTTAATGTTTCAATAAAATTCAAAATCGAAGAAAGCTGCTCCTGATATGTTGCGACTTCCTGCTCTGTCAGCTCCAACCGCGCAAGATCAGCAATATGCAAAACTTCTTCTTTTGAAATAGCCATAATAAATTAGCTTATCAAACCCTTGTCATTTTTACAAACTCACCTTCATCAACCACTTTTACTCCTAATTGTTCTGCCTTCGTCAGTTTTGAACCTGGACCATCCCCTACTACCACATAATCTGTATCTTTAGAAACAGATGACATCGCTTTCCCTCCAAGCGATCGCACTAACTCTTCTGCTTCTTCCCTGCTATATTCTGACAATTCACCGGTAAATACGAATATCAACCCTTGCAGTTTTTTTGATTGCGCCTTTCCTGTCTGCGATTCAATGGCAATTTTACTCAATAGGCGAGTAATGATCTGCTGATGCAATCTATCGCAAAACCACTCCCTGACATTCTTGGCAACAATCGGACCGATATCCTCGATAGCCATCAAAGCATCTTCTGTCGCGCTTTTAAGATTGTTCAAAGATTTAAGATCATTCGCCAACGCGCGCGCTGTTTGCGCTCCAACCTGCGGAATGCCTAATGCGTAGATAAAACGATCTAATGAAATATGCGTGCGCGACTGTATTGCGTCAACAATATTGCGCGCTTTTTTGTTTTTAAATCCTTTCAGTATTTTGAGCGCGTCAACTGTAAGATCAAATAAATCAGCTGGCTCGCTTATAAGCCCCTGCTGAACAAACAATTCAATGAGTTTATCTTTCAACCCCCGCATATCAAACGCTGAGCGCGACACAAAATGGATCAAGGCATTCACTTGTTGAGCAAAACACTGCTTGTTTGTGCAATACAAGCCCACCCCTTGCTCGCCTTTACCTATTTTTTTTGATTCAATGCGCGAGTGACAGATAGGACACGCCGACGGGATCCGAAACGGCCGCGCGGAACGAGGTCGAAGTTTGGGTAATACCTGTACAACCTCTGGGATAATATCCCCTGCTTTACGAATAATAACTGTATCGCCAATCCGAACACCAAGCCGATCAATCTCTGCTTGGTTATGAAGTGTTGCGCGTGATACAGTTGTGCCTGCAACCCGCACCGGCTCGAACAGAGCAACCGGCGTCAAGACCCCGGTCCTGCCGACCTGCACCTGAATATCCTTTACCACAGTTGTTACTTCTTCTGCTGGGAATTTCCATGCGACAGCGGCTCGCGGTGCTTTCCCAACAATACCTGCTTTTTGCGCGACATCAATTTCATTAACCTTCACCACAATACCATCTATCCAATACGGTAACTTTTCGCGTATACGCTCAATTTTGTGATATATTTTTTCCACTTCATCTAATGTATGACATACTGCGTGATGTCCAGACGTAGGAATACCGAATGATTTCAAAAACTCATACTGATCGGATCGTGAGACGTGGCGTTGCCACGTCTCATCAGAGACGCCCCAGGGGGACGTCTCTACATCCCAGCCGAAAAAGCGAAGCTTACGAGAAGCTGTGATTTTAGGATCAAGCTGACGAATGGACCCTGCGCTAAGATTTCTCGGGTTTGCGTATATTTCTTTGTTATCTTTTTTCAACTGCTTATTGACTCGTTCAAATTCATCTTTCATCATCATAACCTCACCCCTCACTTCTACTCTGCGAGGAATACTCTTACCTTCAAGTTTCAACGGGATTGACTCGATTGTACGCACATTCTGGGTAACATCTTCTCCTATTATTCCATCTCCTCGCGTTGCCGCGCGCGCAAACACTCCGTTTTCATACATAATACTCATGGCAAGCCCGTCAAATTTCACATCAACAAAATACGACCACTGCTTGGTGCCTAACAAACGAATCAATCGCCCTTCCCATTCCTTCACTTCATCAAAAGAAAACGCGTCATTTAAAGAAAGCATTCGTTCTGTATGAGTCACTTTTTTGAATGCCGAAAGTGGCTCTCCGCCGATACGCTGTGATGGAGAATCATGGGTTATTAGATCAGGATACTCTTTTTCAAGTTGAACAAGCTCGTGTTTTAACGAATCCAACGCGCTGTCTGAAATCTCTTGCCGATCCTCAACAAAATACAGCCGGCGATGATAATGAATCTCCTGCTTTAATTTTTCTATGCGTTGTTTCGCCTGATCTTCTTTCATACATTTCAGAGTATCAAAATTTCGAGTTTCGTACTTCAGATGTATCATCGAGTATAGTTCTCCACAAAAAACACAAAATCCCACCATGGAGCGGCAATCTCCTGTTGAGGGACGGCAAGCCGAACCTTTTGCCTGTTTGTGCCGTCAACGCCTGTCGCATCAACTACAAAAAATCCTGGGAAATGCCCAACAGACGAATCACGATTCTTTGCTGTAATACGAACTGAATACATGTCTCCGAATAATGGCCGCACTCGAACTCTAAAATTATTGTAGCGTGAAAGATCAGGCGCTGAAGTATAAAATGAAGGGTTTAAAAGATCAATCTCTCCGCTGTACCCTCCGTCTATGACCGTTCCCCCCACCCCCGCGTTTCCATACTCATTATTGAGCCATGCGACCCATCGAATTTCAACATCAACAACATCTGTTGATTTCCATTCCAATGCAAGCCGGCTTACGCACCCTGAATACGGTGCTCCTCCCTTATATGAACCGTCTGCTTGATAACACGCGCCCCGAGATAGATCCAATGGATCATATAATTCAATAGGGATCACCCCGTTTGCAGGCACACGAGAAATAACAATATCCGGCAAGAGCGTATGCGCGTCTCGAAAAAATTTCACCCCGTTTTCAGTAAATGTTTTAGGCGTTCCGCTTGGGATATCATAACTATTTAACGTTTTATCAACCGTTGATGATACTTGATCGCGTTTGATAAAATACAATGCTTGCTCCGCACTCCCTTCTGCCGCATAAAATGACGAAAGCGCTCGATTAATATTTTTCCCTTGCTCAATTCTTGCAATAGTAATTGTAGCATATGCCGCAGAAGCCGCAGTTAACCCAGCAACAATTAACATGGCATAAATAACCAACACACCACGATGTGCCACCCTCTGTGGTATTTGGTATTTGGAACTTGGTATTTCACCCATATTATCTTCGTAAAATTCTACTGGTGAGCGTGGTTTGAAAATTGATGTTCCCATCCTCGCCCCGCAATGGCTGTTTCAACTTTGCTGTTGTTACAATGGTCACACGCGGCTGAATATTCACTCCGTATCCTCCTCCAACAATCGCAAAAGGGTTTTGAAATGGATACACATAAAATCGTATTTTCTCAACCATGACTTTATCAGACAATGTGCTATATGTTTCTTCTGCAGTGATGCCCTTTTTGCGATACACCACAACAGCATCCTCTTTCACTGAAAATTCAACCTGCTCCCCGCCTCTGCCAATAATATACAATGTATCGGCTCCAGTCCGATCAAGCGGAGCGCCTAATGAGCGATCATATCGTTCATAATCAATTTCTCCGGTTCGCAACTCTCGGGCTATCTCATCTGTCCATCGCCGTATTTCTTGTTCGACAACGCTCTTTGATTCGATCCTGCGATTAGAGGTCATTGCGGATGAAAAAATCTGCGTCACAGTTACCGTAACAATCAAAAAAATACTCACAGCCACAATGGTCTCAAGCAATGTTACACCCCTGTCTTTATTATGATTATAACGATCTCCAATCATAGAATTCTTTCACTAATACAACCTTCCGATTCGATCCTTTACTTTTCCAAGTGACTGTTATCACTGCTTTTTTGCCAACTAATACCTGTGTACCTGGGCACCCCACACTCCTTTCACTTAATGCCGTTATTGCACCACTTGCTGGAATACATAAATTCAAAAGAGTAATCATGCGATAAAATGGCGTGGCAGTAAGTACGCGATCAGACCGTGCGTGCATAATTCGCGATTGGCTTGAAATATACAATCGGCACTCATCAGCATACGATGACACGCAAGTCGCGCTTACCGACGCAGGAGACGTAATCCCTCCGTCAAAATCAAACGCGTCAACCCGATATGTTCCCACAGGCAAAGCCGTATCCAATGGCGTGCGGCTCAAAAATGCGCTGTCCCGATAATCCTGTACTAATTCCACCCCCTCACGCGCGTAATTATACGCTAAAAATGACTCGCGACTTGCAGTCAGCCCAGACACTGTTACAACCGAAAGCGAAAGCAAGGCGACAAGCGCAATAGAAATAATGCCAACAGCAACAATAAGCTCCAATAAGCTCTGTCCGTGTCTCCTTTGTATTGTACACTTTATATTTTGAATTTTCATAACACCGGCGCTCCTGTGTTTCGTTTTAATGTCAAAATCTTTTGCGCTTCATTACCTGAAGTGCTTAAGGTAATAAAAATATCAGAAGATGCTGGATTTTGATTTACGATAAAATCACCGTACGGAGGACGATACACAATAGTAAGCGGCTGGAATGTCAGCGTGGCAGGAGCGACTGCTTTAACATACACTTTTTCAGGAAGATACAGCACTGTCCCAAATCGTTCAGACGCCTGAAAAAGGCCGTCGTTATTTACATCAGCAAATAATGAATACGAATTATTCGATACGGCGCCGAATTCAAACGCAACTCCCCAGCCCCCTTGAGGAACGACTGATCCGAATAATTTTCCGGTCTGACTAAAATTCCGCATTTTTTCCAACTGGCTCACTAATTCAAGCCCTGCAAGATGCGGTTTTTTTTGCGTATTCCCAAACCGAACATTGGCTAATACAGCACCAAATAAAAGCACCATTATTGCCATTGTAACAATCAGTTCCATCAGAGTGAATCCAGAAGAATACTTTTGATTCAGCAACATACTGAATATTAAGACCTCACCCCAACCCTCTCCTTATAAAGGAGAGAGAGGCGGACGGGTTAGTAAAACAATCCCATATACCAGGCGAGCAAGGGCTTGCCGAATAAAAATGTAACAAGAGTCGCGCACGCCAAAAACGTGCCAAACGGAATTTCTGATTTCCACTGAACCTTTTTATACAGCAGTAAAAAAACGCTTATAATACTGCCCCCGATATAGGCGATAATAAGCGCAGTGATCACATGAGGAAGTCCAAGTGTTGCTCCCATCAATACACCTAAACGGATATCCCCGCCTCCAATCCATCTCCCTTTTGACACTATAAATTGCAGAGCAAAAAAACCGCCTCCTATCAGCATTGCGAATAGATATGCAAAAACAACAGATGCCCACACCACGGACGGCTCAAAGAGAATAATCCTGACACTTTGCACAATAACGATAATACCGAATGCCGGTACAACAACAGCATCCAATACCAAGGTATACAAAAAATCATGCACAAAAAGAACAAACCATACAGACCATGAAACCAAAAACATGACCCATAAAAAGAGCGCTTGATATGACATGCCATCACGCGTCAGCCAGAGAAAACTCCCGCACAATGCAATCGCTGTCAGCGCTTCACCTAACGGATACTGGCATGAAATCTTTTTTTTACACTGCCTGCATCTTCCTTGTTGAATAATAAAACTCACCAGAGGTATCAATTCCATGACTGCGAGTGTTTTTTTACACTGCGGACACAATGATCTGCCCTTTATCCATGATTTTTTATGGTACAAACGATACGCGAGCGCGTTTAACGCGCTCCCCCATGCAAGCCCGAATAGGAAAATAAGCAATAATGTCATATATCAATAGTATATCATAATTTCGATATTTAAATATTTACAGTAATGGGGCTGGTTTTAACTATATCAAAAAGGAGACCGCAGGCGATCTCCTTTTTGCACCTTCTTTTCTTATATCATCACAGATTACCACGGAGAGGCCACAAAAGCTCCAATTCCTGCTGGCGTTACTGAATGCTGGCCAGCAGTAATACCTTGCGTATCTTTACCAGTACAAAAATCAATTTGAAATGACTTACATTTACCAATATCACCGGTTGACGGAGTTGCATCATTACATTCTGCTGGTGTAGTATCGCTATTTTGCGCCTTATAGACATACTTGTTTGTTGTGACAGTACATGCCGTTGCTCCACTCCCATCAGCAGGAGTTGGCGCTATTGGGACAGTCGCGAGTAAAGAACTAAACACCGTACCAGTGCCACCATCATTTCCATCATCTGCTATGAGAATATTTCCAGCTGATGCTGAATCACTTAAAGGATAGCTCCCATTTTCAGAATAAAACAACTCTAACGCTGTTTGCATCTGCTTAACATCAGACAGCCGCTTTGCGTCGCGAGATCGCTGACGCGCATTATTTAATGAAACAACCGCGAGCGTGGACAAGAGTCCAATGATCGCGATCACAACCAAGAGTTCAATAAGCGTAAACCCTCGGCGTTTTCGTGCATGTGCCATAGGCATAACATTGAGATGAATGATTAAGGTAATTCGCCAATGCGGCGAATAGAATACTCATGCATCAGGTATTCTATGTTCGCACTATCACCCTGCATCATTCATGTTCAATACATTAATTCAAATAGTATAGATTAAAGTTATCCACATCCTTATCAATAATCAGTATACCATATCTACAAAAAACAAGAAACACAACAAAACATTAAAACGCTTCAGCAAGTTTGAACATCGGCAACATAATAGAAAGCACCATCACTCCCACAGCCGCGCCCATCACTATCAAAATAAATGGCTCAAGCAGGGTTGTCAGATTTGCAATAGCATTTTCAACTTCACGCTGATAAAATTCGCTCAATTTACCTAATATCCCTTCGATATTTCCCGTTTCCTCGCCAATAACAATCAACCGAGAAACCATCTTTGGAATGTCCTTGCTCCGCATAAAAACAGAAGCCACGGGATTGCCGTCTTCAACCTCGCGGACTGTTTCTAATAAAATATCCTTATACACCGAATGTGCCACCACCTCTGCTGTAATTTTCAGCGAATCAGGCAAGGGAACCCCACCCTGAAGCAAGGTTGATAAACTGCGCATAATCCGAACAAGATACATTTTGCGCACGATCAAATTACCAAAAAGCGGCAGACGAAGCATAAGCAAATCAAAGGCAACGCGACCTTGGTGTGTTTTTTTAATAATCAACGGAATCCCAATCACCAAAGCAATCATCATAATTAAAATAGGAAGCCAAAACTTTTCCGCGAACCCTGACACTGCTATCAAAACCCGTGTTGAAAAAGGCAATACAACATTGCTTTCTTTTAAAATAGCAGTCAGTTTTGGCAAAACAAACGTAACCATAACATAACCCATGCCAACCATGCCGAATATAATAAAGGCGGGATAGGTTAACGCGCCACGAATTTTTGACATCATATCATAATCCTTTTCCTGCTGTTCTGCCAGATACAGCAAAACCGCATCAAGCTTACCTGATGTCTCGCCACTTTTCACCATACTCACATAAAAATCGCCAAACACTTGAACATGGCGCTCAAGCGCGTCTGATAGTTTTGTGCCTCCTTCCACTTCTTCCGCGACTTCGGCAACAGTATCACGAAGCTTTGAGTTATCCGTTTGTTGCTGTAAAATTTTCAATGCTTGCACAATCGGAATATCCGTTGAAATCATCATTGCGAGCTGTCGTGAAAACACAACCAAATCCCGCACCTTCACGCGCTCCAAAAACGGGATACGCAATTCAAACGGTGATTCCTGTTCTGATTCTTCAAGCGAAAAAACGCGCAACCCTTTTTCTTCTAAAACTTCCTGGGCTTGATTTAACGTCGCCGCCTCAACCACTCCATCACTGCGCTCCCCTGTTTGCGACAATGCTTTATATGAATATAACGGCATAAACAAAAAAATGACAAACACGAATATAACATTAACGGAACAATGCCTTCAACTGATCAGGCGCGGTGGACTCTTGCAATGCATTTTCAGGCGTTACCTCCCCGCTCCGCACAACAGTAGCCAAAGCTCCATTGAGCGTCTGCATACCGTCTTGGGAAGATGATTGTATCACATTCTCTAACTGCACAAAATGGCCAGAACCAATAGCCGCCTGGCCTAACGTATTTCTGACATATACTTCATATATCGGCATTCTACCGCCGCCAATACGAGGGACCAATCGCAAATTCACAATCGCAGACGTTGCGCGGGCAAGCGCCAAACGCCAACTTACTTGCTCTTCCGGACTCAAATATCCATGAAGGATATCAAGCGCATGGAGAACGGATAATGCTTCAATCACCATAATAACCAATAAATCGCCTTCTCCCAACATCACGGCCTCTTTTAACTGATCGCCATCAATGCATCCGCCCAAAACAAGCATATCAACATCCGTCTCTTTAACGCTCCGAGCACCTGCGGCCCATGAAGGCACGTCAATGCCCACCTCTCGTTGTTCAATGAGTGATTTTTTATTTATAAACACCCGCTCTATGGGAGATTCAATCATCACAATACGCTTAGAAGCGTTTGCATTCACTGTTTCAACAATACTTGCAATAAGAGAAGATTTACCAGAATCATGAGGACCGGAAATAATCATTAATCCGCGACCCTGTTGGATCACATTCAAAACAGCAGGAGGTACCCGCAATTGTTCAAAGGTAAAAATATGCTGATCAACAAATCGGATAGTTATCACTAAACGGCCACGCTCATGCTCTACCTGAACAATAATGCGTTGGCGGTTCTCTAATTCCTTTGAAAATATTATTTGACGATCGCGATCTAACTGCTCTTTGTGTGTCGCCGATGCAAGCACATCTAAAAATCCCATCACAAGCTCAAGCGTTACCACTTGCTCGTCAGTTATAGATCTCAACTCGCCATCAACACGCAATAACGGCAATGCTCCTGGTTGTAAATGCAAGACAGCGGCACGCATTTGAACCGCCTTTGTCAATAGCCGAGATACTTCAAGATGAGACACTTCTTCTGTCATAGAAAAAATACAGAAAAACAAAACACAAAAAACTACACACATTACTCGCTTTTTTGTTTTATCATTTTCGTAACAACGCTTTTACTTCTTCCACAACTTCAGAGGGCGTATAATGCGATTTTAAAAGATATTTCGCCCCTCCAAGCCGCAGTGCGCGTTTTACATCGCGAGCGCTGTCATTATTTGTCAGCACAATAAACAGCACTTTTTCATACCCCCCTTTTAACCGCAATGACTCAAGAAAATCAAGGCCTGAACGATCTGGCAATCCAATATCCAATAGCACGCAATTCGGCATCTCTCGATTCATCTCCTGCTCTGCTTCCTCTGCTGTCTTTGCGCAGACAACACGAAAGCCCTCCTGTTCAAATTTTTTCACATAGAGTTGGGATAAAAACTGATCATCTTCAACAATAAAAATTAAATTCATATACTCTCACCCCACACCTATTATTGAGGAAGCTGTCGCTTTTAACATATCACATTCGAGACCGCATCCAAAGCGGGAAATAAATAGTTTATTATTTTATTCACCAGAATAAAATACCCAATAATAGGTGCGAGATTAATCAATCTTTGTCGCAGACCACACTTCTTCGATTGTCGTTATTCCCAAAAGCGCTTTCATAATACCTTCCTGTCGAATAGTCACAAATCCTTGGCCTGCAAGCTGATTTTTAAATTCATCACCCCGCCTGCCTTGAGAAATAATATCTCGAATATCAGGCGTCACTTCAATAAATTCAGCAATTGATGATCTGCCTCTATAGCCGGTATTGCCGCAGTGCGCGCATCCCGCGCCTTTATAAAACACCAGCTTATTCGGATTGATCCCAGGATAATACGCAGATGAAGCAATCTGCTGAAATTCGGAAACAACATCTTTTTCAAGATACTCCGGCAGAACAACCTCTTGCTTACAATCATCGCAAATTTTTCGCGCCAGCCGTTGCGCTCCAACCGCATTCAATGTACTTGCTATCAAAAAGGGCTCAACTTTCATATCAATCATCCGAGGGATCGCGCCCAATGCATCGTTGGTATGAAGCGTTGAAAGCACCAAATGCCCGGTTAACGCCGCATTCACAGCCAAATCCGCTGTCTCATTGTCCCGAATTTCACCCACAAGAATAATATCAGGGTCCTGACGTAAAAGAGATCGAAGTCCATTGGCAAACGTAAACTCAACTTCAGGGTGAATTTGAGATTGATTAATTCCACGCACGCGATATTCAATCGGATCTTCAAGCGTTGAGATATTCACATCGTCATGATTCAACATCGTCATTAAAGAAAAAAGTGTTGTTGATTTTCCTGACCCTGTCGGCCCGGTAATCAAAAATAATCCATGAGGACGCGTGATTGCGGTCTGGATAATTTGTAAATTTCTACCCACGAAGCCAAGCTGATCTAATGTCGGCGCGCTTCCGGTTGTTTCCAAAAGCCGCATCACGACTTTTTCATGATTCGAAAGAGGAAGGATGGATACGCGAAAATCAACATCCTTATCTGTTGTTGATATATGAATTCTGCCGTCCTGCGGCTTGCGCGTTTCATCCAATTTCAAACTAGCAAGCACTTTCACGCGTGATATCAATGAATCGTGAATATACAACGGAAGCGTGAGCGTGGTATGCAATTCTCCGTCAATGCGATAGCGAACCCGACTTGAATTGCCATAAGGTTCAATATGGATATCAGAAGCGCCCCCCTCAATCGCGTGGCGCATAATCACTGACACTATTTTTGCCACAGGTGCCGATTTGATAACTTCTTCTATATTCTCTGTTTCTCCTTTATCGGTTTTTGCCCGATCTTCTATTTGTTTTTCCGCAACAGAAAGTGCACTCTCTACTTCTCGCGAAATATTCCCATATTGCTTTAATCCCTTTTTTAAAGATGTGTTAGTTGTCAGAACATACTTCACTCGAAACCCTTTACTCCGAGCAACGAATTCAGCCGCCTCCCGCGCTTTCAAATTAGCTGGATCAATCAATGCCAAAGAAACAACATCCGCGGATCGTGAATAAGGAACCATGCGATAATTTTCAGCAAGTTCTTTAGGGATCAAATGCAAAATCTCTTCAGGAATCTGAATGGGATCAAGGTCAACGATATCAAGTTTAAATACAGATTGCTGGGCATTCACGACATCTTTCTCTGTTACAACTCCGCTTTCCAGTAGAACCTGTTCCAAAGAAACATGACGATGCTCGCTTTCAGTCATCATGGTGGAAAGCGCCTGCTGACTGATAAGCCCTTCTTCAACCAATACGTCGCCTATCGCTTTTTTTGTAGGAATATGAAGTTCCTCTGCCATACTATAAAAGCTCTCGGAGCGCGAGCCCGATTGCTATGGAAAACCTGGGCGCAAGTTCGCTTAACACTGATCTCAATTCTTCAGGATAACTCACTTGTTGCCATGCGTCTCCGATATACACCGGCAACGATAACACGCGCTCAAGATAATCGCTTACTCCAACAAGAAACGACGAACCGCCTGCCAAGATAACTTTTTCAACTGATCCTTTATTTCTGTTGCGATATAAATCCAAACTATAATGAATTTCATTAACAACCGATTGAAACGTGGATTCAATCATACGGCTCATTCCCTCTGTCTCCTGCTGGCCCTGACTCATGCCGACATCGCGTTTGAATTGCTCTGCCCGCTTTTCATCAACCCCTAAATGTTCGCACAAAGCAGTCGTAATGGTTTGCCCGCCAACATCAATACTGCGCGAAATAACAGGCACTCCGTTTTCAATAATCATAATATCAGTTGACACGGCGCCTAAATCAATAATCATCACCGTAGCGCTATCCGCCCCTACCAATGCGCGGGCAAGAGCAAATGATTCCGTTTCCAAACTCAATAAATTCAATTTTGCATATTTAAAAATAGCAAGATACTTTTCAACGAGTGTTTTAGGCGCCGCTGTAATCAACACTTCAACATACGAAAGCCCTTGATGTTTGCCTGCCGTAGAGCTGGAAGTGGATGACGAAGATTGATGTCCTTGAGCGCCAGCGTGATCAACAGGAGCAGGTTGCGTTGTTTTTTTGTCTTCTCCTTCCCCTTCGTTGCGCGGATGATCCAGCACTCTCCAATCCAGAATCGTCTCTTCGATTGGCATAGGGACAAATTTCTTTGCTTCTAATTGCACTGCTCCTTCAAGGTCTTCTTTTTTGAGCGAAGGAACTGTTATCACAGACGTGAATACGGAAAAATTAGGCAACGCCGCAATAACATTTTTTGACTGAACATGCGCTGACGCCCAAATATCTTTCAAAATTGTCGCAAGCTGTTGATATGATTCCGGAGTATTTGACCTCGCGTACTGCGATACCCCTTCAGCATAGCCATATGTCATCAATCGCGGCTCTCCGGCAACATGCGTCAGCTCAACGACTTTAATGCTTGATGTGCCAAAATCAACGCCTACATAACTTTTTGAATGTGAAAACATTCCCATAGTTGTATCATCAAATGATTAACTTTTTTAGTATACCACACTTTACCTGATAGAAAAAACAAAAAACACCCCACACTATCAATCCCCTTTTATCAATCCGTTTCCCCTTGCTTAATATTGATTTTTTTACTATATTAACACTAATGCATCCCCTATGCTCAACCGAATCAGCACTCATACGAAACAGGTCATCAAACGCGCGACGCTTATTGCGCTTGCCCAATCAGCGCCAGAGGTAACGCCTGACCATATTTTAGCCGGGTTATTTTCGTATCCTCACGGACTTGCCTCAAAAATTCTCCAAAAACTCGCTATTGCCCAACTCTCATCGTTCCAAGTGCACCATATCCCGGAATCAAAAAACACCACACCAATTTCGTTATCACGCGAGAGCGTTAGTTTGATTGAAAAAGCCGCGCTGATGGCATATGAATTCCACCATCCGTATGTTGGCACAGAGCATTTGCTTGCTGGCCTCCTTGCATCACATCAGCCCACGTTTTTAAAAATCCTCAAACAACACCATATTGATAAAGAAGCTGTTGAAAAGCATATCTCCATCGTACTGAAAAGCACATCAAAATTTTCTGAAATTACAAAAACGTTTATTCCAAAACAAGAAGAAACGACCACTCAAAGCAAAGAAACGCAAAAAAACAACGGAGCGCTTGCATATTTTGCCGTTCACCTCACTGAACCGGCAACCATTTCGGTTATGGATCCGATTATCGGCAGAGAAGAAGAAATCGAACGCATGATCACTATTCTTTCCAGACGAACAAAAAGCAACCCTTTGCTCTTAGGCGACCCTGGAGTCGGCAAAACAGCGATTGTTGAAGGCCTTGCTCAACGCATTGCTTCAGGTGATGTGCCAAAAGCGCTTCAAGGTAAAGAAATCTATTTACTTGATATGGGCGGAATCGTTGCAGGAACCATGTATCGAGGAGAATTCGAAAGCCGAATTAAACAAATTATCGAAGAGGTAAAGCAACAAAAAAACGCAATCCTTTTTATTGATGAAATTCATACCATTATCGGCGCGGGCTCCGCATCCGGCAGTTTGGATGCGGCAAACATGTTAAAACCAGCGCTCGCCCGCGGCGATATTTCTTGCATTGGCGCCACAACACTTGAAGAATACAAAAAAGTATTTGAAGGAGATAGCGCCCTTGAACGAAGATTCCAGCCGATTACTATTGAAGAACCGTCACTCGAAGAAACTATCCGCATTGTTTCGGGATTAAAAGACATTTATGAAAAATTTCATAAAATCACTATTTCAGAAGACGTGATACGCAAAGCTGTTGAATACGCAGGCAGATATATTCCGGATCGTTTTTTTCCGGACAAAGCGATTGACCTGATTGATGAAGCAGGATCTCATAAAAAATCACTCACCCAAACACAAACACTCTACCATTCACTTGCCGCGCTCAAAAAAGAAAAAGACATCCTCGAACAAAAAAAAGCCCAATTAGTGCGGGAAGAACAATTTGAAGATGCCCAGCAGGTGAAAGAAAAACTCACACGCCTCAATGAAAGCATCGCTGGCCTGACAGAAAATATCGCGCGCCATGATGCCCAAGAACCAGTCGCTATCACCATTCATGATGTTGCAACAGTCGTATCGCACATCACTCATATCCCAACGCATGATCTACTAAAAGAACCACTGGCTTCTTTTGCGCTTCTTGAAGAAAACCTCTCGCATATCATCTTCGGACAGACCACGGCACTGAAAGAAATAACTCAAGTGTTAAAACGAAATTTTGCAGGACTGTCCGATCCGCGCAAACCTAAAGCGTCTTTGCTCCTTCTTGGACCATCTGGCGTGGGGAAAACACTCACAGCAAAAAGCATTGCCGAACATATTTACGGCGACCCCAAAGCGCTTATCCAGATTGACATGTCGGAATTTTCAGAAAGTTTTCATGTATCAAAACTTTTAGGCGCGCCTGCTGGCTATGTCGGGTATAAAGATGAAACATCATTCACAGACAAAGTCAGGCGCAGGCCGTACTGCGTTGTGCTGTTTGACGAAGTTGAAAAAGCGCATCCTCAAATACTGCATCTCTTGCTTCAAATACTTGATGAAGGACACATTACCGATAACACCGGCAGAAAAATTTATTTTCACAACGCAACGATTATTTTAACATCCAATATCGGCAGTAGCCGATTTGAAAACGCCAACGGACTTGGATTTACTCACGCGCACACCGGAACTGATACTGCTCTTTCTCATGACCTCATAAAACAAGCAAGAGAACTTTTTACACCGGAGCTCGTCAACCGCTTTGATAAAGTTGTCATATTCTCGCCATTACAACACAAAGACCTTGTCTCTATAGCAGAAAATGAAATCAACCATCTTGTATCACGCCTCTCGACGCATGGCGTTCGTTGCACTGTTTCACAAAAAGCAATTCACGCGCTCGTATCCGGACTTGATCCTCTTCATGGCGCCCGCAGTATACAGCATGAAATTCAAGAAAAAATAGAATCCCACATCGCTGATATCTTGCTTTCACCAAAAAAGAAACCGAGCCGCGTATCTATCACGCACTCAAAAAATGGGATTACCATTACGCAAACGTAATATCATCACAACATGGACACGCATCTCTCAAGACGCCGTATTCCCGTGTTTTTGTTTTGCCTGCCAAAAACCTGAAACATACCTTTGCGAACAATGCACAGCGCTCATCCATGCAACAGAACCGCTTATCACCCTTAACAAACATCCTTCGCCCCTCATCGGCGTCATCGCCTGCGCTCGGTATGCCGGGTTGATGAAAGAACTCATTCACGCGTTCAAATATAACGGAGTTCAAGAGCTTGCCCTACCGCTTGCTCACATCATTGACACCGCTCTTGCCACAGCTGTATCACTGCACAGTATTACCTATCCGTTATTCGCAGTTCCTATTCCCTTGCACGCACGGCGAGAACGAGAACGCGGATTTAACCAAAATACGCTTTTGGCACACCACCTCTCTTTGATGATTACTCACACACCTTCCATACTCAAACGCACATCATATACTCACAGCCAAACACGCCTTAAAAAACACGAGCGCCTTTTAAATATCAAAGGCGCGTTTTGCGCATATCCGCCTATCCCTCAATCAGGAACCATTGTGTTGATTGATGACGTAATAACAACATCAGCAACGCTCCAAGAAGCGGCGCAATGTCTTGGTGCATATACAAAAACCCCTATGTGGGGTTGCGTGCTTGCGCATGACGATATTCGGGCATAAATCCCGCAGTATATCCTCATCACTCTTTCTTTTTTTCTTTTACAAAGGCCTTTACAGTAATAATCCCTTTCGTTGTATCAGGTAAATAGGAAAAGTTTTTCACTTCCCATGAAATAACTTCCATCTGAAATCCTGCCTCGGCGCTCTTTGTCTGAATCATGTGTTCAATATCTTGTTTTTCAACCAAAGAAACCAATAATCTACCAGTTGCAGTAAGTGTCGGCTGTCGATACTCCAAGCTATCCTCCGCGTTCACAGAATCCACACGCTCATGTATCAAAGAAATGGCGCCAGTATCCACACTCACAAATCTCTGCCAATCCACTTGCTCTAAAAGCATCTTTTTAAGATCAATGCGCAATTCACGTCGCGCACGCTCAATGTCTTCTTCTGTGAGTGTGTTTTTTACCTCTGGAACCGCACGAAACAATGGGGCATTTAAAAACCCATACACGGTTTGATCCAAAACGGTATTATCAAACATGACAATAGCAAGCCGACCCGCAGGCAACTCTTCGGCATCGCTGGCATCGGCAATCACAGAAACATCTTTACTCTGCCGCGCTCCGACTGTCACCCCTTCTAATGTCCTTACCACAACTCCGTTAGCGCCTGAAAACCGCGTATGATCGCGTAAAGCAATGTCTTTACCTGAATCATTCGCCACCGTAATCACTCCTGACAACGGATAACGCACGGTCTCTGTACCGGTCGGTAATATGGGTATTGTTTTTTTCTGCGTAAGAAAAATCTGTTTTCCGGCAATAGTATCGCTCTCGCGCGCAGATCCATTATGTGTAAAATCAATATGAAATGTCCGTTCTATATGATTGCCGAAAATCAATATATCATTTGCTTTTTCTTTCATACCGGATGGAGAAAAAAAGTACCACCCCAATACCGCGAGTGATAGGATGATAAAAAAAGACCCGATTCCTATGCTCAACAATGGGATGATTATATGCGCCATTCGGCGAGGATATAACGACGCGTTAATGCCGCGTGTTGGTTTTTTAGACCGATCCGATTGCAGTCGAACAAGTGAAATTTCAAGAAGATGACAAGCCGACGCCAAGGACTTCACAATCATAGGAACTTTCACTTCTTTTTCCAAAAACCCCGCGAAAACCGCGCATCTTGAAAAATCGGCGCCAACAATAGCGCAAGCGATATGTACGCCAGAATGACGCTTCACGTACCTTCTAAACGTATCATATATAAAAATACCAATTTCTCGTTTGAGCGCCTCGGAATTTTTTTGTTTTACAGATGTGCCTCGTACTCGGGTAGACACGGATTGAGTAACTAATGAAATATCAACAGGTGAAAAAATCACCTGCATACTCTGCCGTGCTCCGGTAATCACTATCCGCACTGTATCTTCTTCAAACAATACAAACGCAACTGCTTTCCCCTTCCCCGCTTTCAATGCAGAAAACAGCGCTGTATCTTTTTGTGTTATATCTGTTATTTTCTTTTGCATGGTTTTGATATTTTTTTTATTATACACCAGTTCAGTAGAAGTGTGTACAATAAAATTGTGAACACTCTGCATGTGGTGTATGATATATATGAAATATGAAAAAGAAACCAATACAAAAAGCAGAAACGAAAAAACCAACAATCAGTGTTATTGATTACACCCAGCACTCACTGGAGGAGCTCCGCATTAAACACATTGATGATTGCGAACGATTCAAAAAAACAGGGAGTAAAAGCTGGATTCATGTATTTGGAGCCCGCAAAACACCCACATTAGAAAAAATGGGAGGGCTGTTTGATATTCATCCCATTATTTTGGATGATATTAATAATACCGATCAACGCCCCAAGCTTGAAAACCACGGCACATACTTGTATACGGTTTTAAAACTCGTTTCTTACAATGCGTCGCAACAACGAATCAATATCGAACAAATCAGTATCATTCTTTCAAAATCATTCCTCATCACATTTCAGGAACGAGAAGAAGATGTATTTCATTCCATTAAAGAGCGTATCAGAATTGAAGACGCAAAAATACGAAAAATGCCAATGGATTATTTATTTTATTCACTCGTGGATGCTGTTGTAGACCACTATTTTTTGGTTCTTGAACAATTGGGAGAACATGTAACAAAACTTGAAACCCAAGTATTAAAACTACCTTCGCAAAAAACAATGAAAGCAATCCATACGCTTAAACACGACATGATCTTATTGCGGAAATCCATTTGGCCGCTCCGCGAAGTAGTGTCAAACCTCAGACGCGAAGAGTCCCCGCTTATCAGCAGTGAAACAGATCTCTATCTGAAAGATATTTATGACCATACTATTCAAGCCATTGAGACAGCGGAAACGTTCAGCGACATGCTTTCCAGTTTACTGGATTTATATCTTTCAACCATGAGCCACAAAATGAATGAGGTTATGAAAGTGCTGACTATTATCGCTACTATTTTTATCCCCCTGACCTTTTTAACAGGCCTCTATGGAATGAATTTTCAATACATGCCTGAACTGAATTGGGAATTCGGCTATCCATTGGCTCTCGGAATTATGTTTGGCGTTGCTGTTTTTATGATCATTTACTTCAAACGAAAAAATTGGTTTTAGCTGAATACCTCCCCTCTACCACCTCCTACTTTAAGATGGGGGTATGCGTTACCGTGAAGCGCCGCTGTAAGCAATCGCTCGTACCATATCCCAATCACTGCCCGTGCTGGGGCGATGTCCAAAGATCGCAAAAAAAATATCATTTGCGCGTTTTTCGCTTGCGACGTTCCGTTCTCCTATGCGTAATCCATACGCGATAATCATAACAGCCGCATCATCTGATGGATTTAATCGGTCAGGCATACGCAAATACACGCGTTCAAATCGTCTCATTGCATCAACCTCGCGGTCTACATTCCTTTCTTCCGGCCATCTGCCATTACCAATTTTAATCACTTCTTGCCAGTCCTCTATTGAGGAAGGAAATCTACCAAACGCTTCTTTAAACGAATTCACAACACCTGCTCGCTCGCCCGCGCCAAGGGATCTGGTGGTTTCCGTGCCATATGCAATAAAAGCAATAACCCGATCATCAAGTGAACGGCTTAAATCAGGAGAAATTCTGCGCGTAAGGTCTGTTCCTATCTTTTCTACTCCCTGATTTCGCAATACTCCCAGCGCCTGGACAAGCAATGGAACATTTGAAAATGAGAATGTTTGAGCTTCTGAAAATATAGCTTTTAATTGAACTTCCCTCCGTTGTGTTGCTTCTTTGAGCGCTTGTAATTTTTTTTCTTCGCCAGTCAATGGTCTATCGGAAACAACTTCCTCTTTCGGCGCAACAAAACAATAGTGATTATCCGGCGTCTCATGATCCCATGCATACCCTTCTTTTAACATTGTTCGAACTGTTAATGTATAGCATCCTGGGATCACTTTTCCTAATTCAAACTGGACTTTCCCTTTTTTATCTGTCGCATTCACACCTCGCCAGGTACGACCGGCATCCAATCCAAAACCAACCACAACAATAGTGTCCGTCGCGGGCTGTTTTAAAGCATCCTCAACACTCAATGAAATATTCAAACTTGTAGCGCCATTCGTTTGCATAAATGGCGTGTACGCAAGAGATGAAACGCGCACTGAAATATCTTGTTGTTCACTTTCTTTAATCTGAAAATTTGTTACCGCCATGCTTACAATCCCGCGATCATCAGTCACTGCAACTGACACGCTCTGCGTTCCTGCCAAAAATTGTTCCATGGGGAATGAAGCGATATAATCTCCATTCACAAGCTGATACAACGATGTCGCGCTCGGCGTAAAAACAAATGAAGATTGAGATATATCTTTCATTGGCATGATGTGTTCATCGGTAACATGCACAATCACTCGAATAGTTGAATCTTTATGAAGAATATACGCCGTTTTTTCAGACGCTATGGAAACAAACAAAGCAGGTGTGACTGTTTTTTCATCCAACCCAAGAGCGGCTTCCACATTAACCAAGCCATATCCATACGCCGTATCTTTCCCCGATACCCCAAGGTCTTGGGCAGTTGATGTAAGACGCACGCGAACGTCATTATTGAGTTTCCCATTCCCAGCGCTATCGCTTATTCCTTTGCCATACACCAACGCGGCAACCCCGGCGACAAACGGAGCAGACACAGAAGTGCCGTTTACTATACTGAATCCCCCACCTTTTGTTGTTGAGGTTACAAGCACACCGGGAGCCACGATTTCAACGGACTCGCCTAAACTCGAAAAACACGCTCTGGTATTATCCCTATCAACAGCGCCAACTGCCATGACTGAACCATATCGAGCAGGATAATTAACAGAATCATTTTGAGAAATACATGACCCTGAATTTCCTGACGCCGCAATATGCAACATCCCCCCTTCCTCGGTAGTGCGAAATGCCTCTTCAACAGTAATCCCCGGATCAAGCACTGTTCCATAACTATGATTTGTAATGTGAATCCCGCGCTCTGACGCCCATTCCAAAGCCGCTATTAAACTACTGGCATACCCCCTCCCATTGGCATCCAATACCTTAAGCGCATATAATTGAATCCCTGGGGCAACACCGATCACCCCGGTTCCGTTTTTCGCAGATGCAATAATTCCTGCCACATGCGTGCCATGACCATTGTCATCCATCGGATCAGCATCGTTATTGACAAAATCATATCCACCGGCGTACGTTCCGCTCAATTCCGGATGAGTATAATCAATACCTGTATCAAATACTCCGACTTTTACACCAGATCCTACCATATTTTGGGTATGTGCCAATCCAGCAAAAATATGATTCACGCCCCAATTTTCCTCTGATTCCAATGCAAGCAATGATATTTCCCTATCAATATCAACGCTCGCGATGTCGCTATCCGCGGCAATGGTTTGTAATTTTTCAGGCGTCACTGCCACAGCAACGGCATTATGAAGAGGCAAATCCTCTTTTACTTCTCCCCCACCAGCAACCACATCCTCTTTTTTCTCTTCTGTTACTTTGTCTTTATACCGAATAATCACGCGAATATGCTGTTGTTCGGAAAACTCATCCGCCTTAACGCGATTGTTCAATAATGTTCTATCTGCATGCGTTTCCTCGGCACCTGCTTTTAACGCGGGCGCCACTACTGACGGGAGCTCCACGGGTTGCGATGGCATAACGGTTTCTGTGTGCGCTATGGGAATTTCTTTCTTCTCTTCTTCAGCCCTGCGCAAATCAGCTCGTTCTGATCGAACCTCATTTTGTTCTTTCAACGTAATACGCTGTTCCTGCACGGTCTCTTTTTGTTCAAAAACCTTTTTCTGTTCTTCAGCCATCTTCTGTGCACGCTGTTCCTCAACCTCACGCTGACGTTTAAGCAATGTCTCTCTTTCGTTATTTTTTCTTTTTTGCACATCTGTGTACGGAATTGAAGATAATGCATTCTGTTGCATACCGGAACGCGTTGACGTCGCTTGCGCGGAAACAGACGAAAAAGGCATGGCAAAAAAAACAATCAAGATAAAAGCCATGGCATGCGTTTTGTTCATAGTACCAAAAATATAAAAACACCTAATGGTCGCCAAGAGAGCATCGCGCTAACAGCGCCACATCTTGTATATCAAGAATACCATCGCTGTTTATATCAAATCGCTTCTTTTCATCCGCAATTATTTGCGCGTTCCTTCTCAGCGCGTATTCACTGCGGGAAGATATAACCACGCCTAAAACCGTATACACATCATATCCGTTCACCTCCGCATCTGCAGAAAAATCATATGTCACAAGGAGTGCGGCTTTTTCTGTTGCTGAAACATTTTTCCCTTCGCACACAAATGACTTTACATTACCTACAGTCGGAATCGCGCGTGCTTTCGCATCATACGGCAAAGCGCATAAGATATATAACCGGATATCTTCAAAATTTTCGCCACTGCCATCAATGTCAAATTGCTTATTCCCTTGCGCGCCGGAAGCCCGTTGAGTGGCAATCCGATTGATCATAATATCAACATCTGCTTCATTCAACACGCCGTCGTCAGTATAATCATACTGCTCAAGCCCTTGTATTGAACGACCTTTGCAATACCCAGCAGGTATGACTGAAGAAGAGGGATCAATTCCTGTATCCGACGCAACTCCGCATCCGGCAAACAGAACGCCGTCACGATCATGTATGATACCGTCGCGATTGATATCAAATACTTTATCACTAAAATCACCTGCTTTTCTTTTTTGAGCAATCACGTCCTGTAGAATAGATTGATCATACTGATCAATAAATCCGTCATTGTTATAATCATAACTTTGCACCTTAGTATAATCCCGACCTTCGCACGGACCTGATGTAATGAGATACGCTCGACTGACTGATGATGCGTCTGCTGATGTCGTATTTGGTTGAGGGGTTTGCGCAGACGAAGATTGCTGTTGCGGCTGTACTGGTTGCGGTTGAACAGGCACTGGCGTTTCTTCACGATTTTTCTCCACACTCGGACGAAATGCTGTCTGCACGCCGCCTTGGGATTGCTGTTGTTCGATGCGCACTAAAAAAGAATCGCGGCACACGAGTAAAATACGCGCATCACTTGATGTGCTTTTTCCATCGCCATCAAGATCAAATATTTTACCGGAATAACTCTCTTTTTTTTGGATGCCATTGGCAATGCGTAAGCTAATCATCACATCCGAGATACCTAATTCTCCATTACTGTCATAATCAAACCGTTCTGACTGATCTTGAAGATGATACTCGCTGGTATCGCAGATACGCGAAATCCGCGATGATGAAACATACGCAGCTTGAACAGGGACAGCAGTCAATACTACCATTACAATGGTCACGCCTATTTTTGGCATCATAGTTTTTATAGTATACCAAAAACTCGCTTAAAAGAAAAAAGCACCCACTCACATGAACACCTTAATGGGACTGTCGCCGAATGATGCGTTAAATGCAAAATATACAAAACGGTGTTTTTTGGACGAAGTTCGAACACTCTTTGAGCAAAACCCCCAATAAGGAAGCCAGCCCGCCGCCGCTCGCTACCACTCGCCACCCAGCACCGAGCTTTGCTCTGGTGCTGTGGCCCCCCAAACCCCCCTTCCGCTTTTCTCTTGCTCAAACGGGACGGGAATGGAAGCAGGCGGGCAAAAATTCCTTCCCCCCAACCCCCTCCCTTTTTGCCCACTGATTGCCTGCCCGCCTCTGGAGGGGGCTTCGTCCCCAAAACTTTTCGGCGGACGGATTTTGCAGCATTTACTTTTTAATCCTTGCTCCAAGTCCGAATGACTTCTTGAAAATTGCGAGGTTTCTGCTGTTGTGCTTCCCAACTTTCATGTTTGATATAAAGCATTTTGTATACAACATTCTTTTGGTTTGCATTCACATCTACACACCATTGCGCAAGCCGTTTGATTTTCTCAACATCGTCAAGATCTTCTCGCCCCTTGGTTTCAACCACATAGTATTCTTTTGGCGACACTTTCACAATAAAATCTGGGTAGTAGTCTGAAATGCTTCCGTCGGCATTTTTGTAGTCAATTTTGAAATGCACCGCAAAATAATTTTTAGCGTAAGAAATTATATCCTCGTATTTTTCAAGAAAACCCGCGAACTCCAATTCAAAATGACTGTCGCCAATAATTTTGTTGAAAATACTTTTCTTCGGCACAATATAACCTTGATCTTTGACCACAAATGGACGACTTTTGCTGATTTTGACATAGTCGCGAATTTCCGCCTCGCCCTTATCCAAAACAGTGAGCGTGTTGATTTCTTTTTTGAACGTTTCAAAGATTGCGCGCGTTGTCTCAATTTCGGATAGATTGCGAAGTGAGTTGAGATTATCAAGATCAATCCGTGTATTAAATAAATGTCCTTGAATAAACTCTTTAACCTTGCCGTAAAGTATGTCATAACCGGAAACAAGCCGGAGTTCTTTCATAATAACCTGCGTAAAGTATCCGATTACACTTTGATAGTTAGGAACAAAATTACTATCAAGCTCGGTTTTGTGTGTGATATCTCCGCTCGCGATATCGCGAAAAACAATCTCTCGTTTTTCTGCTTCCGAAAATTCCTTAAGCGCAATCTTCTTGTGGCCGAATTTTGATACATCAAGACCTGAAAGATTTTTATATTCGCGATAAATGCGGGGGGGTAAGAACGGGAATTTGAATATCCATTCTCTCAATGTCCTTTTTCATATTCGCGCGATCGATTTCAACCACGAGCGGACTTTTTGGATCTGAGCATTCGCCCATCTTTCGGTGTTCAAGCTCAACGCCCTCGCTTTTGATAGATTCCACAAAATCCATAAATGCATCGGTGCCTATAACGCTGACAAGCTCCGGCAAGGCCGGATCGCGATACATTCGGCGCAAGCCTCGGCCAAGCGTTTGTTCGGGCAGAATATTGCTTTGCGCGACATAAGCCCGTAGGCCGACAATAGTCGTTACATTACGAACATCCCAGCCCTCCTTGAGCATAAGCACCGAAACAATGGCTTTGTACGGACTATCGAGCCGATCAATCTCATTAGCCGCTTTGCGCAATATTTTTAATTCCTCCTCTTTCTTGCCAGTTACGCTTTCTGAAATTTCGCCATTGTCTTTTGTGTGAATCACCAGCACCGCGTCTTTTAGCTCCGCGTAGGTGTTTTCAAGATATTCCGCAACCTCGTCGCAATTTTTGGTATCGTCCGTCATTACAAACAAAACTGCTTTTTTGCCGAGCTTAGTGTGCACATCGTAAACTTTTCTCCATTCAAGAAAACCGAGATGGATATAATCTTTATATTTCTCGGTATATTTCGCGCTTGTGTGTTCCTGTAATTTTGCACGACTATCAGAATCCGGTAAAACAGGATGCTTAACGACATTTTGATGGATTGCTTCAACAAGGGGATAATCGCTAATCGTTTGCACAAAAATTGAGCCGTTGTTGTGCTTCGGCGTAGCCGTTACATCAACCTGCAAAGCAAGCTGACCACCTTTCATTTTGAGCCGATTGTGAATATCCTCAATCGCCCTAAACCACGCCAAGCGCGGATCGTGGATATGATGAGCTTCATCGTTTAGCACAATGAGTTCGTCCACATTGCGAACAATATCCCCAAGATCAAGTTTTGATTCGTTCGTCGCGCCAACGGGTTGCTTGCCAAGAAAATAATCGGTTGTATCGGGATCGCCGAAACTTGCGGATTCTGTTGCTCCCTCATAAACGCGGTGAATGTTTGTAAGAAAGATATTGCCAGTTTTCCGCACCGTACCGATTTCATCTTGAATATGAAGCGTCATTTGAAAATCATCGCGCCAATTTCGGCCTTGATGACCATTGTCGGGAAGAACAGGATCCTCAAAAAATATTTTGAGTCCATCAAAATCAGCGCGGATACGATCAAGCACGATAATGTTTGGGGTAATTACCAAAAAATTGCGCGCTAGTTGCGAATCGTCCTCATAAAGCTTGTGGTAGTAGCACCATGCCAAAACCAAACTCAATACTTTTGTTTTACCGCTACCGGTTGCCATTTTCACGACATATCGCGTCCAAGTCTCGCTAAACATACTTGTTGAAATAGCCCGCGAGCTATCAAATTGCATAAGTGCGTATGGGTCTCTCGCCTTGGCAATTTCATACAGCCAAATAATCGTTTCCACTGCCTCTCGCTGGGCAAAATAGTATTGAAAAAGAAATATCCCTGCCTTGCCGGCAGGCAGGTCGCCGCCCGATGTTTCCGTTGGATGATCAGTTAAAAACCACCACTTGAGCAACGTTTTGCTTGTATCGCTCGCGCCGTCGTAGTCAGACAATCGCCAATCTCTCACTTTCTTGCGAAGCTCGGCAACTAATGGCGGTAGCCCTTTGTCGCGCAAATTTTCATCAGCCGAAAACCACCTTATCGCCGGATCAAGGATTTCGTATGGATTTATTGGAAATTTGGAGTGCAGAGCCATTGTTTTACTACCTGTGGATAAACTGTTGACTTTTTAAGAATAAAAAGCTATCATGAAGATGCATTAAGTCGGGGTTGGGTTTCTTGTCCATGCCCCGACTTTTCTTTTGGTTGCAACTTCACTAACCAAACGGAAAAATAGTTTGGCGCGTCAACCGTCAAATTACCCTCTATTCTTCTGCCAACTTTTTCTTCAAGAGTAGTTAAAACAGGAGCGCGCACTCCATCTCTTCGCGTTGATTTCATATTTTTTGAAGTTCTTAATCCTTGCGCGATCAGACCAGTTAATATATCCGCTATTTGAATCTGCAAAGAAGCATTAGATGATAATGGCAATATTGCAATCGGAAGATTGCCGCTACTGACTCTCCAGTCAAAATTTACATCAAAGTTGTCCGGCACATATACATATTTAATATTTTTTGCACAATGTGTTGCATAAAGTTTTAAAGCCCTTAAATACAAAGCATTGTGTTCGTTTTTCTCACGAATATAATTTGAATCATTACGATCAAATACAATAGCCGTAAATTTAAATCTTGTCTTTTTCCACAAAGCATCTATGAGGTCGCAATATAATTTTTGGTTTTCGTTGGTTATATGATAATGTTTAAGCTCAAATTCATTGAAAGTCCGCGCTAAATTTTTTAATTCTTCTAAATTCTTCTCTTGATACAAATGATCAACCCTCCTTTGCCTATTTTGAATTGAAAGATTTTTTATTTGGTCAACAACTCTTTGCAGTGATCTACAAAAAGCAGTATTGTCGTTAACCTGCAAAAAACCGCAAACAAAAAATCTGTCCGATTCTTTTTTGCCAGACTCATCCATAAAGACAAACGATAAATCATTTTGTTGTGTTTGCACTGTAAATGTTTCAATCACTTTCATACATTCACCTCAATTATTTTTATCATATGGTGATTGTGGAAATTTTTTGTGTAATGCCATAGAAAGAAAATAAATGCTCTATATCTCCTTACAAAACAGGGTCTGCTTGGTTATTTACTTTTATCTTGGGTAAATGAATGGTCATAAAACTATTAGATATTTCTACTTATTCACACCCTTATTTTCCAAGCTATTTTGATGTTTTTCTATTAAATCCATACATTAATCTACTACTTTTCTTCACCTTTTAGCTTCCAAAACCCAGC
>Ga0209211_10002636_pt1 | contig 30579 bp, 30 predicted proteins | sample RifGroA2_FD_183992 | JGI IMG/M metagenome (GOLD analysis project Ga0209211, IMG submission 183992) | Groundwater microbial communities from Rifle, Colorado, USA - Groundwater A2 (SPAdes) (version 2) | ecosystem: Environmental > Aquatic > Deep subsurface > Groundwater | place: Rifle, Colorado...
ACCACCGAACTTGGCAGCCAGCACCGTCGTGATCGCAGCCGTCAGTGTCGTCTTGCCATGGTCAACGTGACCAATCGTACCGACGTTTACGTGCGGTTTGGTACGCTCGAATTTTTCCTTAGCCATTCCAGTTCCTCAATAATCAAATAAATAAAAAATCCAGAATCCAAGCTAATCGGTGGTGCCCATGGGCAGGATCGAACTGCCGACCTCTCCCTTACCAAGGGAGTGCTCTACCACTGAGCCACATGGGCCTACCTTAAAACTCCAGCCGTACTGCGTCATGGAGCGGGTGAAGGGAATCGAACCCTCGTCTTAAGCTTGGAAGGCTTCAGCTCTACCATTGAGCTACACCCGCTTATTACGCCCGCAACACAGGCTGCTACAGCATTTAATCTGGTGGAGGGGGAAGGATTCGAACCTTCGAAGGCAGAGCCGACAGATTTACAGTCTGTTCCCGTTGACCGCTTGGGTACCCCTCCGGAAGAACCCGGGATTATCCGGACGACCAAGGGGCCTGTCAACACCAATAAATAGAAAAGCCGGCATATAGCCGGCTTTTTCGGACCCGAAGGCAGAAATCACTTCTGGGAGAGTACCCAGGCAACCAGTTTGTTGGCTTCGGCCTCGGTGACGTTATTCGGCGGCATCGGGATCTGACCCCACACGCCCTTGCCACCCGTCTTGATCTTGGTTGCCAGCATGGCAGGGGCAGCCTTGTCGCCCTTGTATTTTGCAGCAACATCCTTATAAGCCGGACCAACCAGCTTTTTGTCGATGGCGTGGCAGGACATGCAGTTCTTGGCCTTGGCCAAGGCTTCATCGGCCTGGGCCTGACCGGCCATTACGATACCAGCAGCGGCCATCACGGCAACATAAACAGCTTTCATTCTCTCGCTCCGTTATTCAGATTGGTGGATAAATCAGTCTTGGATGATAAAACCCTTTTTCATCCCTTGCAAACAGGACGCTTGATGCCTCCGCCCCTCCTGCCCAAGGTAATTAACGCAGCGCCCCGAGGGGACGTTGACAGCGAACACCTATGTGGGTCGGGAGGATGCCGCCAACAAAGCACCCGCCGAAACGAACAGGCCACCGAAAAGGCGATTCTGCAAACGTATGGCGACCGGGTCATGCAACCACCGGCCCAGATGGACTGCGGCAAGCGCATACCCGGACATCACCACCATGTCGGTCAGACAGAGCGTTGTCGCTATCAGCAAATACTGGGGAATTTGGGGTTCCGCTGGATTGACAAACTGGGGCACCAGCGCACCAATGAATATGATGGCCTTCGGATTGGTAAGATTGACCAGAACCCCCTGCAGATACAATCCCTTACGACGCACCATCGACGTATTGGCATCGACCGGAACGACGGGTGCCCGCCATTTCTGGATGCCGAGCCAGAGCAGGTAGGCCGCACCCAAAAACTTGACCAGTAAAAATGCTGTTTCCGAGGCGGCCAATAGTGCGCCGAGGCCCAGCGCGACAATCAGCAGATGAAGCAGAATCGCCGACTGAAGACCCAGAATGGCTGTCAGTGCGGCCCAGTAGCCGTGCCGCATGCCGGTGCTCATGCTGATCACCGCACCCGGCCCCGGGGTAACGGCGATCAGGATAGAGGCCAGCAGAAACCCGAGCCAGACTGCGAGTGTCATTTACGCCGTTGAATTTGCTTGACGTCGCGCACGGCGCCCTTGTCGGCCGAGGTGGCCATCAGGGCATAGGCTTGCAGCGCGGCGGAAACGATGCGTTCGCGGCTGACTGGTTGCCAGGCAGCTTCGCCTCCGGCTTCCATCGCGGCGCGGCGGCTGGCGAGTTCGTCATCGGAAATAGCCAAATGGATACGGCGATTCGGGATGTCGATTTCAATGGTGTCGCCTTCTTCGACCAGGCCGATGGCGCCGCCATCGGCCGCTTCGGGCGAGGCATGGCCGATGGAGAGACCGGACGTACCGCCAGAGAAACGGCCGTCGGTGAGCAAGGCGCAGGCTTTGCCGAGGCCCATCGATTTCAGGTAGGAGGTCGGGTAGAGCATTTCCTGCATGCCTGGGCCGCCCTTCGGGCCTTCGTAGCGGATGACGACGACGTCGCCGGCAACGATTTTCTCGCCCAAAATCGCGTCGACCGCAGCATCCTGGCTTTCGAATACGCGGGCACGGCCGCTGAATTTCCAGATCGATTCATCGACACCGGCCGTTTTGACGATGCAGCCGTCAAGCGCGATGTTGCCGTAAAGCACAGCCAGGCCGCCCTCCTGCGAGAAGGCGTTGGCCTTGTTGCGGATGCAGCCGTGGGTGCGGTCGAGGTCGAGTTCGTTGTAGCGGCGGTCCTGCGAGAAGGCGACCTGGGTCGGCACGCCGCCCGGCGCAGCCTTGAAGAATTCATGCACCTTGACGTCGTGTTCGCGGACGATGTCCCAGCGCTCGATGGCTTCCCCGATGTTCTTGATATGAACGGTCGGGACATCGCGATTGATCAGCCCCGCCCTGTCCAGTTCGCCGAGGATGGCCATGATGCCGCCGGCCCGATGGACGTCCTCGATGTGGTATTTGTCGGTCATCGGCGCAACCTTGCACAGGCAGGGCACGGCGCGCGAAATGCGGTCGATGTCGGCCATCGTGAAATCGACGCCGGCTTCCTGCGCCGTGGCCAGGATGTGGAGCACTGTGTTGGTCGAGCCGCCCATGGCGACATCGAGGGTCATGGCGTTTTCGAAGGCGGCCTTGGTGGCGATGGAACGCGGCAGCACCGAGGCGTCATCCTGCTCGTAGTAGCGCTTGCACAGTTCAACAATCTGGCGGCCGGCGCGCAGGAAAAGTTGCTTGCGGTCGGCGTGCGTGGCGACGACCGTGCCATTGCCAGGCAGGCTCAGGCCGAAGGCTTCGGTCAGGCAGTTCATCGAGTTGGCGGTAAACATGCCGGAGCAGGAACCGCAGGTCGGGCAGGCGGAGCGCTCGATTTCGTCGAGATCGGACTGGGATACCGAGTGGTCGGCGGCCTTGACCATGGCATCGACGAGGTCGAGGTGCACGACGTTGCCCTGGATCTTGACTTTGCCGGCCTCCATCGGGCCGCCGGAAACGAAGATAACCGGGATGTTGAGGCGCATGGCGGCCATCAGCATGCCCGGGGTGATCTTGTCGCAGTTGGAGATGCAGACCATGGCGTCGGCACAGTGGGCGTTGACCATGTACTCGACCGAGTCGGCGATGAGGTCACGGCTGGGCAGCGAATACAACATCCCGCTGTGCCCCATGGCGATGCCGTCGTCGATGGCGATGGTGTTGAATTCCTTGGCGATGCCGCCGGCCGCCTCGATCTCGCGCGCCACCAGCTGGCCCATGTCCTTGAGGTGCACGTGGCCCGGGACGAACTGGGTGAAGCTGTTGACCACAGCGATGATCGGTTTGCCGAAATCGCCATCCTTCATGCCGGTGGCACGCCACAGGGAGCGGGCACCGGCCATGTTGCGGCCGTGGGTGGAGGTGCGTGAACGGTATTGCGGCATGACTCTCTCTCCGTCTGAATCTGGCGCCGACGTCATGTCATGGCGCGCGAACTATAATCGGCTAATTCTAGCCCACTCTGAACCTTCGATGCTTCTTCACCCGCAGTTCGACCCCGTCGCCTTCTCGCTCGGCCCGCTGTCTGTGCGCTGGTACGGTTTGATGTACCTTCTCGCCTTCGTTCAGTTTATTTTGCTCGGCCGTTACCGGATCAAAAGCCGCCCCGGTTTCCTCACCGTAGAACAGCTCGACGACCTGCTTTTCTACGGCATGCTCGGCGTCATCGTCGGCGGCCGCCTCGGCCAGGTACTGTTCTATGAACCGGCTTACTTCCTGAGCAATCCGCTGGAGATTTTCGCTGTCTGGAAGGGTGGCATGAGCTTCCATGGCGGGTTTCTCGGCGTGCTGGTCGCCGTCGGCCTGTGGGCACGCAAGCTGGATCTCAACTGGTGGGATGTCACCGATTTCATCGCCCCCCTCGTGCCCCTCGGTCTGGCCGCCGGCCGTCTCGGCAACTTCATCAACGGCGAACTGTGGGGCCGCGTCACCGACGCCAACCTGCCATGGGCGATGATTTTCCCGCAATCCGGCGACATGCTGCCGCGCCACCCGTCGCAGCTTTATCACATCGGTCTGGAAGGCCTCGCCCTGTTTTCAATTTTGTGGCTTTTTTCCGGTCGACCGCAGCAACGCGGCGCGGTGTCCGGTGTTTTCCTGATCGGCTACGGCAGCTTCCGCTTCATCACCGAATTCTTCCGCGAGCCGGATGCCGGCATTTTCGGCCAGTCCTACACGATCAGCATGGGCCAGTGGCTGTCGTTGCCGATGGTCCTGGTCGGGCTTGTTTTGCTGGTACTCGCCAAACGCCGGAAATCTCTATAATTATGGATTACGTTATCCACCACACGACAGGAATCGACTCATGACACGTCCATTCAAGGTTCTCGGCATCCAGCAAATCGCCATCGGCGGCCCTTCCAAGGAAAAATTGCGCACGCTGTGGGTCGAGAAATTCGGCCTGGAAATCACCAGCACCTTCGTCTCCGAACGTGAAAACGTCGACGAAGACATCTGCGCCATGGGCACCGGCCCGTTCAAGGTCGAAGTCGACCTGATGCAGCCGCTCGACCCGGAAAAGAAGCCGGCCGTCCATGCCACGCCGCTCAATCACGTCGGCCTGTGGATCGACGACCTGCCCAAGGCCGTCGAATGGCTGTCAGCCAACGGCGTGCGTTTTGCGCCGGGTGGCATCCGCAAGGGCGCCGCCGGTTTCGACATCACCTTCCTGCACCCCAAGGGCAACGAGGAATTCCCGATCGGCGGCGAAGGCGTGCTGATCGAACTGGTTCAGGCGCCGCCGGAAGTCGTTTCGGCCTTCGCCAAGCTGGCCGCCCAATAAACCAACATGGCTGACATCCCCGAGCACGAACTCGAGGAAACCCGCGCCGCGCTCGCCCCCACGCTGGAGGCGGCCGCAGCGATCCTGCCCTGGGTCGCCACACCGAGAAAGGCACGCTTCGACCCGCAGCTCAATGAACGCTGGATGGCCGCCGGCCAACGGCTCGCGTCCGCCTGGTCCGAACGCCATGGCGCCGGTGCCGACGATATTCGACCGGCCATTTTCAGTCTCTACGCCATCGCCATCGAAACTGCCGACGCCAGCTGCCTGCGCCTCGGCGAAGCACTGGCCAGTGCAGCCGACCGCTTGGAGGAAGGCACGCCGCCCCGCCTGATTGCAGCGATGACGGCGGCCATCGAATGCCTGGGCGAAGCCGAGGGACTCGAACACCCCGCCTTCCCCGAACGCGCCAGCCACTTCGCCAAACGCCTTGAGGCGGCCGCGGCAACGGCCAATCCGGACGAACGCTCGGTCGTCCTTGACGCGCTATTTGTCGACGAAGCCGGCGAGCAAATCCAGCTCATGCACGAAGCGCTGGCCGCCCTGCCGCCCGATGCCTACGCGCTCGCCACGGAATCGCTGAAACTCGCGCAGCAGGCTGAATTGCTCGAAATATGGGGCGTCATGCACCTCGCCCGGCAGTTGTCGGCGTGCATCAACCGGCACGCCGCCGACCTCGACAGCCCCGCCGTCCGCCAGGAAGTGCAAAACCGGCTCGAAACACTGGGCAGCACCATTGCTACGGTCAACCGGTAATTTCGGCCAAATTTGAAATGCGCTCAGATCGCGCCGCAGACGGCCCTTAGCCGCTCCCCGGCGGCGTGCGCCTGAAGCTTCGCCTCTCCCGCCTCATACTCAACGAGAGCCAGCGTCACCAGATTGGCTACGGCCTGGGCAAACAGCGCATGCGCCGAGGTCCACGGCTGTCGCGTGCCGACCTGCTCCAGACAGAGAACCCCCTGCAGCTCGCCCCGAATGTGAATCGGCGTATCGAGCAAGGCCGTCACGCCGTGGCCCTGCAGGTAATCGAGCGCGAACTCGGCGGTTAGCGGGTGAATGTAGGCATCATCCGCCGAGATGCAGTTGCCGGCGCGCAAGGCGCTGAAATAGGAGGGATACTGGCTGGCGTGCAGGCGCTGCCCCTTGCTGTGGCGCCGGCTAGACAAGTCGAACAAGTCGAGGCAAAGGAGTTCCTCGTGCCGGCTGCCAAGACCCCAGATGCTGACACGCGCAACACCCGACATGTTGGCCGCCGACTCGGTCAGGATGCTCAGCATCATGTCGAGCGACGCCTCCTTGAAGTAGGCGCCGCGCGACAGGCTGGCAATACCTTCCTGCAATTCGTCCGGGGACATCAAGGGTCTGATGCCACCCTGATTGACCAAGTTTTCCATAAATTCCCGACTGACCAAGCCCCGATCGGGGCAAATGTACAAGCCGGGATTTTATTAAGCCATGCTCAATCGGCCTGTGAAATCCTCCACACCAGACAAAAGTAATAGTTGAAATCGCATCGCCACTCGGGACTCAGCGAGCCGCCAGCGCAGCAATCCGTTCCTCAAGCGGCGGATGCGTCGAGAACAAGGCCATGAAACTGCCCTTGCCACCGGCAATGCCCGAGGCCGCCATGTTTTGCGGCAGCGGCTCGGTGTGCAGGTTGCCGAGGCGACGCAAGGCATTCTGCATCGGCACCGGCGACCCCATCAGACCGGAGGCGCCGGCATCGGCACGGAATTCGCGCTGCCGCGAGAACCAGGCGACGATGATGCTGGCGAGCAGGCCGAAGACGATTTCGCAGACCATGCTGGTCACCCAGTAGCCGATGCCCGGTCCGGTGTTTTCGCTGTCGCCGCGGCGCAGGAAGCCATCGACCAGATAGCCGACGATGCGCGACAGGAAGACGACGAAGGTATTCACCACGCCCTGGATCAGCGTCATTGTCACCATGTCGCCGTTGGCGATGTGGGCGACTTCGTGGGCCAGCACGGCTTCCGCCTCATCGCGCGTCATGCCCTGCAACAGTCCGGTCGATACGGCGACCAGCGAACTGTTTTTGCTGGCCCCGGTGGCGAAGGCATTCGGCTCGCCGTCGTAGATGGCGACTTCCGGCATCGGCAGGTTGGCGCGCTTGGCCAGCTTGGCGACGGTGTCGACCAGCCACATTTCCGTCGACGAACTCGGCGACTCGATGACCCGCGCACCGGTGCTCCACTTGGCCATGGTTTTCGACATGAGCAGCGAAATGAACGCGCCGCCAAAGCCGATCACCGCGGCAAAGACGAACAGCATGCCGACATTGAGACCGTTGGCGGTCAGGAATTTGTTGACGCCGAGCAGACTGGTCGCGACGCTGAGCACCAGCATGACCGCGAGGTTGGTAGCGAGAAAAAGGACTATGCGTTTCATGATCAACTCCTCGAAAGAGAAACACGCGGATGCTAGTGCATTGCAACAAACGAAAAAACGGGAGCAAAATGGAAACACTCTTCGATTTTTTCTGAGCAACCGATGACACCGATCAACTTTAAACATCTTCATTACTTCTGGGTAGTCGCCCAGGAGGGCAGCATCACCCGGGCCGCAGAACGGCTGGGTGTTGCCGTTCAGACTATCAGCGGCCAGCTTTCGTTGCTCGAACGGCAACTGGGCAAGGCCCTGTTCAACAGTCAGGGTCGAGGTCTGGTGCTGAGCGAGGCGGGGCGAGTCGCCCAGGCTTACGCCGACCAGATTTTCCAACTCGGCGACGCCCTGGTCGATGCCGTCGAGAGTAGCGGGAGCGAGTCCACACTTCGACTACGCGCCGGCATTTCCGATGGCATCCCGAAATTGCTGGCCTATCGCTTGCTGTCGACGGTGACCAGCATGCCGACCGATGTCAGGCTGATCTGCGACGAGGGCGAATTCAATGCCCTGCTCGCCGATCTCGCCCTGCATCGCCTGGATGTCGTGCTGACCGACCGGGCCGCGCCGGTCAATGCCAATCTCAAGGTATTCAGCACGCCGCTTGGCGATTTTGCCACGGGACTGTTCGCCGCCCCCGCGTTGGCCGAGCGTTTCCGCCCGGATTTCCCGAAAAGCCTGGACGGCGCCCCCCTGCTCCTGCCAACTCGCCACAACGCGCTGCGCGGCCGCATTGATCGTTGGCTGGAGAATTCGAACATCCACCCGAAAATCGTTGGCGAATTCGAGGACAGTGCCTTGCTGACGACCTTCGGGCGCGGCGGGCTGGGCATTTTCCCGGCACCGCTGGCCCTCGCCGAGCAGGTTGCCAGCCAGTTGCAATCCGTACCGCTCGGCGCCATGACCGGGGTCAGCGAACACATCTTCGCCATCTCCAACGAGCGCCGCATCCGTCACCCGGCGGTCGAGGCGCTTTGCGCCGCCGCGCCGCAGGCTGCGAATTCACCGGGGGTATAATTTCCACCCCCCAACGCCAAACAAAGTCAAAACAATGCCGCTGTTCCGCAAGACCGTCCTTCTCGTCCTGAGCCTCGCCTTCGCCGCCCAGGTAATGGCCCAACAATTGCCCGTGCCGCCGGCCCTGGCCGCGAAATCGTGGCTGCTGCTGGAAATGGGTTCCAACCAGGTGCTGACCTCGGAGAAATCCGACGAGCGCCTTGAGCCAGCTTCGCTGACCAAGCTCATGACGGCATACCTGACCTTCGCGGCCCTGCACAACAAAACGCTGGCGCTCGACCAGCCCCTGCCGGTTTCCGAAAAAGCCTGGCGCACCGGCGGATCCAAGATGTTCATCCGCGTGGACACGCAGGTGCCGGTTGACGACCTGATCAAGGGCATGATCGTCCAGTCCGGCAATGACGCCTGCGTCACGCTGGCCGAAGGCATCGCCGGCAGCGAGGAAAACTTCGCGCAGATGATGAACCGCGAGGCGCAACGTCTGGGCATGAATGGTTCGAGCTTCCGCAATTCGACCGGCCTGCCCGACCCCGAGCACTACACCACGGCGCGCGACCTTTCTCTGCTGGCCAGCGCGCTGATCCGCGACTTTCCCGAGGAATACAAAAAGTATTACTCGATGAAGGAATTCCGCTACAACAACATCACCCAGCCCAACCGCAACCGCCTGCTTTACACCGACCCCACCGTCGATGGCGTCAAGACCGGCCACACCGAAGCCGCCGGCTACTGCCTGATTTCCTCCGCCCTGCGCGACAAGCGCCGCCTGCTCTCGGTCGTTCTCGGCACCGATTCGGATAGCGCGCGGGCCAGCGAATCGCAGAAGCTGCTCAACTGGGGCTACATCTCCTACGACGCCGTGACGGTGCAGGCGAAAGACCAGGCCGTCGCCATGGTACGCACCTGGAAGGGGGCACAGAGCGAGGTCAAGGCCGGTTTCACGAGCGACCTGACGATAGCAGTACCCAAGGGTTACGCCGACCAGATCAAGTCCGAGTTCGTCGCCGAACCGCGCATCATTGCACCGGTTGAAGCCGGCCAGAAACTCGGCATGCTCAAGGTCAGCATCGACGGCAAGCCGTATAACGAATATCCGGTCGTCGCTCTTGAAAATGTGCCGCTCGGCAACATCTTCATTCGTATCCTTGACACCATCCGACTCTGGTTCAACTAAACCCATGACGCCCTACGTCGCCGACCCCGTTTACCTGAACGGCCAGTTCAAGCCGCTGGCCGAAGCGGGCATTTCGCCGCTCGACCGCGGCTTTCTGTACGGCGACGGCGTCTACGAAGTGATTCCGGTCTATTCGCGCCGGGTGTTTCGTGTCGATGAACATCTGAAACGCCTGCAGGCGACGCTGGACGGCATCAAGCTGGCCAACCCGCTGAGCGCCGACGGCTGGAAAGAAGTGGTTTTGCAGCTGATCGAAACCGCGCCGTGGGACGACCAGTCGATCTACCTGCAAGTCACCCGCGGCGCCGACGACAAACGCGACCACGCCTTTCCGCCGGCCAGCGTGCGGCCAACAGCCTTCGCCTTCGCCTCGCCGCTGGTCACGACGCCGGCCGACATCCGCGCCAAGGGGGTTTCCGCCATCACCGTGCCGGACCTGCGCTGGTCGCGCTGCGATTTGAAAGTCATCTCGCTGCTCGCCAACGTGCTGGCCCGTCAGCAGGCGGTCGACCAGGGCTGCGCCGAAGCACTGCTCATTCGCGACGGCTTCATGAAGGAAGGCGCCGCCTCGAACATCTTCATCGTCAAGGACGGCGTGCTCTGCGCCCCGCCCAAGACCCACCTGATGCTGCCGGGCATCACCTACGACGTCATCCTCGAACTGGCTGAATCCCACGGTCAACCGGTAAAAATCGCCGAAATTGAAGAAACTGAACTTCGCGCCGCCGACGAGGTCTGGATGACCTCTTCAACAAAAGAAATCCTGGCGATCACCACCCTCGACGGCGCGCCGGTCGGCACCGGCCAGCCCGGCCCGCTGGCCGGGCAGATGTGGCAGTGGTATCAGGACTTCAAGAACACCGTAATGCGCAAAGGCTGACATGGCTTCGTACAAGGACACCCTCCTCGAATTCCCCTGCGAATTCCCGCTCAAGATCATGGGCAAGGCTGACGACAGCCTGGCCCAGGTCGTCCTCGACATCGTCACCGTGCACGCCCCGGATTTCGACGGCGCAACGATGGAAATGCGCGCCAGCTCAGGCGGCAACTACGTCAGCCTGACGTGCACCGTGATTGCCACGTCCAAACCGCAACTCGACGCGCTGTACACCGACCTCAGCGGCCATCCGATGATCAAGGTCGTCCTCTAAGTGCCACCGGTCGTCAAACGCCTGGGCCGGGTCGATTACCAACCGACCTTCCAGGCCATGCAGGATTTCACGGCCAGCCGCACGGTCGAAACGCCGGACGAAATCTGGATCGTCGAACACCCGCCCGTCTATACGCTGGGTCAGGCCGGCAAGCCGGAGCACATCCTCAAGGATGTCGGCATCCCCATCGTCAAGATCGACCGCGGCGGCCAGGTCACCTACCACGGCCCCGGCCAGGTCGTGATCTACCTGCTGCTCGACCTCGCCCGCCTGAAAATCAAGGTGCGCGAACTGGTCACCGCCATCGAACAGGCCGTCATCGATCTGTTGGCCAACTGCGGCGTGACGGCCGAACGGCGCGATGGCGCGCCCGGCGTTTACGTCGGCGAGGCCAAGATCGCCGCCCTCGGCCTGCGCATCCGCAACGGCTGTTCGTACCACGGCGTCTCGCTCAATGTCGATATGGATCTTTCCCCCTTTGCGGCGATCAATCCCTGCGGCTATGCTGGCCTGAAGGTCATCCAGACCAAGGATTTCAATATTCCGCTCACCGCTCACGAGGCCGGCGAGCAACTCTCTCAACACTTGCTACAGCAACTGGACAAACAACATGGCTGAACCGAAGCAAAAGGGCGTCAAGCAAAAAGGCGAACTCAAAACTGCGCGTATCCCGATCAAGATCGTCCCGGTCGACACCCCGCTGCGCAAACCCGAGTGGATCCGCGTCAAGGCCGGCAACAGCGCCGGGCGCTTCGGCGAAATCAAGACCATGCTGCGCGAGAAGAAACTGCACACCGTCTGCGAAGAAGCCGCCTGCCCCAACATCGGCGAATGCTTCGGCCGCGGCACGGCGACCTTCATGATCCTCGGCGACATCTGCACCCGCCGCTGCCCGTTCTGCGACGTCGGCCACGGCCAGCCCCTGCCGCCCAACCCGGACGAACCGCGCGAACTGGCCGAATCGGTCGCCTCGCTCAAGCTGCGCTATGTCGTGATCACCAGCGTCGACCGCGACGACCTGCGCGACGGCGGTGCCCAGCACTTTGTTGACGTCATCAGCAACGTCCGCGAACTGTCGCCGACCACCACCGTCGAAACCCTGGTCCCCGATTTCCGCGGCCGCATGGACGTGGCGCTCGATGTCCTCGGCGGCGCCCTGCCCGACGTGCTGAACCACAACATGGAAACCGTGCCGCGCCTCTACAAGCAGGCCCGTCCCGGCGCCGACTACGCCCATTCGCTGGAATTTCTCAAGCAGTTCAAGGCGCGCTACCCGGACGTCAAGACCAAGTCCGGCCTGATGGTCGGCCTCGGCGAAACCGACGAGGAAATCCTCGACGTCATGCGCGACCTGCGCGCCCACGATGTCGAGATGCTGACCATCGGCCAGTACCTCGCCCCGTCCGGCCACCACCTGCCGGTAACCCGCTACGTCCATCCCGACACCTTCAAGATGTTTGAAGACGAAGCGAAGAAAATGGGCTTTACCGGTGCTGCCTGCGCGCCGATGGTGCGCTCCAGCTATTGGGCCGACCAGCAGGCGCACAGCGCCGGCGTGGCCTGACGCGAAGGTACGATTGCTACGGTCAACCGGAAATAAGGCCCAAAAATGAAAACGCCCGGCATGTCCTGCCGGGCGTTTTTTATGGTGCCTATTTCACATTGGGCGGTGGCGGAGGCGGTGCGCCCGGTGGTGGCGGCGGAATGCCGGCATCGGTAGAGCGCACGGCGCGCGGGTAAGCCATGTTGGCCGGCACGGGCACCCGGTGCCCTTTGCTGTACATGCACTGGATGTAGGCGTTGTCGTATTGCCGCTGCGTGCCGATGCCCGAGGCGCGAGCGCTATCTGCCCCGGTCGCGCTGCCGAGCAGCAAGCCGACACCGGCCCCCGTCGCCGCACCGCGGCCATCGCCGCCAATCGCGGCCCCGGCCACGGCACCAACGGCCGCACCGACGGCGGCACTGGTCACCGCCGACTCCTTGGCCGCGTCCCCTGCCGTCTTGCCGCCGACCTGGATATGGGCGAACTGCCGGCAATAGTCGTCGTCCACCTTGAAGCGCTCGATGCTCTGCCCGGTGCCAGGCAGGACCATGACGCTCGGCCCGGTCGGCAATACGGTGCAGGCGCCCAACAGCAGCGCGCCGCCGATCAGACCGAGACGGGGAAGAATCGACTTGTTTTCAGCCATGATCATTTCTCCGGTTGCGGCAGAACCTTCTGCCAACCACCAGGACACTCCTTGATGTAGGGGTAATAGCCCTGTGCGCTCGGGCAGTAATACCAGTATTGCTGGCCTGACTCGGCCGGTGCATCCTGTGCCTGCTCGATGTACACCGGTGGCGGCGAAGGCGGTACGACGATGACCTGGGGCGGGTAATAGTAGGGCGGCGGGTACCAGATTGGCCCCCAGACCGGGACGCCAAGGTGCACACCGAAGCGGACCCGCGGACCATGGGCCGAGGCATTTGTCGCCATGCCGGCCATCAGCATGGCGACCAATACAAGCAGGAATGCGCGCAATTTCATGATGTCGCCCAATTGACCAATAACCTGATTACAAGATAGTCAATTATCAGCCAGTCGGGCGAACAAAATTGCTACAGTTTGTAAGTACCGATCAGAGCAGTTTCAGGCGCTTTGCCGCATCGCGCAGTTCGCCGCGGAAGTCCGGGTGGGCGATGCCGATCAGTGCCTCGGTACGCTGCTTGGCCGTCTTGCCGCGCAGTTGGGCGACGCCGAATTCGGTGACGACGTAGTTGATGTCGTTCTTGCTCGTCGACACGTGGGTGCCCGGCGACAGGGTCGGCACGATGCGCGAAATGGTGTCGTCCTTGGCCGTCGACGGCAGCACGATGAAGGCCTTGCCGCCATTCGAGCGGTTGGCGGCGCGCACGAAATCGGACTGGCCGCCGGTCCCCGAGTAGGGAATCGGCCCCAGGCTTTCCGAGCCGCACTGGCCGAGGAAATCGATCTGCATCGTCGCGTTGATGGCGTGCAGGTTGTCGTTCTGGCCGGCCAGGTAGGGGTCGTTGGTGAAATCGACCGGGTGCATTTCGAGCGCCGGGTTGCGGTGCATGAACTGGTAGAGTTTCTTCGAGCCAAGCGCGAAGGTCGCCAGCATCTTGCCGTGGTGGTAATTCTTCTTGCGATTGGTGACGACGCCGGCTTCGACCAGGGACATGATGCCGTCGCCGACCATTTCGGTATGGATGCCGAGATCGTGCTTGTCGGTCAGCTGCATGACCACCGCGTCAGGAATGCCGCCGTAGCCGATCTGCAGCGTGGCGCCATCGGGAATCATGTCGGCAACGTACTTGCCGATGGCTTCCTGCACCGGACCGATCTTCGGCAGGCCGACTTCGAGAATCGGCTCATCGCTTTCGCACAGCGCCGCCACCTGCGAAATGTGAATGTGGCAGTCGCCATTGGCGAAGGGCACGTTCGGATTGACTTCGAGGACGACGACGCGCGCCCGGTCGATGGCGGCCATCGTGTAGTCGGCGGCCAGGGACAGCGAGAAGAAACCATGTTCATCCATCGGCGAAGCCATGGTGAACACGACATCGGCCGGCATCAGGCCGCGGTTGAGCAGCGACGGCATTTCGGAGAAATAGGCCGGGATGAAATCGACCCAGCCATCCTTGCCGCCCGGGCGGGTGGCGCCGCTGTAGAAATAGGCCGTGTGACGAACGTGGTCGACCGTTTCCGGGTCCAGGTAGCCATATTTGCGCACGGCCAGAATCTGCGAAACCTGCACATCGCGAAAATCGCGGCGCGCCTCTGACAGCGCGGCCAGCAGACTGGGCGGCTCGCCGACGGCAGTCGGAACGACGATGGTGTCGCCATTCTTGACGACGCGAATGGCATCGGCGGCGGACATGCGTTTTTGTTGGTACAGGGTCTGAAAGGACATGCGCTATCTCCTGAATTATTAATTACGAAATTTTAATCGTCGCATGGCGTTTGGCCCGAAAAACTGACCAGGATCAAAACCCCATGTCGATTGGATTGCAGCAACCGAGGCTTGCCTAGGTTTTGCGGTTACTCCCGGCGACCATGCGAATTTCAAACAGGCGGCACTCGAGGGGACCATTGAACAGCGGCGTCTTGCGGCTCGGTTTGAGCCCGACCAGTTTAGGCAAACGGAGGTCGGCTGTGAAGAAGAAACAGTTCCAGCCGGCCCAGTGTTTTTTCAGGGCCGACCCGAGTTGGGGATAAAAGGCAGCCAATTCATCCTGCTCGCCGATTCGTTCGCCGTAGGGCGGGTTGGTGACGAGGATGCCGTGGTCGGTCAGCGGTTGCGTTTCGAGCAGATCCTCACGGTCGACCGTGACAATCCCGCCAAAACCGGCCTCCTGCAGATTGCGCCGGGTGGCACGGACAGCCTTGTCGTCGATGTCGTAGCCGCGAATATCCAGCGGCTCGGCTGGCTTGACGCGGGCTTCGGCGGCCTGACGGATGTTCGCCCAGTTGAGCGCCTCGAAGTTGCGCAGCATCTCGAAGGCGAAGCCGCGATCCAGACCGGGCGCCCGGTCGAGCGCCATCTGCACGGCTTCGAGCAGGAAGGTGCCGCTGCCGCACATCGGGTCGACGAGCGGCGTACCGGGCTGCCAGCCGGTAATTTTCAGGATGCCGGCCGCCAGATTTTCCTTGAGCGGCGCGTCCACGCTGGCCTTGCGGAAACCGCGCTGCCACAGCGGCTGACCAGAGGTATCGAGGTACAGCGTGCATTCGTTTTCGGAGAGGAAGACGTGAATGCTGACATCGGGATGACGCGTCTCGATGTTCGGCCGGTCGCCTTTATCCTCGCGGAAGCGGTCGCAGACGGCATCCTTGACGCGCAGGGTGACGAAATCGAGCGACTTGAGCGGGCACTTGATGGCTGTCGTCACGACGCGCATCGTCCGCGTCACGTCGAAATGATTGGGCCACAACTGGCGGACGGCCAGTCGGTAGATGTCTTCTTCCTTCTGGTACGGCCCCTTGACGATGTGCCAGAGGATGCGGGTGGCGATGCGAGATTCGAGATTGGCGCGGTAGCAGACCGACCACTCGCCGCTAAAGAAGACGCCACCATGGGTCGTCCGCAGGTCCTCGCCACCGACGGCACGAAGTTCCTCGAGCAGATGTTCTTCCAGCCCGCGCGGGCAGATTGCGAAATAGGTATTCATGTCAGAAGGGCTTGAGAACGACGAGGAAGAGGACGAAGAGCAGGACGATGACCGGCAGTTCGTTATAAAAGCGGAACCAGATGTGGGTTTTCTTGTTGCCGCCGCTCTGGAACTGCTTGAGCACCCGGCCGCAGTGCCAATGGTAAATGGCCAGCACGGCAACCAGCGTGGTCTTGGCATGCAGCCAGCCGCCGGCAAAACCGTAGCCGAACCACATCCACAGCCCGGTCAGCACGGCAAATACGCCGAGCGGCGTCATGAATTTGTAGAGCTTGCCGGCCATGAGCAGCAGGCGGTCGCGCTCGGCCACGCTGTCGTCCGGCACCATGGCCAGATTGACGAAAATGCGCGGCAGGTAGAACAGGCCGGCGAACCACGAAATGACCATCCAGATATGCAGGGTCTTTACGACGAGCATGCGTTTCTCCTAGAGACAGCCTCGGCGATCCCGACATCGACGTTCGGGAAGGCGAGCTTTAGTTTTAATTCTGTTTTCAGGCGCCGGTTACCGATACGCCGCGATTCACGCATGAAGGACATCTGCACCGGTGACAGCGTTCGCGCCGCTTCCTCGCGCGAAATGCGCGGCGGGCGCGACAGGGCGAAGGCATCGGCGACGCGGTCGAAGTAGTCGGCCATCTTCAGGTCGGAATCGTCGACGACATTGTAGACGCGGTTGGCGCCGCCATGGCGCAGGGCGGCGAGACAGGCGGCAGCGAGGTCGTCGGCGTGGATGTGATTGGTGTAGCCATCGTCGGCTGCGCACAGGGCGGGCAGGGCCTTGTTCAGGCGTTCGAGCGGCAGGCGGTCGGCAGCGTAGATGCCGGGCGCGCGCAGGATGGAGACTTTGACGCCGGTCCGCTGGCCCCACTGGCGCAGGCGGCGTTCCGCATCGACCCGGCGGCCGGCCCGCGAGCTCTCCGGATTGAGGCGGCGCGTTTCGTCGATCTGGGCTCCGCCACAGTCGCCATAAACCCCCGTCGTGCTTACGTAAACGAGACGCCGTGGTAGACTTTTGCTCTTGCCCAAGGCCGCCAGCAGGTTGCGGGTACGCGTGTCGTGACGGCCTTCGCCGGGCGGTGGCGCCAGATGCAGCACGACGTCGGCCAGTCCGGCAATGCGCTGCAGGCTGCCCCGGTCGTCGAGATCGGCCAGCACCGGCAGCGCCCCCGCATCGCGCCACTCGCCGGCCCGGCCGGCATTGCGCAGCAGGGCGTAGACGCGGGCATTGGGGACAATGCGGGAGAGGATGCGGCGGGCAACGTCCCCGCTGCCGACAATCAGGATTTTTTGCACGCCGGCATTGTAGCCGACGACCAAGGGGAAATTATGAGCTACCAGATCACCGTCCAGCCGAGCGGCCGCGCCTTCAGCGCCGAAGCCGACGAGACCCTGCTCGACGCCGGGCTGCGCCAGGGCCTGATTCTGCCTTACGGCTGCAAGGATGGCGCTTGCGGCGCCTGCAAGGGCAAGGTGGTCAGCGGCGCGGTTGACCACGGCAAGGCCCAGCAACATGCCCTGACCGATGCGGAAAAAGCCGCCGGCCTGACCTTGTTCTGCTGCGCCACAGCCCGGACCGACCTGGTCATCGAGTGCAAGCAACTGGCCCTGGCCAGCGACATTCCGGTCAAGACCCTGCCTTCACGTATCGAGAAGCTCGACAGGCTGGCCCCGGACGTCATCGAGATGCACCTGCGCCTGCCGGCCAACGAGCGTTTCCAGTTTCTCGCCGGCCAGTACATCGACATCCTGCTCAAGGACGGCAAGAAGCGCAGTTACTCGCTGGCCAGCGCGCCGCGCGACGAGAACATGCTGGAACTGCATATCCGCCACGTCCCCGGCGGGCTATTCACCGAGCAGGTTTTCTCGACCTTGAAGGTGCGTGACATCCTGCGTTTCAACGGCCCGCATGGCAGCTTCTACCTGCGCGAGGAGTCGCCCAAGCCGATGATCCTGCTCGCCGGCGGCACCGGCTTCGCACCGGTCAAGTCGATCGTCGAACACGCTTTCGCCAAGAATATCGGCCGGCCGATGTTCATCTACTGGGGCGCCAAGGCGCGGGTCGATCTGTACCAGAACGCGCTGCCGGAACAATGGGCGGCCGAACACGCCAACGTCACCTACATTCCGGTGCTCTCGGAGCCGGCAGCCGACGATGCGTGGAGCGGTCGCAGCGGCTTCGTGCACCAGGCCGTGCTGGCCGATTTCGCCGATCTTTCGGCTTACCAGGTCTATGCCTGCGGGTCGCCGCACATGATCGAGGCGGCCAAACGCGATTTCGTGGCGCAAGGCCTGCCGGAAGAAGAGTTCTTCTCCGACGCCTTCACCTTTTCGACGACTTGAATTTTGGCCGTTTTTTACGGTTGACCGTAGCAGTCGGCCGGATCAACGCTGCCAGGCACAGCCCTTGAGCAGCTCGCCGTTGAGTTCGACGGCGGCGCTCCAGGCAAACACACCGGCGGCCTGAACATCGCGGCAGACCGTCTTTTCGAGGCGAACGACCAGCTTGTTGCGGTCGGCGCTGCCCTCGTAGCGACTGACATTCCCGGCGCTCCGGAATTCCGTGTATGGCAGGACGACCTCGGGCTTGCCGTAGCGCTGCAGGCGGACATGTTCGCCACCGGCGACCAGTGCCCAGGCCGGATCGTTGCCGGCGGCGCGCCACGCTTCCTCCTTGCCGCCCGGCATCTGGCAGCGCCCTTCGACACGGGCCATGTTGAAGGCCGAGGCCTTCAACGTACCGTTGTCGAACACGCCGAGCAGTTCGACGTAGAGCCGCTTGCCGGCAGCGAGCCCGACGCTGTTGAGCACCTTGGTCATGCTGCCGTCGGCCGAGACGTCCTCGACATTGGCGTAGCTGCGGTCGCGGCAGGGCGAAAATATCAGCCGCTCGCCCTGCTGCATCATCAAACCGTAGGCCATTTTTGGCGTGTTGTCGACAGGCTTGGCTTCTTCGGCCTGAAGGGCGGTGGAAAGCAACAAAACGGCGAGCGCGGCAAGTGAGTGACGAAAGGTCATGGCGGGGCAATCCGGTGAAAGACGATGTCGGGCATTGTCCCCCCTCCGCCCGGCAAATCGTTTGATGCAACTGAAAAAGCACTGACGATCAGACGCTTCGCCCGAACCGCGTCAGGCGGACGTCGACGGTCACCACCAGCGCCGTCAGAGCCGCCGCCCGCGCCCGCCCCTCGGCGCTCGCCCGGTAGAGATGCGGCGTCATGGCCAGCAGGTCGGCGATCTGCTCGGCGCCGTCGATGGCCAGCGGGAAGCGGACCGTTTCCGTGGACAGGCTACGGAAGCCCGTCGGCACCTGCGACTCGGTGGGCCGCTCGGGCTTCAGCGCGGGATAGATAATTTCGCGCAGTTCGCGCAGATGGTCGGGGCCGGCATCGACCTGCAGCAGCACGCCGCCCGGCTTGAGGACGCGGGCGAACTCGCCATAAACCGGGAAACCGAACAGGCACAAAACAAGATCGAGGGTGGCCGGCAGCACCGGCAGCCTGGCATTGGTTCCGACCAGCCAGTTCGGCCGCTTGTCCTGCTTGGCGGCGGAAAGTACCGCCCACTTCGAGATGTCGAGGCCGAGCAGGGCCAGCGTTTGTGCGTCACCCGCTGCCGCAGCCAGCTGGCGCAGGTAGTAGCCCTCGCCGCAGCCGGCGTCGAGGCAACTGATCGCCGCACCGGCCGGCAGTTCGGCCAGCGCCGCCCGGCTGACCGCCGCGGCAATCGGCTGGTAATGGCCGGCATTGAGGAAACGCCGGCGGGCGGCGACCATCTCCTTGCTGTCGCCCGGATCGCGCGAGCGCTTTTGCTGGACAGGCAGCAGATTGGCGTAACCCTGGCTGGCGATGTCGAAACTGTGGCCGGCCGGGCAACGCCAGGTTGCGCCGTGGCAATGCAGCGGCGCGCCGTCGAGCGGACAGCCCAAGGAGCGAAACGGGACGATGCTCACAAACTACTCGCCAAGATAGGCGGCACGCACCTTGGGGTCGTCGAGCAGCATGGCCGACTCGCCGCTCAGCGTGATTTCGCCGCTTTCCATGACATAGCCGCGCTGGCTCGATTGCAGCGCCAGCCGGGCGTTCTGCTCGATGAGCAGGATGGTCATGCCGTCGGCGGCGACGGCGCGGACGACTTCGAAAATTTTCTGGACCATGATCGGCGCCAGGCCCATCGACGGCTCGTCGAGCAGCAGCATTTTCGGCCGGCTCATGAGGGCGCGGCCGATCGCCAGCATCTGCTGTTCGCCGCCCGACAGCGTGCCGGCGAGCTGACTTTCACGCTCCTTGAGGCGCGGGAAATAGCCGTAAACCATTTTCAGGTCTTTTTCGACGTCGACCGTAGCATTGCGAATGAAGGCGCCCATGTGCAGGTTTTCCAGCACGGTCAGCCGGGGGAAGACGCCGCGCCCCTCGGGAACCAGCGCAATGCCCTTGCGGATGATGTCGTGCGGGGCAAGCTTGCCGATCTTCTCGCCGCAGAAATGGACGTCGCCGCCAACCGCGTCGAGCACCCGCGCGACGGCCTTGAGCGTGCTCGTCTTGCCGGCGCCGTTGGCGCCGATGAGCGCCACGGTTTCGCCTTCGCTGACGTGAAAGGTGATGCTGCGCACCGCCTGGATGCCGCCGTAGGCGACGTGGAGTCCGGTAACTTCAAGCACCCAGGTAAGCCTCGATAACGCGTTGATCTTTCTGCACGACGGCCGGCACGTCCTCGATGAGCAGCGCACCGTAGTCGAGTACGGCCACGCGGTCACAGAGGCCCATGACCAGCTTGACGTCGTGTTCGATGAGCAGGATGGTCGTGCCGTCGCGGCGGATGCCGTCGATCAGCTCGCGCAGTTGTTCGGTTTCGGTGCCGTTCATGCCGGCGGCCGGCTCGTCGAGGCAGAGCAGTTGGGGGTCGGTGGCCAGGGCGCGGGCAATTTCGAGCCGGCGCTGGTCGCCGTAGGAGAGGTTGCGGGCAAGGTCGTCGGCGCGTTCCTCGATGCGCACGTAGTGCAGCAGGTCGATGGCCTTTTGCCGGATCGCCGCCTCTTCGGCCCTGGTCGCCGCATTCTGGAATATCGCACCGAGGACGCCGGCTTTCGTCCGCACGTGGCGGCCGACCATGACGTTTTCGAGCGCCGTCATGTTGCCGAACAGCCGGATGTTCTGGAAAGTGCGAGCAATGCCGCGCGCCGCCGCCTTGTCCGAGGCATCGGCGACGAGCGGCGCGCCATCGAAGCTAAAGCCGCCGCCGTCCGGCACGTACAGCCCGGTCATGCAGTTGAAGAAGGTCGTCTTGCCGGCGCCGTTCGGGCCGATCAGACCGTAGATTTCGCCGCGGCGAATGCTCAGCGACACGTCGCGCAGCGCCTTGACGCCGCCGAAGTGCTTGGCGACGGCCTTGGCTTCGAGCAGCGGGGTTGCCAAATCCGCGCTCATTTGCCGGTCTCCTGCAACTCTCTTCGGCGCACCGGCGACGGCCACAGGCCGGCCGGCTTGAAGCGCATGACGAGCACCAGCGCCAGGCCGAAAACGAGCATGCGCAGGCTTTCCGGATCGGCCAGCATCTTGCCGAAGAGCGCCATTTGCAGCGGCCCGACGCCGTAACGCAGGACTTCCGGCAGCACGGTGAGCAGCACGGCGCCAAGGATGACGCCGGGGATGTGGCCCATGCCGCCCAGTACCACCATGGCGAGGATCATGATCGATTCGATAAGCGAGAAACTTTCCGGCGAGACGAAGCCTTGCATGGCCGAGAAAATGCCGCCGGCGACACCGCCGAAACTGGCCCCCATGGCGAAGGCCAGCAACTTGAGGTTGCGCGTGTTGATGCCGATCGCCTTGGCCGCGATCTCGTCCTCGCGGATGGCCTGCCAGGCCCGCCCGATGCGCGAATGTTGCAGGCGCAGGTTGATGATGATGACGAGGATGGCCAGCGCGACGAGCAGGAAGTAATACTTCTGCGGCCCGCTGATGGCGAATCCCAGAATCTGTGTCGTCCCCGAGAACTGGAAGGCGCCGAAACTCACCGGATCGATCAGCGTGATGCCCTGCGGCCCGTTGGTGACGTTGATCGGCGCGTTGAGGTTGTTGAGGAAGATGCGAACGATTTCGCCGAAACCGAGCGTCACGATGGCCAGATAATCGCCGCGCAGCTTGAGCGTCGGCGAGCCGAGGACCACGCCGGCCAGGCAGGCCAACCCGGCGCCAACCGGCAGGATCGCCCAGATCGGCCAGTGCAGACCGAAGTGAGGACTCGCCAGCAGCGCCCAGGTGTAGGCGCCGACGGCATAGAAAGCGATATAGCCGAGGTCGAGCAAACCAGCCAGGCCAACGACGATGTTCAGGCCGAGCGCCAGGAAAACGTAGAGGATGGCGAAATCGAGGATGCGCACCCAAGCCTGACCGCCCATGGCGGCGACGAAGGGCAGCGCGACGAGCAGGGCCGCCAACATGGCGATTCCTACGGTCGACCGGAAAAAATGGCCAAAATTCAAGCTCTGTCTCCCGACTTTTCGCCGAACAATCCGGACGGCTTGAACATCAGGACGACGATCAACACCACGAAAGCGAAGATGTCCTGATAGTGGCTGCCGAGGAAGCCGCCCGTCAGGTCGCCGATGTAGCCGGCGCCAAGCGCCTCGATGATGCCGAGCAGGATGCCGCCGAGCATGGCCCCGGCCAGGTTGCCGATGCCGCCGAGGACGGCCGCCGTGAAGGCCTTGAGGCCGAGCATGAAACCCATCTGGTAGTGGGCGATTTCATAATAGGCGCCGACCATGACGCCGGCCACCGCGCCGAGCGCCGAGCCGATGACGAAGGCGGCGGCGATGACGCGGTTGATATTGACGCCCATCAGGCTGGCCACCGCCGGGTTCTGCGCCGTCGCCCGCATCGCCATGCCGAGCTTGGTGCGGTAGACGAGAAGCAGCAGGGCGCCCATGGTCGCCGCCGAGACGAGGACGATGATGACCTGGATGGCCGTGAAATGAGCGCCGGCCAGCTCGAAATCCATATTCGGCAGAAACGACGGGAAAGTCAGGTAATTGCGCCCCCAGACCATCATCGCCAGATTCTGCAGGACGATGGACATGCCGATCGCCGTGATCAGCGGCGTCAGCCGTGGGGCGTGGCGCAAGGGCCGGTAGGCGACGCGCTCGAGCGCCCAGCCGAGCGCCATGCAGACCAGCACCGCCGCCATCATCCCGGCCAGCCCGGCCAGCGCCACCGGCATGCCGGCCTTGATCAGCGTCCCGGCCACCGTGATGGTGACCAGCGTACCGATCATCACCACCTCGCCATGGGCGAAATTGATCAGCCCCATGATCCCGTAGACCATCGTGTAGCCGAGCGCGACCAGCGCGTAGATGCTGCCCTGGACGAGCCCGTTGACGATCTGCTGGAGGAAAATATCCATTTAGTCTTTTCTGTTGAAACCATAAGGAAACGGCACCTTGCGGTGCCGTTTCCATGCAGCGGATTGAACGATTACTTCTTGTCGACTGCCGCCTTGGTCGCGTCGGCCGCATTCTTGACGGCCTCCGCTCCGGCCTTGACGGCATCCTTGCCCGCCTCGGCCGCCGCCTTGGCGGCATCCTTGACGTCGCTGACCGCTTCCTTGCCGACCGCCGTCGCCGCACCGGCCACGGCCTTGGCCGCATCCTTCACCTCGGCAACCGCCTCCTTGACCTCGGAGCCGGCCGTAGCAACCGCACCACCACCCAGCGTTTCAACGTATTCCAGCTTGCCGCCCGTGTACTTGTACATCGAAATCGCGCCCCCCTTGAGGTCGCCGAACTCGTCGAAGGCGATCTGGGCCGTCACGCCGTCGTATCGGGTCTTGCCGATTTCCGCCAGGTACTTGGCCGGATCGACCGAATCGGCGCGCTTCATGGCCTCAGCCACGACCCAGACGGCGTCATAGACGTAAGGTGCGTAGAGCTGAATCTCGGCGTTGAACCGCTTGTTGAATTTCTCCTTGAAGGCCGGGCCGTTGGCCAGCTTCTCCAGCGGGCTGCCCGGCAGCGAGCAATAATTGCCCTCGGCCGCCTCGCCACCCAGCTTCATGAACTCCGGCGTACACACGCCATCGCCACCCAGGAAGAGGGCCTTGACGCCCAGTTGCTTGGCCTGCTTGGCCAGCGGACCACCCTGCGCATCCATGCCGCCGAAGAAAATCAGCTCGGCCTTGGTCGACTTGATCTTGGTCAGGATGGCCTTGAAATCGGTCGCCTTGTCGTTGGTGTATTCAGTCGCCACCACCTTGATGCCGGCCGCCTCGGCGGCCTTCTTGAACTCGTCGGCCAGGCCCTGGCCGTAAGCGGTACGGTCATCGACGATGGCTACCGTCTTGACGCCCTGCTTGGCGGCGAACTCGCCGAGCGCCAGACCCTGCTGGACGTCGTTGGCCATGACGCGAAAGGCCGTCTTGAAGCCCTGTTGCGTATATTTAGGATTGGTTGCCGAACCGGAAACCTGCGGGATGCCGGCATCGAAATACAACTTGGAAGCCGGAATGGTGGTGCCCGAATTGAGGTGGCCGATCACGCCATTGACCTTGGCATCGACCAGCTTCTGGGCAACGATGGCGCCCTGTTTCGGATCGGCTCCATCATCCTCGTTGATCAGTTCGAACCTGACCTTGGCACCACCAATTTCCATGCCCTTGGCGTTCAGTTCCTCGACGGCCAGCACGGCGCCATTTTCATTGTCCTTGCCGAGGTGAGCCTGCGGGCCGGTCATCGGTGCCACGTGCCCGAGCTTGACAACCGTTTCCGGCTTGGCATCCGGCGCCGCCGCAACAGGTTTCGGCTCTTCTTTCTGACCGCAGGCGGACAGGGCAAAGACAGCGGCAACGGAGAGGGCAATTACGGAAAGCCTGGCTTGCATCGGTGTTTCTCCTGTTTACTGGGGGATAAAGCGATATGTGCCGATTGTCCGGAGGCACCTGATTCGTGTCAATCAGAAGGTGCTATGATAAAAATGTATTTTCCCATTGAGTGTGCCTGATGCCGGCCCTAGCCCGTTTGCGCTTTTACGTCAGCCAGACTGCTCGCAAGCTATTTGCGATGCTGCCGGAAAAAAATCGCCATAACGTCTACCGTTCCTTCGTCGACTGCGACCCCGAGCCGAACAAGCGCCTCGTCCTGAAAATCGCCGAAACCAAGGAAGAACTCGAAGCCTGTTTCAAATTGCTGCACGACGCATATGTCAGCAGCGGCTTCATGACCCCGGACCCTTCCGGCATGCGCGTCACGGTCTATCACGCCTTGCCGACCACGACGACGCTGTGCGCCAAATTCGATGACCAGGTCGTCGGCACCCTGTCGCTGATCCGCGAAAGTGCCATCGGCTTTCCGCTGCAGCGCATTTTCGACCTCACCGGCGTGCGCGAAAAGGAAGGCAATATCGCCGAGGTGTCGGCCCTCGCCGTGCATCCGCGCTTCCGGCGGACGGGAGGAACCATCCTCTTCCCGCTCATGAAGTTCATGTACGAATACTGCACGACCTTCTTTGACACCCGTCACCTCGTCATCGCCGTCAATCCGCGTCATATCGAGATGTACGAGTCGCTGCTCTTCTTCAAGCGGCTGACCGCCAACGTCGTCGAGAACTACGACTTCGTCAATGGCGCACCGGCGGTCGGCGCCACGCTCGACCTCAAGCACGCGCCGGAAATCATGCGCAAGGCCTACGCCGGCAAGGCGACCAACCGCAATCTTTATCACTATTTTGTCGAAACCAAGCTCCCGAACATCCAGATCCCGCACCGGCGCTTCTTCACGACCAACGACCCGGTGCTGACGCCCGACCTGATCGACTACTTCTTCAATCAGAAAACGAGTGTCTTCGCCGAACTGAGCGAACGCAAGAAGGCCCTGCTCCACCTCATCTACGACCTGCCGGAATACCGCCGCGTCCTGCCGGGGCTGCCCGAAAAAGGCGCTGCCCAGCAGATTCGGCAGCACCGCCGCTTCTCGGTGAAATGCCCGGCCCGGCTCAACAATGCCCCGGCACTCATCAACAAGCCGATCAACATCGAAGTCAATGAAGTGTCGCGGTACGGCTTCCGGGCCCGCATCGTCGAGCAGATCCCGGCCGATGTCTGGCTCAACGCCACCGTCCAGCTCGGCCTCAATGAAATCTCGCGGCTGACTGTCCAGGTCGTTCAGGAAACCGATGTCGATGACCAGCATTACTGCGGTTTCCGCATCGGCGAACCGGACCTCGTGTGGCGAAAATTCGTCACCGCACTGTATGAAGGGCACACCCACACGGACCTCGACCAGGCCACCCGATTCCTCCCGTGACGCCGTCATCCCCATCGTAGCCCGCCGGCCAGCGGACCCAGGACAATCAGTTCCAGCCACATCGAGAACCGGCCGGAACATTCGCCGGCCAGCATAATCCAAGCTTCATGCATCCCGTGCCACCACCCTCGGCACCGGCTGTCCGAAACCGCCCACAAGGCGTCATAACCGGAGACCAACATGAGCAACCTGGCGCAACCGCCCTTGCCGACCGATCCATCGGTGGCGCTCGACGACAAATACACCCGCCATGCCGGCCGTGTCTTCCTGACCGGCACCCAGGCGCTGATTCGCCTGCCCATGCTGCAGCGCGAACGCGATCTGGCTGCCGGGCTAAATACCGCCGGCTTCATTTCCGGCTATCGCGGCAGCCCGCTCGGCAACCTCGATCTCGGCCTGTGGAAGGCCAAGGAACACCTCGCCGAACACCACATCACCTTCCAGCCCGGCCTCAATGAAGACATGGCGGCGACCGCCGTGTGGGGCAGCCAGCAGGTCAATCTGTTTCCCGGCGCCAACTACGACGGCGTTTTCGGCATGTGGTACGGCAAGGGGCCGGGCGTCGACCGCTGCGGCGACGTTTTCCGCCATGCCAACGCCGCCGGCACCTCGAAATTCGGTGGCGTGCTGGTCATTGCCGGCGACGACCACGCCGCCAAGTCATCCACCCTGCCGCACCAGACCGAGCATATTTTCAAGGCGGTGCTGATGCCGGTGCTCTACCCGGCCAATGTCCAGGAATACCTCGATTTCGGCCTGCACGGCTGGGCGATGAGCCGCTATTCGGGTTGCTGGGTGGCCTTCAAGGCGCTCGCCGACACGGTCGAGACCTCGGCTTCGGTGAGCGTCGCCCCTGCTACGGTCAACCCGATTTTTCCGGCCAATTTCGAATTGCCGCCGGACGGCCTCAACATCCGCTGGCCCGACCCGCCGCTGGTTCAGGAAGCCCGCCTGCTCAACCACAAGCTCTACGCCGCGCTGGCCTACTGCCGGGCCAACGGGCTGAACAAGCTGATCATCGATTCGCCCGCCCCGCGTCTCGGCATTTTGACCGCCGGCAAATCCTACCTCGACGTCCGCCAGGCCCTCGACGAACTCGGCATCGACGACAAACTGGCCGGCGAAATCGGCATCCGGCTGTTCAAGGTTGGCATGGTCTGGCCGCTCGAACCGGAAGGCGTCCGCCACTTTGCCGAAGGACTCGAGGAAATCCTCGTCGTCGAGGAAAAGCGCCAACTGCTCGAATACCAGCTCAAGGAAGAGCTGTACAACTGGAAGGACGATGTCCGCCCACGCGTCATCGGCAAGTTCGACGAAATCGGCGAGTGGACGCCGATGCAGAGCGAAGGCCACTGGCTGCTGCCGGCCACCGGCGAACTGCCGGTCGCCACCATCGCCCGCGTCATCGCCGAACGCATCGGCCGCTTCTTCACCTCGCCGACCATCGCCGCCCGCCTCGCCCTGATCGAAAGCAAGCAGAAAGCCGCACTGACGCCCGTCGTCCTCGCCGAGCGCAAGCCGCATTTCTGCTCGGGCTGCCCGCACAACAGCTCGACCCGCGTCCCCGAAGGCTCGCGCGCCGTCGCCGGCATCGGCTGCCACTACATGGTGACGTGGATGGATCGGTCAACCTCGACCTTCACCCACATGGGCGGCGAAGGCGTGCCGTGGGTCGGCCAGGCGCCCTTCACCAGCGAAAAACACATCTTCGCCAACCTCGGCGACGGCACCTATTTCCATTCCGGCATTCTCGCCATCCGGCAATCCATCGCCGCCAAGGTGCCGATCACCTACAAGATTCTCTACAACGATGCCGTGGCGATGACCGGCGGCCAGCCCGTCGACGGCATCCTGAGCGTCGCCCGCATCACACGCCAACTCGAAGCCGAGGGCGTCGGCAAGATGGTCATCGTCACCAACGATCCGGCCAAGTACGCCGAAATCACCGACCTCGCCCCCAACGTGCCGGTCCGCCACCGCGACGAACTCGACGTCGTCCAGCGCGAACTGCGCGAGGAACCCGGCGTCACCGTACTGATCTACGACCAGGTCTGCGCCACCGAAGCGCGGCGCCGGCGCAAACGCGGCAAAATGCCCGCCATCGCCCAGCGCGTCGTCATCAACGAAGCCGTCTGCGAAGGCTGCGGCGACTGCTCGGTACAATCCAACTGCCTGTCCATCGTGCCGGTCGAAACCGCCTTCGGCACCAAGCGCCAGATCGACCAGTCGTCGTGCAACCAGGATTTCTCTTGCGTCAAAGGCTTCTGCCCGAGCTTCGTCACGATTGAAGGCGGCAGACCGCGAAAAGGCTCGAATCCCACGGTCAACGCCGAAAATTGGCCAATTTTGAAATCGCCCAAACTGCCGGCCACGACCCAACCCTACAACCTGCTCATCACCGGCGTCGGCGGCATGGGCGTCATCACCCTCGGCGCACTCATCGGCATGGCCGCCCACCTCGACGGCAAGGGCATTTCGACCCTCGACATGACCGGCCTGGCGCAAAAATACGGCGCCGTCTTCTCCCACCTGCGCATCGCCGACCGTCCGGAAGACATCCACGCCGCCCGCATCGCCACCGGCGAAGCGCACGCCGTGCTCGGCGGCGACCTCGTCGTCAGCGCCAGCACCGAAGCCCTGGCGAAAATGCTCGAAGGCCGCACGCGTGCCGTCGTCAGTTGCACCGACACGCCGACCGCCGAATTCACGCGCAACCGCGACTGGCACTTCCCGCTGGCCGGCCTCAAGACGCAACTGGCCAACACCCTCGGCACCGATCACGTCCAGTTCATCGACGCCCAACACCTGGCCAGCCGCCTCATGGGCGACGCCCTCTACGGCAACATGCTGCTCCTCGGCTACGCCTGGCAACTCGGCCTCGTCCCCGTTTCCGCCGCCGCCCTTGATCGCGCCATCGTCCTCAACGGCGCCGCCGTCGACGCCAATCGTCAGGCTTTCGAATGGGGCCGACGCGCTGCGACCGACCCGGAACGCGTCGCCAAAATCGCCGGCCCGCTGACCGGTCAGCCCTTGCCGGAACAAACGCTGGACGAACTCATCGCCAGCCGCGTCGAACACCTCACCGCCTACCAGGACGCCAAACTCGCCGCCCGCTACACCAGCCGCGTCGAAACCATCCGCCGCCTCGGCAACGATGCCCTGACCCGCGCCGTCGCCACCCAGTACGCCCGCCTGCTCGCCCCCAAGGACGAGTACGAAGTGGCTCGGCTCTACGCTGAAGGCGATTTCCTTGAACAGCTCGGCGAGCAATTCGAAGGCAACCTCCGCCTCAGTTTCAACCTCGCCCCGCCCCTCTTCGCCAAACCCGGCCCGGATGGCCGGCCGAAGAAAATCACCTTCGGCCCCTGGCTGCTGCCCGTGCTCAAAGTGCTGGCCAAAGCCCGCAGCCTGCGCGGCAGCTGGCTCGACCCCTTCCGCTTTGGCCCGGAAAAGGCGCTCGACCACCAACTGCTCGCCGACTACGAAACCGACCTCGATCTGATCGTCCAGCACCGCAACCGTCCGGAACTCGTCGCACTCGCCAACTGGCCCGCCGAAGTGCGCGGATTCGGGCCGGTCCGCGGCGAAGCGGCCAGGAAAGCGGCAGGCCGACGGGAGGCATTGCGGCAGTTCGCTTGAAACAAGCGGTACCCACTCGACATTAATTCACCCGCTCCGTATGCTGTTCCCCTGAGAATCGGTGGCGAAAACACCATCGACTTAATAGCAGGGGGCAGCCTACTGTTTCAGCGGGTCAAAAACCGTGGTCTATCCCCTATTCCTTGCTTACTTGAACGTTGGGTATCTTAGCCATGCGCTATTTGATCGCGTTGTTCCTTGTTTTAGCTTCGGGTTGTTCTTGGGGAGGGGTCTTACCGGATGCCGCAAGGGAAGTATTATTGAAAGACACACTTTCGGGTTTTTGGGGACACGCTAGGTTATCAGACGGCTCTTTCGTTCAAGCTGAGAGCGAGCAAGAACGAAAAAACCCACCGATCTCCAGCAAAGTGGCGAATCAAGTGCTGGATGTCGGAGAAATATCAGGCTATGCAGAGTGGTGTGGATTGGATTGGCGTTCTCACTTCCTGACAATGACCTCTGCAGCTCGCAGAAGCGGATTCAAAGAAAAGCAGGTCGCATTTATCGGGGTCCTCCATGGAACCGCACAAGGTGTTGTCGCAGAGGCAATGAAGTCAAAGGCCTGTGAAGCCACGGATCGCGCCAAAATATTGGAGTTGATGCAGCACTCCCCCAACAAGTACTTTTAGCAAAAATAGAAAAGTAGGGGACAGACCGCGGTTTCGGCGGGCAAAACCATAGAATCCCCCCCAAACCCAGCAAGCTCGGCGTTCCCACGGTCAACCGGAATTTTCGGCCAAATTTGAAATCGTCTGGTTTGATGGCTTTCCCGGCAAACCTTTCCAGCCCTGCATGCTTCGCTCGCTGAGTGCTCGGCC
>Ga0209211_10002637_pt1 | contig 30578 bp, 36 predicted proteins | sample RifGroA2_FD_183992 | JGI IMG/M metagenome (GOLD analysis project Ga0209211, IMG submission 183992) | Groundwater microbial communities from Rifle, Colorado, USA - Groundwater A2 (SPAdes) (version 2) | ecosystem: Environmental > Aquatic > Deep subsurface > Groundwater | place: Rifle, Colorado...
TTTTTGAAAATTTACATAAGAAGGAATTTTTTTTGATATAAGCTCATCCCAGTAAATGCTTAATTTTTTTCTTGTATTCTCCATAAATATGGTAAATGCTAATCATTAATAAGATTTTTGATTTAACCTTACTAAAACAAAACTTAATAAATTGATTTAAACTATTTGGAATATGTTTAAATTTTTTAAAGATAAATTAAAGGATGCAATAAGCAAGTTTTCTAAGAAAGCTGAGGAAGATTCTGAAGAGCAGGTTATAGAGGAAATTGAAGAAGTTGTTGAAGAAAAAGTCAAAAAAGAAGCTAAAAAACCTGAACCGATAAAAGAAAAAATTAAACCTAAAGTTGAAGAGGTTATTGAGAAGAAAAAAGTAGAAGATTTAATGCCTAAGAAAAAAAGCTTTTTTGAATCTATAACTGAAAAGGTAATAACAAAGAAAATAAATGAAGAGCAATTTGATGAATTATTCTGGGAGCTTGAGTTGGTTTTGATGGAGAATAATGTTGCATCCGAGGTTGTTGAAAAGATAAAACAGGACTTAAAGATGGATTTAGTTGATCAACCCATAAAAAGAGTGGATATATCTGAGACTATTAAAGAGTCTTTAAAAAGAAGCGTTGAAGATGTTTTGAGCTTTGGTAAGATAGATCTTGTAAAGAGGATAAAGGAGAGTGAAAGGCCGTTTACTATTATCTTTTTTGGAATTAATGGAAGTGGAAAAACAACAGCCATAGCTAAGATTGCATATAAACTTTCTAAAAGTAAGCTTAGATGTTTATTAGTTGCAGCAGATACCTTTAGAGCTGCGGCTATACAGCAGCTAGAAGAGCACGGAAGGAACCTGGGGTTAAAGGTGATAAAACATGATTATGGAGCAGATCCTGCTGCTGTCGCGTTTGATGGAGTTAAAAGCGCCAAGGCCAGGGGATATGATGTGGTTTTGATTGATACTGCAGGAAGGCAGCATAGCAATGAGAACTTACTGGAAGAGATGAAAAAAATTGTTAAGGTAGTCAAACCTAATATGAAAATTTTTGTTGGAGAGAGCATTACAGGGAATGATTGTATAGAGCAAATTAAGAAGTTTAATAGTGCAATTGATATAGATGCAATTATCTTAAGTAAGGCTGATGTCGATGAAAAAGGAGGGGCTGCTTTAAGCATAAGCTTTGTTTCTGGAAAACCTGTTCTTTACTTTGGGACTGGACAGGGATATGAAGATTTAAAAGAATTTGATAAAGACTATGTAATAAAGAACTTAGGCCTTTGATAGGAAATTTAATAAATTAGAACATTCTCTAAAAAATATATGTTTGAATATCTAATGTTCATTCTTGGTCTAGCTCTTCTTATTAAGGGTGCAAGTTGGCTTGTTGATGGTTCATCTTCTTTGGCTAAGAAGATAGGGGTTCCAACATTCATCATCGGTCTCACTGTTGTTACTCTTGGAACTACATTGCCTGAGTTTTTTGTCAGTATTATTGCTACTTTGAACGGTGAAGGAGAAATTGTTTTAGGAAATATTATTGGGAGTAACCTTACAAATATTCTTTTAGTGTTTGGCCTTGCTGCAGTTATTACTAAAATAAGAATAAAAGTGCACGCTTCAACTACATTAAAAGAAGTTCCTTTTGCTTTGCTTGCTACTATTGTTTTGTTTATAATAACCAACAAAACCCTTATCAATGGGGATGAATCATTTTACATACACAGAGCAGATGGAATATTAATGATCTTGTTTTTGGCAATTTTTATTTATTATGTTGTTGAGCTGGCCAGGGAAAATGAGGAAGTGTTTAAGAGCAAATTTAGAGGAGGTAAGATTAAGGTTAGATCTTATACTGAAAGGTATACACAGTATCTTGTGATTTTAGCAGGAGTAGTAAGCCTTTACCTTGGAAGTAGATGGGTAGTCTCTTCTGTAGGACAGATAGCCACAGATTTTGGGGTTAGCACTTTTGTTATATCTGCCACGACTTTAGCTATTGGCACTTCTTTGCCAGAACTTTTTACAGCAATTACCGCAGCACTAAAAAATAATGTAGACATCGCTGTTGGGAATGTTGTTGGAGCAAATATTTTTAATGTATTCTGGGCCTTGGGTGTAAGCGCTGTAATAGCTCCTCTTAGAGTCCCTTCTTTCATTTTACTTGATATTATTTTCTTGGTATTTGTTACATTCCTCTTGTTTTTATTCTTATTTTTTGGAAGAAGAGATGAATTTGAGAAATGGCAGGGAATCTCTTTTGTGTTTATTTACGTGATTTATGTCCTATTCTTATTTTTAAGGGGATAGTTTTAAAAAAGCTATTTCCTATAGTTTTACCATGGTCTTAGAGAATTTAGGCGAGAGATTAAGAGAAGGCTTAAAAAAAATAGCCAGGAGTATGGTAGTAGATGAGGCTGCGATAAATAACCTGATTAAAGACATTCAGAGGGCTCTTTTGCAGGCTGACGTAGATGTTTCTTTAGTGCTGGAAATTACAAAAAAGATAAAAGACAGAGCAATGAAGGAGAAGGATGTAAAGGGTCTTGACCTTAGGGAGAGGATTGTTAACATAGTTTACAACGAGCTTGTTACCTTCTTAGGAGATGAAAGATCAGAGATAATAATAGAAAAGAAAAAACCGTTTAAGATAATGATGGTTGGAGTTTATGGTGCAGGTAAAACTACGACCATAGGGAAATTAGCCAAATTTTACCAAAAAAGAGGATATAAGGTTGCAGCTGTTGGTTTAGATGTACATAGACCTGCTGCACCTGATCAATTAAAACAAATATGTGATTCTATTAAAATTCCTGCTTACATAGACAAAGAAGAGAAAAATGCTTTAAGAATATATAAAAAATATGAGAAAGAATTTTCAAAATATGACATTTTAATCATTGATACGGCAGGAAGACATGGTTTAGATCAAGAGTTGGTACAGGAAATAAAAGAGATTTCTGACGGAATTAAACCGGATGAAAAAATATTAGTGGTTAGTGCTGATATTGGCCAAGCTGCACAAAAACTTGCAAGAGGGTTTCATGATGCATGTGGTGTTACAGGAATAATCATAACAAAATTGGATGGAACTGCAAGGGGAGGGGGAGCATTATCTGGCGCAGCAGCTAGTGGAGCCAGAGTTAAATTTATTGGAGTGGGTGAAAAAGTTGATGATTTAGAACCGTTTAATCCCGAAGGATTTGTTGGAAGGATATTAGGGATGGGGGATATAGAAGCACTTTTGGAAAAAGCAAAAGAAGCAATGGATGAAGAAAAAGCAGGAGATATCAGCAAAAGATTATTGGAAGGAGATTTTAACTTAGTAGATTTATATGAACAGATGGAAGCTATGAATAAGATGGGGCCTTTAAACAAGATTATAGAGATGGTTCCGGGATTTGGACAAATAAAACTGCCTAAGGAAGCTTTAAAGGTTCAAGAGGGAAAACTGGAAAAATGGAGAGAAGCTATGAATAGTATGACTAAATCTGAGCTTGAAAATCCTGATGTCCTAGATGGAAGCAGGATTCAGAGAGTTGCAAAGGGGAGCGGGGTTACTGGGGCTGATATCAGAGAGATGATTAAGCAGTACAGAATGTCTAAGAAAATGATGAGAATGATGAAAGGTAAAGATCCTGAAAAGTTAATTAAGAAATTTCAGAGTAAAATGGGGAAAGGAATAGGGATGTGAAGATGAAACTAATAAAACAAGGAGCAGAAGCAAAACTGTGGAAGGATGGTGAGATTTTGATAAAAGAGAGAATAAAGAAGGGGTATAGAATTGATGAAATAGACAGGAGATTAAGAAAGTCCAGAACAAGAAAAGAAGCAAAATTGTTGCAAAAAGCAGCTATTGTAAATGTTCCTGAGTTGATTAGTGTAGATGAAACTAATATGAAGATAAAGATGAAATTTCTGCATGGAGACTTAGTTAAAGATGTTTTCGATGACTTGAATGAAAGAGTGAGAAATGATTTGTGTTTTAATATGGGTAAACAGATAAGTGAGTTGCATAGGAATAATATTGTACATGGAGATTTAACAACGAGCAATATGATTCTGAATAAAGGTAGATTATCATTTTTTGATTTTGGTTTAGGATTTGAATCTTTAAGAACAGAAGATAAAGCAGTAGATCTTCACTTGTTAAAGCAAGCTTTTGAGAGTAAGCATTATGAATATGCTGAAGAATCTTTCAAACATGTTTTGAAAGGTTATAATGATAAGGAAGTCATAGATAGATTGACTAAAGTTGAGGGAAGAGGGAGGTACAAAAAATAATGACTGAGCCGCATCCTGCTTTATTGGTTATTTTGTCTATAGTCGGTTTACTTGTTCTTTATTATTTATTTTTTAGTAAGGATAGAATGTTTAAAAAAATAGATTGATTATCCATTAATTTCATAATGATCTTGCGGTTTTGGAGGTGCTGGTTTTTCTATAGTTTCTTCAACTCCTGTTGGACCTATTGTAACCCTCTCAACAAGACTTACGACTCTTGCAGCGAAATCATTTGCTCTTTGCAAAACAGTTGGATCTCCTTCCCATGTAAATCTTGCGATATATGTCCCTTCTTGTATAGGTGTTCCTAAATATCGAGTTGTGTTTGGTTTGTGGATCTCAGCTAATTCAGCTACTCTTCTAGGCACCCTATTACCTGGAGACACTACTAACTGATCTGAGCCATTTCTATATTGAATAGTTACCACTCTTTGTTCAGTTGTTTGTTGTTCAGCCATATTATTTACAGTCATTCAATAAAATTATTAAAGGTATCTTTTTATTTGAACAAAAAGGTTTAAAAGAATGGTTTCTTATTTTGAAATTATAGCCCCGTGGTGTAGTGGTCAAGCATTCGAGCCTTTGGAGCTCGAGACGGAGGTTCGAATCCTCCTGGGGCTATCTTTAAATACTTTTAAGTTATCTACATTTTATGGCAAAAGAAGTTGGGAAGGTATTTGCATATTATTCTAAGATTGAGGTAGCTGCAATAAAATTGACTGGGGAGCTTAGAGTGGGTGATAAGATAACCGTTAAAGGAGCCACCACTGATTTTGAGCAAGTGGTGAGTTCTATGCAGTCTGAACATAAAAAGGTGGAGAAGGCTAAGAAAGGGGATAGCATTGGAATAAAAGTGAAAGATAAAGTAAGACCTAATGATATAGTCTACAAAGAATAATTTTATAAATACGTACCTTTTTACAAACATACTATGGATAGTGCCGGTTTAGGCTGGTCTATGCCTAGAATTTGTTTTTCTAGGCAATTTTATAAGAATGGCAAGATTACACAGTAGAAAAAAAGGAAAAAGCGGGAGTACAAAACCTATAAAAAAGGTTAGACCTAGCTGGGTTAGGTATGGAGATAAAGAAGCGGAACAATTAGTTATTAAACTGGCAAAACAAGGATATACTCAAAGCAAAATTGGGATTGCTCTGAGAGATATTTATGGCATTCCTGATGTTAGGACCATCACAAATAAGAATATTAGTTTTATTCTGAAAGAGAATAAACTTTCTTCTGAAATTCCTGAGGATTTGCTTGATTTAATAAGAAAAGAAACTAAGGTCCATAAACATTTAGAAGCCAATAAGGGAGATAGGACTGCAATGAGGGGGTTGCAGCTTACAGAAAGCAAGATTAAGAGACTTGTTAAGTTTTATAAGGCTAAAGGAAAACTACCTAAAAATTGGAAATATGATAGGGAGCAAGCTAAACTATTGATAAGCTAAGGTTAAGAATATGGCAGTTCAATCACTACAAAAAAAAGGAAGAAAGAAATGGTATACTATTTCTTCTACTTCTCACTTCAAGGAAAAGTCTTTGGGGGAGACGATGGCATATGAGCCTGAAAACCTAATTGGGAGAACTGTTAATGTTAGCATGTCTAATCTTACTGGAAACTTAAGAATGCAAAATGTAAGAATAAACTTCAAGATAAAAGAAGTAAAAGACAATACAGCATTTACCGAGATAGTGGGCTATGAGGTATCACCTTCCCATGTAAGAAGAATTGTTAGAGCTGGAAGGGACAGGGTTGATGTTTCTCTATTAAAAAAGACTAAGGATGGCGTTAAGGTCAGAGTTAAGCCTCTATTGTTAACGAGGTTTAATACACATAAATCTGCCAGAAGAGATCTTAAGAAAAAATGTGAGGAATTTTTTGATAAATTACTCAAGAATCTAGATTATACTACGTTTGTTTCAGAGCTTATATCTAATAAAGTTCATGTGGAAATGAAACAATTTCTGAATAAAACTTACCCTCTAGGGGGGGTAGAGATAAGGGCAATGAAAAAGATAGAGAAATAAAAACTTATTTAAACTTGTTTCTTAGTTTTTTGTTTATTAGGCCTCAGTAGCTCAGTGGTAGAGCAACTGCCTTGTAAGCAGTAGGTCGGGTGTTCAAATCGCCCCTGAGGCTTTTAAATAGAAAATGCTATGTTGATGAGTTCTTTTACCTTTTCGTCTTTTGTCTTTTCTTTAAGCCACTCTGCTGCTGATTCTACTTCGTTTCTTTCATAAATCATCTTTTTTATCAATGGTTTTGCTTGTTCCATTTAGTTTTATAAATTGAAAAAACTTAAAAGAGTTTAGCACACCATTAGTTTTATGGGTCCGTGGTCTAGAATTCATGCATTTTTTGCAGAATGGAAAATGGCTATGACACATCCTTGACGTGGATGAGATCGCAGGTTCAAGTCCTGCCGGACCCACTCATTTTAGAAATATATTTAAGTTCATTCTTACTGGAGTTATGACTTATGATCTACATACATGGGCTAAGTCAGTTAAGCCCTAAAACAGTGGATATAGAAAGCGTTCCTATTATTAGAGAGATTAAGCGGAATATTGCGTTTCCTGTGTCTAATGAAAGAGTAAAGGAGCATTTTTCACCTTTTTTTGTTTACAAGGCGGATACTGATATAATGGAGAAATCCCTTTCTCTTGTTAATCCTACTATTTTAGAGATAAGAAGCCTTTTGGGGAAGAATGACTCTGATTTTGAAGCAATAAACCTTAATAGAGCGTGGAAAATGTTAGAGGAAGTCTCTACTCCTCTGAGAAATAATATAGCTTTCTCTAAAGAAATAACTGAATGGCAGGATAGTTTTATTGGAGAAGCTGCAAATATCTTTAATACTCTACGCAGATTAAAAACACATGAAGAAAAAATCAACTTTAACAACAAATTAAATCTACTCTTTATGAAGATATTAAGAAACAAAGAGATGGCTTTTAGGCACAATGATTTGATAGGAGAAGCTCATGTTGAAAGGATAAAGGATTTAAAAAAGATGTTAGAAAATGGGTTTATTTTCCATATAAAGTTAGAAGAGGAAATGAATAAAACCCCTTTTTTTATAATAAAAAAAAGAATACCTACCGGGAAACTGGCCTATTCTGACAGGATTCTTATGAATGTTTTAGCAATAAAAGAAGGTATAGATAAGGCCTATGAAACAAACATGAGCATGATAAAATGGGCTGTTACTCTCTATTCCTACATTAAGATATTCAAGACTTTTCCTTACTAACTAAGTAACTTACTAAGTAACTAAGAAATATTTATATACTAACTAAATCTACCTATTTTTGATGAAAAAGTACCTTCTTCTTATTGAGGACGAGAAACTTTGGCAAAAATTTAAATCTAGCTTAAAGAAAGATATAAATACTGAGATTATGGAACTTGTGAAGAAGAAGGTTAAGGGAGATTAGGCATGTTTAAAAAAAGAGGCCAGGTGAGCATTTACATTTTAATAGGCGTTGTGATAATAATAGTAGTGGGGCTATCTTTTTATATTGTTGGGAATACTATACTTAAGGAGTCGGGGAGAGATTTAGATATAAGACCAGAACTAATCCCTGCAAAAAATTTTATTGATTCTTGTATTTTAGATGTAGCCAGAGAGGGTGTTGATTTAATAGGTCTACAGGGCGGCAATGTAAATATTGAGGAAGAGGTAATTGTGAACCCTTTAGTCAAATTTGGAAATAGCTTAGACCTATTTGGAAACGGAGCATTGAATGTTAATTACTGGTTTTATAGGACTCCTAATGGAATCAATACGTTATCTGTTCCTTCTGAACAAGATATGGAGAGAGAGATTGGTGAGTACATCATGAGAAATATTGCTTCTTGTTATGAGGATCTTGCTTTGTTTGACCAATATGATGTAAGCTATAGTTCAACTAGCAAGATTAATGTAGACATCAAAGAGGATAGGGTATTGATTAATGTAGAGAGTCCTTTGGAAATTACATCTGGGGGCATAACCTCAAATTTAAACAAATTTTCGGTCGTATTAGACACAAAGCTGGGGAAGCTTTACTCTTTGGGAAGGGGAATATTGGAGAAAGAAAATGAAAAGCTATTTTTTGAAGAAATGACAATAGACATGATCGGGCTTTATGATGAGATTCCTGGAAGCAATGTTGAGTTTACCTGTGATAAAAAAACCTGGAGGAGAAGCCAGGTTGAAAGTGATTTTAAGAAAATAGTAGAAACAAATGTTCAAAATGTCGGAACTTTTAAGACTGAGAGATATTACAGCCTTGGTGTTGGGAGCACTGCTAATGTCAATTTCAGATACTCCAAGGAGTGGCCTTTTGAAATTGGGATTATTCCCGATGAAGGAGAGATAATGGAGGGGGAGAGTATTATAGAAAGGAAAGGCCCGTTGAAGTACCTATCTAGTTTTGTATGTTTAAACAGCTATCATTTTGTTTATGATGTGGCTTATCCTGTGCTTGTTACTTTGGAAGAAGATGGAGATATATTCCAATACGCATTTATGGTTGTAGTAGACAATAACCAGCCAAGGAAGAATATTATTGAATTTGATTTAATTGAAGAAGATGATTTTGATGTATGCAAAGTCAGGAATCATAATGTAGATGTAAGTGTCGTTGGAATTGAGGGAGTTGTTCTTTCTCCATTGGACAATGCCCAGGTTTCATTTAACTGCTTTAATTCTGTGTGTGATATCGGAAGCACTGTCAATGGGGGGCTGGATGAAGCATTCCCTCAATGCTTAAATGGAAAGATAACTGCTGAAAAAGAAGGATATGACAAGGCGGAAGTTTTATTAGACACTAATTCAGCAGCAAGTGTTTCCATTACCCTAGAACCTTTGTACCCTCAAAGAATTAAAGTTAAGGTTATAGACAAAAAAACAGGAATTATTAGGGATGTCCAGGGGGAGACTGCTAACCTTGAGTTTACAGAGGAGAATGGTTATAGCACTTATGCTAATTATCCAGAATCTAAAATTCTTGAACTGAGAGATGGGCATTATACTGTTAGTGTAAATGTATTAAAAAATGGAGAAATAACCATTCCTGAGCAGGAGATAGAGAGATGCTACAGACCTTCGGGGTTGGGGGTTTTTGGAAGCTTATTTGTTGGCGAGAAATGTGTTACAGAGAAGTTGGGAAGTCTAACATTGAACAATGTCTTAATTGGAGGAAATAACTTTGAATTGGGTTTAGACAGAGGTGAACTTGCCGAAGACAATGAATTAGTGGTCTATGCGATTGTTCAAGATACTCCTTTATCACAGAATGATCTGATTAATGGATATGATAGCATTGAGAATAATCATCTAAACGAAAATTTTAGATTGCCGGAGTTTGTATGATAAGAAAGCTAATATCAATTTTTTGCATAATTTTGGTATTGAGTACTAGCCTTGTTAGTGCTCAATTTTCTAATATTGACATTCCAATTTATTCAAGTGGAGAAGAAGAGACAGGTGAATCTATAATTGTTAATGTTGATAGAATTGAACCTACAGTAGTGCCTACTAATATCTTGGAAGAGCAAAATGTGCCTGTTTATGTTTATTTGAAAGGAGCTACCTTGGGAAGTTTAGCGTTGGGAGAAGACTCTCTAAAATTATCTCCTTTGTTTGGAATTCCGGAAATAGAAAAAGTCAGTATAACAAGCAAAAAAAGTACAAGTAACCTAGTTTCAAATGTTATATATGTCAAACCAAGAGATAGACACTATGTTGTAGATGAAACTGGAAGATTCTTCGATATGGGGTATTTAATATTGCAGTTAAGAAAAATTAATGATGAGAGAGAATTGACTGGTTTTAATAATACTGTATTTTCAACTGATTTGAATGGCGTTGAAGTAAGTGCTGGAGGAGGGCTTGTGATAGATGCAGAGATAAGCATGGATATAAGATTTGATTTGGAAAGTAATTTTGGGGGATTTGGTGCACAGGATTTGAGGTTAATTGAAAATGTTGATGAAACTATGTGGAAAGATAGCTCTGAAAAAGATTCATTTTGGGCAAGAAATGGATATGTAAGAGTGGATAGAATAAATGATGATAGTGCTACAGTTAGTGTTTATGATGGCAGGTTAAGAAGATTGAGGACATTTACACTTAATAAAGGAGAAGAGAGTTCTCCTATAAGACTACAAGATTTTGGACCTGTTGAGAATAGTTTTTTTAGAGTTAGGTTAAATGATGTTGCGCTGCCTAGAAATACAGCTAAGATTGAGGTAAACGGAGATATTTATGAGCTAGTAGAAGGGCAGAGGCTTTATCCTGGGAGTGACTGGAAAGTTGAGACTATAAAACATAATGAGATTACAAAGGGGAAAAAAACAAGGTATGATGAGGTGGTTATTGTTAATGGCGAGGGTCAGAGAAAGACTTTAAGGATTATTTATTATTCTAAAACTCAAGAAGAACAAAAAACATCAGAAAATGAGGTAGATGTGGACAGTGTTGGATACAAAACTTATCAAAATAGCTTTGGACAAGAATTTGTTACTGAAGTTGAGCAGATATCTAAGGATCTAGGCATTAATCCAAATCATTTAATGGCTGTTATGGCTTTTGAGTCTGGATTTAATCATAAAGCAGAAAATTCTCTTGGATGTTTTGGCTTGATTCAATTTTGTCCAAATACAGGCATGAAAACTGTTGAAACTACATCTGCTCAATTGGAAAGTATGTCTGCTGTGCAACAGCTTGATTTGGTTAAAAAATATTTTGAGACATACAAGGGAAAAATTAGACAAAATAGTTTACAGGATGTTTATATGGCGGTTTTATTGCCTGGGAGAGCAATAGGGAGGGAGGATAGTTATGTATTATTTGAAAAAGGAAGTGAGGGATATAACCAAAATGTACCAATTAAAGATTTTGATAATGATGGAAAGAAGACAGCTGGAGAAGCTGCTAAATCTGTTTTAAAAGTTTATCCTTTAACTGAAGAGGCTGCAACTGCTTTTGTGAGTACTGAAACTTTATTAGATGAAAATGTTTGTGATGGTGTCCAGTTTGATGATAATCATGCCTTGAACCAATCAAGTACAAGATTGTATTGTAAGTCTATAGAAGAAATTAATGAAGCAATTAATAAGGGATTGATCGGGCAAGATTTAAGTGATGCTCACTTTTATTTAGGCCAAGCTTATGAAGGGCTCGGAGAAAATAATTTGCTCTATAAAAGGGAGGCTATATCGGTTTATGGGTTGGTTACAGAGGGAGCATTTTTAGGGAAAGCATTAGAAAGAAAAGAGGGATTAGAAAAAGAGATTGGAGAAAAAGCAGATGTAAGAAATGCCAAGATCTACCTTGAAGATGAGAATGTAAATGTTATCCTTAAATCTGTTAGGGGCATAAACTTACAAGAGCAACCTACTGTTACATTGAGTGTTAACAATGAGGAAAAAACCCTTAAAGCAGGGAGTCTAGTAATTGGTGGAAAAGATGATGCTAATAGGGATTTTAATTGGATTGTAGATTCTATTACATCCAGGAGAATTACAGTAAAGCAGGTGTTTACTAGTGATCCTACAGTGGGAGGGAGGACAGAAACTATTAGTTTAGATGAGGTTGAGACTTTACAAACTGGAAAAGAAGATTCGGCTGTTGTACAGATATTAAGAGTAGATAGTAAGAAACAAGCATATATTACAATCCTGCCAGGAAGCGGAAGAGCCATTAGCAGAAGTGTAGTTGATGTTAAAATTCCTATAGAAAGAAGGTCTATCCAGTTTAGTACAGAACAGATAGACAAGCAGATAGAAAATACCAAAAAAGTTATTGAAAAACTTGATGACATTATCAATAAACTAGACAAAATTGTTAAAACTTGGAGAGCTATCTGCCTTGGAACTTTTGCGTTTTTAACCTTGAAGAATTGGGGGAATAGCGACTTTTTAGAGGCTAAGAACTTAGTATTAAGAGGAGTAGATGGGAATAGTGGATTTGGTCAACACTGCATACAAAATAGCGGGGCTGGCAAGACTTACAGTAATTATGATGAGTGTGTGATAGCTAACAAGGAATACATTGAGAAAAGAGCAAAGGAAGAAGTAGTGAATATTAAAGACTCTAATGATTATATGAATTCTAATTATAACACTAAGTATAGCGAGTACAGGTTTAGTGAAAATGATGATATTCTGGTTCCTGCAGAAGAGGTCAGAGAACTTGAACTATTAAGACTGCAGATAGCAGATTCACAAACTAATCTTGATGAACTTAATGCAGATTCTGTTGAATACAAAATGGAATCTGATTACTTAGCAAAATTAGAAGAGAGGTACGAGGCTAAGAAGGATAATGTTGATGAAACAAAATTAAATGTAAATAAAGCTAAAGCTTTTTCAGATCAAGTTGCTGCTAGTGATAATACTAACGAAAGATTAAAAAGAGAAGCATTTGAAGTTAAACTAAATGAATTATCGCAGAATGTAGAACCAGTACAAATAAAGGTGGGTCAGTTCAATGCTGGGCCTATTACATTTGTAAATGGAGAGGCATTTGATTCTACTGGAAATAAAATTCTTCAGGTGACTGAGTTAAGAGGAGAAGATAACAAATTAGTGATTACAGAGGATGGTAAGACTGTATACCAGAGCGGGGATAAGTATTACTATTCAAATACAGAAAATTATTACGGAGAGAGAATAAGGAATACCTATGCTAGAGCAGGAGTTGCAGAGTACTATGATAATGGAAGGCCTTTTTGTGTTCCTACAGGAAATGGAAATTATGTAAGAGTGCTAGAATATTTTGAAGATGGGACTCCTAAGACTGTTGATGAGAGAAATGTCGGACCTAATGGAATTTTGTGCGATAGTGATGATGTGATAATAAGATCAGACAGCGTTGTTAAGCTAGACCCGAGAAAGGAACAGGAATTAAAACAAGCAGTTAATAGAGCAGGGTTCTGTAGACAGGGAGATTATAAAACAACAAATTTCATATGCAGTCATGCGAGATCTAAAGCTCTAAATGCGGTCAATGAATTGCATTGTACAGATGTGATGGGGATTGGGGATTGTAAAGTATTGTTTAATGTTTGTGATCCTGTTATGTGCCCTACTTCAAGATTTAATCTGGGAGGAAAGTGGTATGTTGATAATGTACCTGAGACAGGAATAATTGGTTCATTAGTCTTGGGAATGCCAAATTCTAATTTCGCTGGAGGAACTAATGTGATACCTCCTGTTTGTCTGCCTGGATTGCAGTCAGGATTAGAAGGAATAAGAAGTGTGTTCCAAGGGTATGAAGAATGTTTGCAGACTTCAAAAGCAAATGGAGAAAATGTTGGGATTTGTGATAAAGTAAAAAGTGTATTTATCTGTGAGAATATATGGAGAGAGGCTGTTTCAATAACCGGAACTCTTGGTGTGCTTAATGTTGTACAAGGAAAGCTTTTCGAAAATGCTGATGGAGGAGGGGAATATACACCTAGTCAGTTTAACAAGAAAATTGGTCAGGTAAGTGATTCTGCAAAATTCTTCCTTAATGAATACTCTACTGCTTCACTATCTGCTTATAAAGCTAGGTCATTAGGGCAGGTTGGAACGGAAATCTGTAAGAACATATATGCTGGAAAAGCCCCTGGAATTGGAAAGTTAATAGACCAGGTTATAACTCCAGAGAGCCCTCCTCAATTTACTGCATTCTTTGATGAATACTCTTGGGCAAGCAGTGCTGGTGATACAAGGCTAAATGTTGCTGAGGGTATATTAAGCAATGTGGATGAGCAGTCAAGATATAGTGTGTTCTATCATATTTATGCTGGAAGAGCTACTGATATTAGATATAGTGTTTATCTTAAAGATACTCTAGGCAATGTAGCTTATGTTACTGAGAGAGCTGGTGGAAGAGGAAGGGGATTTGTTCCTGCAGGAGATTTTGTAAGCAAGAATATTGATTTTGTTGGAAGAAGCGGGTATAATGAAATTTGCGTTGAGATAAACGGCAAAGAAACCTGTGGATTTGGAAGGGCTTCAACTAGTTTAGGAATCCGATATATAACTGATAAAGCGATTGAGAGCGAGTTAACCAAAAATATCAACACAAAAGAACAATGTGTTCCTGAAGACAATTCCGGACCAACAATAAAAGGAATTGCCAGCCCTACAAGCTTTGGAGATGTTACTGGAGGTATTGTGAGAGTCTGTAGTGTAAGTAATCCTGGTGAAGGAGGATTAGAAGGAAGGTGGGAAGTTGTTGGGACTTGTGGAAAAGATGAAGAAGAAATCAATTTAGGAAGCTGTTGGATTGATACTACTACAGTTAGATTGAATAATAAACTGTTGATAGATGAGAATGTTAGGAATATTGTACAGAAATATGATGAAGAAAAAGGGGGACTTGTGACTGACTTAAGGAATGTAGATTTTGCTGGAATTTATAATGGAAAAAATAATTTGTTACAAGGCCATATACATGATGATATTATACTAAGTGATTGGAACTATGTTAAAGATTATATTATTGGCTATGAAGATGATGGAGGAGGACTTAGATATGTTTCTGTAAAATCAATTGATTTTGGAGCTTTAGCTCAGCTAAGAATAGGGCAAGCTTATTTATATTTAGCTAATGAAAATGCAAGAATTGAAGATTCTGAAAGAAGAGCAAAAGAAGTTGCTGAGGTTATGGCTAGTGAAGCTGAGAATGTGGATAAGTTCACTCTTTGTGGAGCTGATGGAGTATATTATTGTATAAACCAAAAAGAAAAGTGTTATGATAAGGGCACTATAGAAACAAGTGGTTTAACTCAGGAGCAATGCAGGAAGGAAAGAGAGTCAAAGCTATCAGACACTAATTCTTGTTCTGAGAATACACTTAACACTGTCTTTACTCCTTGGGATAGAGTAAACATATGCCACCAAAGAGCTAAAGGAACTGGAAGTTGTTATTATGATACCAATCCCCTTCCGGACTCTTGTTACTCGTGTAGTTCTCAAGCTGTTCAAAGATCACAATGTTCTGTTTATAAAGATGAAGATGAATGTGAGAAATGGGACCCTTGTGTGTTTGATTGTACCTGGAGTAATAATCAATGCATTTCTGCAACTTCTTCCACTGAAGCAGATAAGATGAATGAGGATGTAAACTCCCCTACTGTTGAATCATTGAGAGAAACTTTTGGTCTTGGTGAGGGTGATAAGAATACATTCTCTCTTAACTACCAGCGTCCTCGTCTTGGTTTTGGCGATTCAATTCTACATATTAGGCTAAATGGGATAGGACTAAGTAACACGTACTACATCAAGAATGATAAAATTGGAAGTACTTACCCTATCTTTAAGGTGAATGCTTTGTGGGATGCTGAAATTGGGTATATTAGTCCAGATGGCTCTGCTAATATTAAAAATGGCGAGGCTGAGGAGCGTCTCTTAGAAAGGATTAATGTGCAGATCACTGTTTTGGATGAGCTTTTTGAAAAAGAAAGGGATGGAATTTTTCCATTGTCACCTGAAAATGCTTAAAGATTTTATCAAAAAAAACATTCTTAGGACTTACCTATTAGATATAGGCTTTGTTGTTTTTTTAGGATTATTCTTGGTATATGCTAAATTAAGACTAAAGGGCTTATTGGTATTAATCAGCACTTATGTGCCTCAAATAAACGCAATAGACCCTAATGTTAATTCTTTAGCTGCTGAAACTTTGATAAAGGATGTAAGCAATATTGCGAATACAGCTTTTATCTTTTTGATAATAACCCCTGTAGTGATATTTTTGATTTATTTTACCTTTCAGGGTTTAAACTTTTATTACTTAAATAAAAAGAGACTTTACTTACTGTACTTTTTTGTTACAAGCCTGATAACCTATGTTTTATTTATTTTATTAATATTAAATGAATTAAACAATTGGGTATTAATTCTGATTTTTCTGTTAATGGCTTATCTTACTTTTTTGTCTTATCTGCAGATAAAAGGAAAGGAGTACTTGAAATTACTAAAAAGATCTTATCTTTTAATTTTTGTTTTTTTAGGGTATATCACTCTTTGGTTAATTTCCGTATCTATTTTGTTTATGGGGCTGTTAAATTATTCAATAGGTGAGAATTATCTTGTTCTTTTAATCTTAGGTTTGTTATTTTTGTTTTTTGTTAGTATTTACAGAATTTGGTTTATGAAAACTTTTTCTTAGTTTTGCGGGAGGCATGCATCCCCAGAGAAAGTCGAAGCGTGACCTTGTTTTTGAATCTTAATTTTAAGTTCTATTTTTAGTTTGGGTTTTCAACCGATAATTTCAATAATCTCTTTTAATTTTTTAATATTTAACTGATAAGCATTGCCATATTTTGTTTTTCCATAAAAGATAACTAATTCTTCTTTAATTAAATCATTTAAAACTTCATCCACAAAACCTTTCAAATGAGAAGGGATTCCAGATGTTAATCTTTCATAAAGAAGGTGCCCTTTGCTAAAGTCTTTTTGATAATATAATTTTTTGATTACTTGATTTCTTATTTTATTGTACTCTGATTCTGATATTTTTCTTCCCATTTATAATAGATTAGTAAAAAAATATTTAATTCTTTTTATTCATATTAATGTCCTATATTGGCTAAGAATAGAAATATTTATAAATAGACTATTCTTTACTTTTACCATGGAAAATAAATCTATATTTTTGGAGGTATTTGGGGGCAATCCTATAAACAGGGTTTTGGATTTTTTAGTAGTTCATGAAGACTTTGATTATAGTATGACAGATATTGCTAAACATTCAGGCGTTGGATATGCTACTTTAAAATTATTCTGGAATAAGTTAGAAATAAATAAGATAGTTGTACAAACAAGGGTTGTTGGGAAAGCTAAAATGTATGAACTTAATTTAAAAAATCCTGTTGTTAAAAAATTTAGAGACTTCTTTTGGGAAACTGCGCATCAGAAAATTAAAGAAGAGCTAAAGAAAGAAGATATGTTGGCTGCTTAATCTTTTTTCTTAGATAATGCCTTAATTTTAGAAAAATTTGCGGAGACATGCATTAATAAAATGATTTGAGGGAGTCAGGATTCGAACCTGAGTAAGGACTAACCTACTGGGTGTCTCAGTCAAACTCCTAAGCTAAGCCTTCTGAATCTTTTTTATGAAAGATTTCAAAATCCAGCCCGTTTGACCGCTCCGGCACTCCCTCTTAATAAATTAGAATTAATTATAGTTTAATAAAGTTAATTATTTTGGAAATCTGTGGTTTCCTTTTTTGGATCTCAAGATATTCTTTTGTTTCTTTACTATCCCTGCCTTATTCTGCCAACTGTAGCTTCTCAGCCTTTTTGATTTTCCATATCCACAACTTGAGCAAATCTTCTTTGATTTATGGTAAGTTTTTTTGCCACATCTTCTACATCTAATAACCTGAGTCCTTTTTCCGGACTTTTTACCCATAGAAGAAGTTCCTTTTGTCATTTTATTATTGTGGCGAGATTAAGATTATTGTATCCCCTCTTAGAAATACCTTCCCTATCTTCCTTTTTAGCTCTCCTTCAGCATGCTCTTCTGCATCTTCCATTACTAGATTGATGTGAATGTCAAAAGATTTTAGAGTTCCAATGAATTGTCTTCCGTTCTTCAACTCGGCCATTATCCTCTTGTTTCTGGATTCGTTGAGAATGTCTAATGGTCTTTCTCCGTTACTCATACCTTTTTTGAGAATCATAATGTATTTAAAGTTTTGGATAGCATCATAATCAAAATGTTTAAAAGAGGGTGTTAGAACTAATAAATATGGCAATTACACAAGAAAGACCAAAAAGGAAAGTATCTGGTGGAAGATACAGAGATCTTAGGAAGAAAAGGTTAAGAGATACAGGTAGACTTCCTGCGTATACGAGGGTAGAAAAAAGAAATTCTATTTTTTTAAGAACTATGGGGGGGAATTCAAAACAAGCCCAATTATCTAGCAACATTGCGAATGTTTATGATCCCAGTTCAAAAAAATACACCAAGACTAAAATACTTACAGTAGTCCATAGTGAAGCTAACAGGCACTTTGTAAGAAGAAATATTATGACAAAAGGAGCTGTTATAAAAACTGAGATTGGAGATGCCAAAATTACTTCTAGACCTGGCCAAGAAGGGGCCATTAATGCTGTTTTAATTAAAAAATAAGGTTATCACCTCTTTTTGAAGGGTGTTACATGTTACTATAACATCATTATTGGAGTATATAAATTTTACGGATTTTGTTATTTTTAGGTGGTTACATAACTTTAGAAACCTTTATAAATTGAAGATTATAATGTTTTTTAAAGCTTATTATGCGTTCATCGTATGGGGGTAAAAATGGCACCATATATAAAAAAATGCTCTGAATGCGGGGGGATAAACCTTATCATGAATAAGGATAAGGGAGAGGTTATATGCAGAGATTGCGGTCTTGTTATTGAAGAAAAGATGATTGATTTTAGCCAGGAATGGAGAGAATTTGATCATGATCAGGGGGATAAGAAAAGAAGGACAGGAAGTCCCATGACTTACACCAAATTTGATAGAGGGTTAGGGACTGATGTTGGGCAGAGAGGGGATGTTTACCAGCTGCAAAGCAAAGAAAGAAATAAATACTTTAGATTAAGGAAATGGCAGCACAGAATTTCTACAGCTATTGAAAGAAACTTAAAGTTAGCATTAGCTGAATTAAAGAGAGTTGCTTCTTACTTAAAGTTACCAGCTAGTGTTGAGGAAGAGGCTGCAAGAGTTTATACTATGGCTGTTCAGAGAGGCTTAGTAAGAGGAAGATCTATGGAGTCTGTTGTTGCAGGAGCATTATATGCTGCATGCAGAAGACATGAGATTCCAAGAACTTTAGATGAACTAAGCGAAGCTTCAGGGATTGATAAGAAAGAGATAGGAAGAACCTACAGATTTATCACAAGAGAGTTAGGTATAAGGATATTGCCTAGTAACCCTATTGATTACATACCTAGATTTGCTTCTGCTTTGAAATTAAATGCGGATACACAGACAAAAGCAGTTGAAATTCTTGAAAAAGCACAGAATATAGAACTGACTTCTGGAAGAGGACCAACAGGGATTGCGGCAGCTTCACTGTATGTAGCCGCTTTGATCAACAATGAAAAAAGAACCCAAAGAGAAGTTGCAGATATTGCAGGAGTTACAGAGGTTACAATTAGAAATAGGTATAAAGAGTTATTAAGAGAGTTAGACCTTAAAGGCGAGATTAAAAAGAAGGATTTAGAAGAGTAATAAGGTTTAAATACTCCTTTTATTTTTTAATTTATAATGTATGGAGACTTTTTTAAAGAGAGCTGGAAAAGATTATTTAAAAATTTAGAGTTATTTGTTCCAGATGTAATATTCTATGTTGTAAGCGGAATAGTTGCTTTGTTAATTATTAATCAGCTTGGTCTTTCTGACCTATTTGTTGCAGGGGATTCTTTATTGCAGTCAAAGGAGGCTCTAGTAAACTTTCTATCAACTCTAAGCCCTTCTTTCATATTAAGTGCAATATTTTATTTTATTTTATTTGTTATTGTAACTTTTATTGTAGGTAGTGGAACGGATGTAGCTAAGTATAATATGATGACAGATGTTTTACTGAAGAAAAAGATAAATTTTATTAGATCCTTAACTGGAGGTGCTAAAAAATTCTTTTGGAGATATATTGGGATGAAGATTCTAACATCTGTCATGGTGCTCTTATCCCTATTTGTTCTCTACTTGATATATGCTTTAGTAGCTGGAGGTAATACTCTAGTCTCTTTAGTTTTGATAACCTTGATAGTGATGATATTCTTCGGATTGTGGTTCTATTTTTTAGTTCCTATACTTTTCTTGAAAGATATTGGATTAAATCCTCTTTTTGTTGAAGGTTTTATGCTTTTAAAGAAAAAATTATCAGTTATAGTTTTGACTTTCCTTACAATCTTTGGTGTAGGCTTAGCAGTTTCTATCATTTTTGAAATATTTGATATGCTATTTAAGTCCTTCTTACCACTTTTACTGATAAACATAATAGTTGCAATAATTATTGAGGTTTGGGCGGATTTGTTTAAGTTTATGATTTATAACAAAATTAAGAAGGCTAAATACTAAGTTTCATTAAATCTTTTGCTGCAATTGTGTTTCTAAACTTTTTTCTTGTTTCTTTTAAGAGATTGTCTACTGTTTTGTAGCGCTGTGAGAAATGAGTAAGTACCAACTTTTTTGATACTGATTCTCTTGCTAGGGTTGCAGCTTCTAAATTAGTGAGATGGGAACCTTTCCTTTTTTCTGTTTTAGAGTCCCATGTAGAGTCGCAGATTAGTAAGTCGGAATTTTTAACAAATGATTTAATAGACTTATCAAAAGATGTATCCAGTACTATTGATATCTTTTTACCCTGTTTAGTTATTGTAGCTTTTTTTACATCTATATGATTTCTTTTATACATTATGGATCTTCCTTGCTGAAGCTTTCCTAATAATGGGTGCTTGATAAGCCCAAATTTTTTGGTGTAATCTGTGTTTATTTTTAATTTATCTTTTTCTTTGATAGAATATGCAAGGCATGGAATATCGTGCTTTAATTTTTTACAGTAGATCTCTAATTCCTTATTACTAAAGAATCTTTTACTGTCTTTTAGCTCATAAATCTTAAACTTTATTCTTTCTCGGAACTCAAAGCCTTTCAGCATGTTCCTGATGTAGTAAGAGCTTTTTTCAGGACCGTATATTTCTAATGTTCCTCTATATTCACTAGCGCCTAAGCTCTGTATTAATCCCGGAATACCTAAAACATGATCTCCGTGAAAATGGCTTATTAGTATCTTTGTGATTTTTGTTGGTTTTATTCCAGCGATTCTCATCTGTCTTTGAGTCCCTTCTCCACAATCAATTAGTATACCTTCTTTTTCGTATTCTACCATGATTGAGGTTGGATTTCTTTCTTTTGTTGGAAGCATCGCAGATGTTCCTAAAATTGTTATTCTCATTCTAGAATCCAAAGAAAAGCCTTTTAAATAGTTTATGCTGGAACATGTATATGGTAAGAGCTAAATTGGAAGGCAAGTCAGAAGGTCAGGTTAAAGTTAGAAAGTTTAATGCAGAATTGCTTACTGAGAAGGTTAGTGCGGAAGATAAGGGTAGTGCAAGGCAGTTATATGATTCTGGTAGCTACGGGGAACCTAAGGATGGGAAGATTATTTATTCCTTTGTTGAGGCTCTCTATTTGTTAGAAAAGAATAAGCTTAACTTAAAGGAGGGAAGGAAATCTTTGAAGTTTAAAGATTTACTTAGCAAGGCAAGGAAAGCTGAACCCAACATTTGGTTAAAATATATTGTTTTTAGGGATATGAGAAGCAGGGGATATGTTGTTAAGACTGCTTTAAAATTTGGTGCTGATTTTAGAATTTATGATAGGGGGATTAAACCGGGAGAGGACCACGCTAAGTGGATATTATATCCTGTGAATGAAGGGAGTACTCTTACCTGGCATGAGTTCAGTGCTAAGAATAGGGTGGCTCATAGTACTAGGAAGAGGTTATTACTGGGAATTGTAGACTCTGAAGAAGATGTAACCTATTATGAAGTAAAATGGACAAGACCATAATATTATTTGGCTATTCTCCATAATAACTCAAAGAAATTCATATTACTTTTAGCAACTTCTCTGCCTTTAATTACAAAACCTATAGGGGTTTCAGTCCATGAGATTATAACTGTTTTGTCTCCATATGATTTTACTCTTGGGAATTCCAGCAGGAATTGTAGAGCAAAATATGATGCCTTCACATAGTTCACATAATTCTCTATTTGATAATATAAGCTACGCATCTGTTATTATATCTAATATTTTGGCATTAGGAATGACGGGTGTTTGTTATATAAATGAAAGATATAGAAGGAATAGATAATAAATGAGGGGTCATTTTGTATAGGGCGCCTTGAGAATATTAATCACTTCTTTTTTAATTTTTTGAGCCTTCAGAAAATTTTATAATCCTTAGTATGTCTTTTTTAGTATGGTTAAAGTAGAATTAATGGCTCCAGTAGGCTCTTATGAATCTTTAAGGGCTGCAATTAACTCTGGGGCAGATTCTGTTTATTTTGGGGCAGAGCAATTAAATATGAGGGCGTGTTCTGCTAATAATTTCAATATAGATGATTTAAAGAAAATAATTGAGATATGCAAGAAAAATAATGTTAAAACTTATTTAACTGTTAATACTATTCTGTATGACCATGATATAAATTTAATGAAAAAAATATGTGATGCTGCTAAAAAATTTGGGATAACTGCTATAATTGCCAGCGATGTTGCTGCTATGTCTTATGCAAGAACTATAGGAATAGAAGTTCATTTATCTACACAAGCAAATGTAAGCAACCTTGAAACTGTTAAGTTTTATTCTCAATTTGCCGATGTTATTGTTTTAGCAAGAGAACTAACACTCAAACAGATAAAAAGCATTTGTGAAAAAATTAAAAAGGAAAAGATAAAGGGACCAAGCGGAAACTTAGTTAAAATTGAAATTTTTGCACATGGAGCTCTATGCGTTGCAATTTCAGGAAAGTGCTATATGAGTCTTGCTACATACAACTCTTCAGCAAACAGAGGTGCTTGTTTGCAAAACTGCAGGAGATCTTATAGAGTAATAGATGAAGAAACAGGAGATGAACTTGTATTGGAAAATAAGTATGTTATGTCACCAAAAGATCTTTGCATTATCGGGTTTATTGATAAGGTTATAGGTACAGGCGTTTCAGTATTAAAAATAGAAGGGAGAGGGAGAAAAGCAGATTATGTACATACTGTTGTTAAAGCCTATAGAGAAGCAATTGATTCTTATTATGGAGGAACATACACAAAAGAGAAAATAAAAAAGTGGACAACAGAGCTTGAATCCGTTTATAACAGGGGGTTATGGCATGGTGGTTATTATCTTGGAAAGAAGCTGGGCGAGTGGAGCGGAGTTTATGGTTCGAGAGCTTCAAAAGAAAAAAAGCTCATTGGGGTTGTCAAGAATTATTTTAGAAAACCTCAGGTTGGGGAATTTTTCCTGAATGCCGGCAGCTTAGAAAAAGGGGATGATTTAATGATAATAGGACCAACTACCGGGGTGGTAGAAACAAAAGCATTGAGCATTTTTTTAGATGAAAAAGAGGTAAGAGTAGCTGCAAAGGGAACAAATGCGACCATTCCTGTTCCGTCGAGAGTGAGACCCAGGGATAAACTGTATGTTATCAAGGATAGAATATGAAATCTATAATTTTTTATCGCGACGGGTGTATTGGGTGTAACTCATGTGTTGAACATGCCCCTAAATTTTGGAAGTTGTCTGATAAGGATGGAAAGTCATGTTTGAGAGGGGCCATAAAGATAAGAACATTCTTTATAAGGAAGATAAGGCCTGAAGATTTTGAGGATAATGAAAAGGCCTCAAAAGACTGCCCTGTAAATATAATAAAAATCTCATAAACCTTTTTATATCTAATCCTATCTCTACTTTTTATGAATTATGATCCTACAATGAGAGAAAAGGTAATTTCTTTTATCAAGTCAAGTGGGCCTGTGCTACCTGTACAAATTTCTAAGAGATTTGGGGGAAACCTGTTATTTTCTGGTGCTATCTTAAGCGAGCTGGTTAGTAAAAAAGCGATAAAGATTAGTAATGCTAAAGTTGGTGGAAGTCCTGTGTATTATGTAAATGGACAAGAAAGCAAGCTGGAGGTTTTATACACCCATCTTAAGGATGTTCACAAAAAAGTTTATGATTCTTTGAAAGAAGAAAAAGTTCTCAAGGATAATGAGTTAGAACCATGGCAAAGGGTTGCATTAAGGGAATTAAAGGATTTTGCTTATCCCTTCCAGAGAGAGGATGGCATCTACTGGGGGTGGTATCTGGCTAGTGATGGGGAGATTAAAAGAATCTTGGATGAAAAGTTTAGTTTTGTGCAACATTCACAGACAGAGACTCCACAAGAAACAGAGCAACCTAAACCAGAAGAAGGGATTCAAAAAGAGGAATTTAAGCTGGGTGATGTTAACACAGAGAGGGAAGAGAATGAAATTGCTGCACAAAAAAACACTAACCAAAAGGAATTTGAAGCAAAACAAAAGACAAGACGATCGGTAGCTAAAAAGGAGATCAACATTGGGTTAACCAATTACTTTTCAGAGAGAGGGGCTACAGTAATAGAAGAGAAAGTTATTAGAAAAAATTCTGAAATAGACTACGTTGTTGATATCCCTAGTAATATTGGTAAAGTAAGATTCTTTGTAAAGGTTAGGAATAAGAAGACTGTAAATGATGCAGATATAGTTTTGGCTCATAATGAAGCCCAATTAAGGAAGTTGCCGCTGTTATTTTTATCTTCCGGAGAGGTAAACAAGAAGGGAGAAGAGTATCTTACTAAGAACTTTGTGGTATTTGAAAAAATTTAAAAGCTTGTTTTTAGGCATTTAAGCATGAAATATTTGTTTGTTGTTGGGAGAGACAGAGACTTAGGGGTCTTAGAGATTGTAAGTTTCCTTAGAGCCAAGAACATAAATTTTGAAGTTGTATATTCTGAGAAAAGGTTTATCGTTTTAGAGATGAACAACTTTAACTCTTCCGTAGAGGAGTTTGGAGGGATTGTAAAAATAGGAAAGAGGGTTAACATTGAAGATATCTACTTCGATAAAAGTAAAATAACTTATTCTGTTTATGGACGAGATATTTTAGAAAAACTGAAAAAAAGATTTAAAGAAGAAGGGGTAAAAGCTGTATTTAGGAAATACTCAGATGACCCTAATAACCTTGATTTGGAGATCATTAAGATTAAAGAAGATACATTCCAGATAGTTTCTGTTTCTAATCCAAAGGGATATAAAAAAAGAGATGAAACAAGACCGAAATTTGATGGAAAAAAAGTTGTTTCTATAAGACTTGCTAAGATATTAGTAAACCTAAGCCAGGCTAGAACTGAGTTATTAGATCCTTTCTGTGGTTGTGGGACGATATTACAAGAGGCTTTATTGAAAAATTTAGATGTTGTAGGAATAGATAAAGATATTTCAGATGCAAGGAGCAATCTAAAATGGTTAAAAGAGAACTTTAGTATTAAGAATAGTTTTAATCTGATACAGGGGGATGCGAGGAGGTTAAGCTCTTATCTAGCCAAAGTGGAGGCAATAGCTACAGAGCCATATATGGGGCCATTTTTAAAGAAGATTCCTCAGTCGGAAGAAGCTAAAAAAATTGCCAAAGAGCTTAACGTTTTGTATTCTGACTTTTTCAGAGAGGCAAGAAAGATAGTAAAAGGGAAGTTAGTTTTTGTAGAGCCGATCATTAAAATCCATATGGGGGAAGTTAATGTTGGATTTGAGGGCATTTTAATAAAAAATGGATTTAAGGCTACTATATTTACGAATGCTGTTAACCCTATTGAATATGACCTAAAGGGGAGCAAGATAAAGAGGAGGATATGGGTATTAGAAAGGTTTAAATAAGGTTTTTTTCCGCTTATAAGATATGGGGAGAGTAAAAACAGCATTAATCAAAAGAATTGCTTTAAAGACATGTAAAGATTATCCTGATAAGTTTGGAGAGGATTTTGGAAATAACAAGAAAATTGCTTCTGAATTTGTTGATTTTCCTTCTAAAAAATTAAGAAATGTGATTACGGGGTATATTACTAGGATTGTTAAACAAAGAAAGAAAAACAAATAATAACGGAGGACCTAAAATGAGTGAAGAAAATATGGAAGGTATGCCTGAAGAAGGTGCTGAAATAACTCGGGAAAAACGAAGAGGAATGGATGACTACACTGTTTTTGTTGGGAACAAACCTTTTATGAACTATGTGACAGGGGTAGTTATGCAATTCACTACACAAGGGGCAAGTGAAGTAATAATTAAGGGAAGAGGAAAATTTATTGCAAGATGTGTTGATATTGCAGAAGTGGCTACAAAAAGGTTTTTGGAGAATACCGTAGATGTAAAAGACATAAAAATAGACAGCGAGGAATTCCAAAACAAAGAAGGGAAGAATATAAGAGTGAGTACAATCGAGATTACACTAGTAAGAAAAAACTAGTTCTTTATTTTTTCTTATTTTTTAATGCCTCTGGGGTGATTTGAACACCCGACTTTCGGCTCATGAAACCGACGCTCTACCAGGCTAAGCTACAGAGGCTTAGAAGCTTAGTCATTATTATGTTTTAAAAAGGTTTTTGAAAATTTATTTCAGAACAAATCAGCAACTTCCTCTCGGGATGGCTGTTCTGATATTGCTTTGCCTACCATTCCTTCTACAATCTTTGTTTTTTTGAATGATAACAATACAACCCTCCTAAATGAGACGCCAATCCTTTCTTCAGCATCAATACTTCTTGCTAATGAAGTGCATAATTCATGGTTCACTTCCATCTTTTTTCTTTCATCTTCCGGGAGGTCTCTTGCCTGTTCGATACCATTTTGAGTCATGTATTGAAGAATTGCCCTTGGAGGGATGATATCATTAAGAGTGTTGTGCTGGTCTGAGAGGATGCCATTTATTCGGGTAGTGTAATCTTCAACCTTATCAATTCCGTACTCCTCTAACAGGAATATTCTTAATGCATTTTTTAGGCCGTCTGGAGTGCTATAAAACCTGATTCTTTCTATCTTTTTTCTTCTGCTTAATCCCTCTGCAAAACCCTTGGCTTCTGCGTTAACATTTCTTAGTTTACCCCTATTTTGCAACCCGAACTCTTCTTCTCTAAACTCCTTACTTCCCATACTGTTAAGGAGTTCTGTTAAGAATAGGGTCATGCTCTTGAGATCTAGGTCTATTATCTCCCTAATTTGTACTTCTCTAGCCCTGCTTATCGCTCCAATTCTCCTTAACAATCCAGATTGGTAATTTACTTTTTGTTTTAATCCTTCATATACTTCATTAAAATCTCTATCACTATAACCTCTTAGACTAGTTGCTAATGGTGTTAATTTTTTTGAAATTGCTTTGTCTTTCTCAGAAGTTACGCTTCTAAAAAGATTAAGGCTTCTTCTTACCTCTTCTTCATTTAAATTCATTAATCAAACCTTAAACTGCGTGATTAATAAGTTTTTCTTTTAGCGATGGATTTATAATATTTTGTGCTAGAAAGAACATCATGTACTTTCCAGAAAAAATGCAGAGATATGCGGATCTTGGTTTAACATTTTTGAGCATGATAGATGGGAGAGCAGAAGGAATTGAAAGAAGAATTGTTATCCCTCCTTTTGGCTATGGAAAAAGAGCGGTCTATCCTTCATCTGTAGAAATTTCTGCTTTAATCCAGGCTACAGAATGGTATAATCTTACTGATCCCGAATAGCTTCTGCTAATCTGGCTGTTTCTTTGTCTGAGAGCTGAGGGTGAGAGGCTATACCTGTTTTATAGTAGGGTATTAGATGGAAATGGGCATGAAAAATTACCTGGCCTGCTTTTTCCCCACTATTTATCAAGAATTTAAAATCTGATGCACTTGTAGCTTTAGATACTTTTTTTAGCAGTTCTTTTGAAAAATGGATAAGTTCGTTTCCTAATCCTTCTGGGAGCCCTCTCAAGTCTGGGTAGTGTTCTTTTGAGATAATTAAGATGTGGCCTTTATTTTTTGGATGGAGATCTAAGAATGAAATAAAATTTTCAGACTCTCCCACCTTATTACAGGGGATTTTCCCTTTTACAAGCTTGCAGAATATACAATCTTCCATAACAAAATAATTATAAAATTTTATATAAACCTTATGAAAGGAAAGTTTTATTAATTTAGAAAGGGGTTTGATTTTATGGCTATTGAAAAAGAGGACTATGTTACACCTAGTGCTGGATATTTAATCACAAAACACGGGGAGTTTAACCCCGATCTTATTCATAAGACTATTGTTGGGTGGTATGAAAAATGGAAGTATACCTTTACTGAGAAAGAGAATACAGAAAAAATGAAACCACAGGGGAATGATTTAAACTTAAAGCTGGATGGGGAAAGGAAAATAGATGATTATGCTGAGTTCCACATAGAAGTTGTAATTTTAGTTTATGAGTTAAGAAAGAAGGGGACCAGCTATACTGGAAAAATTAAAATAAATGTTAGGGGATTTGTTTTGCTGGATTATAGAAATAACTGGGGGAAAACCCCGTTTACTACTTTTTTATTCCACATATATAACAATTACATTATAAAGAAAAGGATAAAGGATTATTATGAGGACAATTTGGAAGATGAGGTTAAAGAACTTACCGGTAAAATCAAGAATGTGATAGGACTTCATGATTAAGATGACAAGAATATATATCACTCCATCTGCAGGGTTGAAGATAAGATACCAGGGTATCACTGATTTTGGTAATTTATACAAGTATATGAAGCTGTGGTTAGAGGATAGAGGGTTTGCAGATGAAAAAAAATTAGAGACAAAATATACAGAAAGAAGGTTTGGAGACAGAAAAAATCTGGAGATAATGTGGAACTGTTCAACTAGCATTAGCAATTATGTTTCTTATCAAATGCAAGTGACTTTTCTTGTTTTGGGATTAACTGAAACTGAAGTTCAGATAGGGGATATTAAAAGAAAACTTGACAAAGGAGATTTTGAACTAAGAATAATAGGGTATGTCAAGGTCGGGGAGGGGGAATGGAATGACTATACCTTCTTAGAGAGGGTTTACTACAATCTTGTTGTGAGAAAAAGAATTGAGGAGTATAAACAGGATTATTATATAATCCTCTATAAATTTGTTGGGTACATAAAGGAGTTTTTGGGATTGAGGGGATAAGTTTAAGTATAAAAGAGGTTTAAGGAGAGTATGGGAGAAACTGATTATGTAATAAGAGACTTAACCATCAGGAAAGAGGGAGTGATAGACTTCAGAGAACTTTATAAGCTGATGAAGGAATGGTGTAAACAAAGGAAATATCAGTTTCTTGAAAAAGAGTATAGCGATAAAGATTCTGAGAAAAGTAAAACCTTATTAGTAAGATGGGAGTTTAGAAAAAAAGTTGATGACTATACCAGAGAGATTATTGATACCATAATAAAAGGGAGCAATTTAAAAGAAGCGAAAACAACAAGAAAAAAAGTATTTCAAGGTAGCATATTAATCTCGTTTGATGCTTATGTGGAAAAGGATTATGAAGAGAACTGGGGAGTTAACCCTGTTTCTAAGTTTATTAGGGAGGTTTTTGATAAGATCGTTATGAATCAGCATTTTGACAAGGTAAATAAAGAGCTTAGAAATGAAACATATGCTCTTTTTGATGAATTAAAAAAATACATCAAGGCTTCTTCATAGAAATTTACCCTTTTCCAGTGGTCATAGAAATCTTTATATAGATATTAGCTATGTGTTTGACTAAGCCTGGCATGAGAATACTCAACGGAGTAAGCCAACGGCTACACAATGAACTTGGGGGTTAGTGTACCAGGCTACAATCATAGTTTAAAATTTAAAAAATCACCTTTAAACTGAAACGGAGCCTAATTAAGCTTCATTTATCATATTTCATTGAAAATGACTTCAAAATTCAGAAAATAGGAAGAATATGGCTATTTAGCTGAATTTATGGTATAGTAGGCTTTGTTCTAGGTTTATAGGGCTTGAGGAGGAATAGAAATGGCAAAGATAAGCCCTGTAGGAGCAAAATATATAGTTCATACTGCAATTAATGCAGAAGGCGTGGTTGAGAAACCTGATGTAGTTGGAGCTATTTTTGGACAAACAGAGGGTTTGTTAGGGAATGAATTAGAGCTTAGGGAGTTGCAGAGAAGCGGTAGAATTGGGAGAATTGAAGTAAATCTAGAGACTCGGAATGGAAGAACTAATGGTAGTATCATTATTCCGAGTAATTTAGATAAAGCTGAAACTGCTGTGATTGCAGCTGCATTGGAGACTATCCAAAGGATAGGACCATGCAATTCTAAAGTAAGAGTAGAAAAGATTGAAGATGTAAGAATATCTAAAAGAAACTTTGTGATAGATAGAGCAAAAGAGCTTTTGAGAGAACTAACATCAAGCGTTTTGCCTGATTCTCAGGAATTAACTGATTTAGTTGAGCATTCTGTGAGGATGATGGAAGTTTCTGAGTATGGGCCTGATAGATTAGCTGCTGGTCCTGCTGTAGATGAAAGTGAGGAAGTTATTTTAGTAGAGGGAAGAGCAGATGTTCTTAATCTGTTAAAACATGGAATTAAAAACGTTATAGCGGTTAATGGAACAAGCGCTCCAAACACTATTAAGACTCTAGGCTCTAAGAAAGTACTAGTTGCTTTTGTTGATGGAGACAGAGGTGGAGACTTGATCATTAAAGGATTAATAGATGCTGGAGTTGAATTAGATTATGTTGTAAAA
>Ga0209211_10002639_pt1 | contig 30574 bp, 42 predicted proteins | sample RifGroA2_FD_183992 | JGI IMG/M metagenome (GOLD analysis project Ga0209211, IMG submission 183992) | Groundwater microbial communities from Rifle, Colorado, USA - Groundwater A2 (SPAdes) (version 2) | ecosystem: Environmental > Aquatic > Deep subsurface > Groundwater | place: Rifle, Colorado...
TACGAAGTGGGGGGAGGGTAGTTTTTTCTTTGGTAAGTGATTGGAGCAAGCACGGAGTGCCTTCAGATTATTTTTAAAACAGAAAATAGTTATCATAATCATTAAAGAAAAAATTTTGCATAACACTTTCTATGCGAAGTAGCTTGTATATTGCGCTTAGAAGGTGTTAAACTCAATTTTATGATCCGATGTCTGGAGAGGATGGATCTGGAGGTAAAGAGACTATGGCTTAAAGTGTTTAAGGTCTAAATAACTTTAATAACCGAAAACTATATAAGTAAGCTCTACCTTACTGTAAGTTAAGACTTACTAAGGAGGATGTAAACATGATAGAAGTTGTGCATTTATCGAGCAAAGGTCAGCTAGTAATACCTAAAAACATGCGAGAAGAGATGGGATTAAGCCAGAAAGACAAATTTGTATTAGTCAATGATAGGGATACGATTATCGTAAAAAGGTTGCAGGAAGAAGAAATAAGGGATAGGATGAGAAGCTTGATCAAATCATTTACTGGTGAATTCAAGAAAGCAGCTATTACGCAGGAAGATTTGGCAAGAGAGATAAAAGCAGTAAGGCATGCAAGATGATAAGAGCTATTATTGATACTACTACTCTGCTTTCTGGCATAGGCTGGGAAGGCAAACCAAAGCAGATACTAAATTATTGGCTGGACAACAAATTCACAATTGTTACGAGTCCTGAAATATTGGAAGAAGTAAGAGAAGTATTCTTTAGGTCAAAATTTGACTTTATTGATATAGATAAGAAAAATGAATTTATCTTAAATCTGGCTTCATTGGCAGAGATTATCTATCCAACACATAAAGTGGATATTTGCAGAGATAAAGATGATAATAAGTTTATTGAAGCAGCAATTTCAGCAAAAGTTAATTTTATCGTCTCAAGTGATAAGGATTTGCAGGTGATAAAAGAATATAACGGAATTAAGATTATCTCAGTTGATGAGTTCTTAAAAATATTAAAGTAAATTATGATATGATATCTGGAGAGGATGATTCTATTTTTATCTTCTATACAAAAAGTTATAAATAGGGCACAATCTTTGCTGAGATTATGTATAAATTCACAACTCGCTCTAAAAAAGCTGAAAAACAGTTTTATGAGGTCATTAATCTAAGGAACGATATTAAGGAAAAATTACAACGTTTAAAGAATAATCCAAGAAGAGAGCTTGATGCTCATAAGTTAAAAGGCAAGCTTCAGGAAAAATGGAGCTGTTGGCTAGGTGGTGATTTAAGGCTTATTTATGAGATAGATGATGATAATAAAGAAATTATTGTTGTAGCTGCAGGTTCACATAAAGAATATTTCTAGATTTCTAATCCCCATGGCTTAACTCCCTTAGCCTTGGCTTTATCACTCTCTTCAATTGCTTCAGACATCTTAGGGTTTCTCAATATCCCAACTTCCTCTAACAGGAGCTCATATTCTTTCTTAGATATACAAACGGTTTCAGCTTTCATGGTATTAATAAACTCACCTAAATATATAAATTTTTCTCTATTCATGGCAGTTTTAAGCCAGTTGAATAAAATCACTTTAGCTTCTCCAATGCATTCTCCCTTATCTTCTGGATGGTCCTTACACTATACTTTTCATTTCTGTTGTTTTTGACAAGCTCAACTATTTGTTTTGGCTTTAATTTTAGTTCAAAGAGCATCTTTAGCACAAGCTTATGCGTTTCATTACCTGTAGTGTTAAGTATGTCTTGCAAAGTTGGCTTTTTTATTCCAGAGAATTTTGCAAGTTCTTTGCTGCGTTTCAGCATGATTTCATTTGCTCTTTTGAAGGCAGAGTATATTATACTCTGGTTGCCTGTGTTCAGTCCATATCTTATGCTTCGCTCTAGATTGAGCAATGTTATGCAATTTTTATCTGTTAAGTCCAGTGTTTTATTTTTGTCCATATTAATCACCTCAAATGATTTTCTTTTTGATGCAAGGAAGCCAATCAATGTAGGTTTCTATGCAAATGGAAAGCTCAATTAACTGGCTGACGTTCATTTTTATTGTAAGAAAATTTGAGGTGTTATGGCAAAATCGCACTGGACAGGCTAAAAATGCAATTAATTATGGATTTAGAGCTTAAAAGCATAAAACAAGGGTCGCACTGGACACTGGACATTCTCGGTCAGAATTTATAAAGGAAGATTGTTTTACTAGGATTGATGAAAATCAAAAAATAAAGAAAAAAGGTCGCATAACTTGTATTGCACTGAACTCAAAATTCAGTGTCCCTCCCTGGTAAAGTTATGTAATGCTATCAAATATTTAAGCTTTTTGTTTGTGCAATGCCGTGGTCGCATAACCTGGTATTGCGCCTGACTCAAAATCAGGTGACCCTCCCCGGTCTTGCGGGTTCGAAATGTTCATTTTGAGCACGGATCTCCCGTCCACGGCGCACTAAACTTACATTAATAAAAAGGTGAAACAATGTTAAACACAACAGATTATGAAGAAAAATTAAAGCAAGAATTATTGTCTCGCGGATTTAGCTATGCAACATTTAAGACATATGCAGTTGGCTTAAATGAATTTGAAAGATTTCTTAAGAAAGAGCTGCGTTATGCAAAGAATGATGATTTCAGGGATTTCAAATTATTTTTGAGAGAAAAGAAGTTTGCAACAAAGACAATAAACAGCTATCTTGCAGCAATAAAATTCTTCTATAGAAATATTATGGGTAGAAAACTAGCTTATCTTCCTGGCTACAAGAATGCAAAAAAGCTTCCTGTTGTGCATGATAAGGAATTTATTCTTGCGATGATTGAAAAAACAGAGAATTTAAAGCACAAGCTATTGATCAGCTTATTATATTCCTCTGGGTTGAGGGTTTCTGAGGCAATAAGATTAAAGCTAGAAAATATTGATATAATTAATAAAGAATGCAGGATAATCTCTGGCAAAGGAAACAAGGACAGGATTTCCATCTTGTCTGATAACTTTATTGCACTCTTAACTAAATATCTGCAAGAATATAATCTAACTTCTGGTTATCTGTTTCCAAGCCATAAAGGACATGTTTGCACAAGAACTGCGGAGGAGATTGTAAAGCAAGCAGCTGCCAGGATAGATAAAACTAGAAGAGTGTTCTGCCATTCATTGAGAAGCAGCTTTGCAACGCATCTGCTGGAAAATAATACTCCGATAAATAAGATAAGCGACCTGCTTGGCCATGCAGACATCAAGACAACTCAGGTTTACTTAAATGTGAATAGAAAAAGATTTGAAGGCATTAGGTCACCGATTGATGTAGTGCATTAACAGTTGATATATATATGGCAGCTGCCGCCAATTAAGTTGGCACAAATCCAGTAACAAAGAGAATGTTGCGACGGGCAAGACCATTTAGTTACTCCTCAACTAACAAAGCACGCAATGCTTTTCCAGTTTCAGCTCTAGTCTCTACGCGTAGAGGAGGAGCAACTAATAAAGTAACACAGCCAGTGCCAACTGCGGCAGCTGCATCGTAAATCTTTACTAATCACTTCATAAAAATCGAATTATTTATGTATTACTTCTTATTATACTTGTTAAAATGCTTATCCAACTCGCAGAAAATGTCTGGAAGATAAATGAAGACTCTAATCTTTACATAATTAAGTTAGATGATGAAAAGAATAACCTGGCAAAAAATAATAAACTCTCAATAGATAAAAATAATCTAATTGTCATTGACTCTTGCCCAAGGATCTACAGAAAAAAAGTAGAACAGCAATTTAAACAGATAGCTGACTTAAGAGATGTCAAGATTGTCTTATTCACTCATTTCCATCATGACCATATCGGTAATTTTGATATGTTTCCAAACGCAATTTTCTATGCAGCGAAGCAAGAGATTGATTTCTTCAAAAAAGACAATTTTGGCGCAGTATTAGACAAGAAGATAGCATTTGACTTTAAGGAATTATTGAAAGAAGATAGATTGTTGCCAATTGATAAGATTAAAATGCAATTAAAGAAACATGAAATAAAATTCTTTGATGCACCAGGCCATACTGCAGGCAGTACATTATACCTCTATAAAAAAGATAAGCAAAACATTTTCTTGTTCTCAGGCGACACATACTTTGGAGACTCTTGCTATGGCAGGACAGACCTTCCAAGCTCTCTTCCAGATAAAATGCCGCAAACTTTAAAAATGCTGAAAGATATCCCTCATAATATTCTGTGTGGGGGACATGATTACGTATGACTACAGCCGATGACATTCAACAGATCCAGGATTCTTTGAGAGACTCCAGTCCAATTTCCAGAGAGGAATTTGAAAGTTTTATAGCAGAGGTTGAGAGCTTCCGTGACACTATCCTTGATGAGTTTGCCAAGATAAGGCAGGATCTTGAGAAATTGAAATACAATGTAGAGCTTGTCGAAGAGATACTTAAGGAAAAAGACATGAAGCTTTCTTCAGGCCAGAAACGATTGAGTTAATTAGTTATAGCAAATTTCACCAAATTGTATGTTCATAGCAGCTGCCTCCACAGCCAATTAAGTTGGCACAAATCCAGAAACCATGCCAAGTTGCGACGGGCAATACTATATAATAACACCTCAACCAATACAACACGCAATGCTTTTTCAGTACCACCTCTAGAACCTATGGGTAGAGGAGGAGCAACTAATTTTATCATTTATGTCAGTGCCAACGGCGTGGAGGCAGCTGCTTCGTAAATATTTGCTATGCACATACTAATACAGCTCGCTTGTTTTAGGCAAAGAACTGCTTTTGCATCTTGTTTTTTGACCTAATCTCTTTATGAAATCGATTATTCTGGAAGATGTTCTTGGGTCATATAATATATCTAAATGTCCTGCATTCTCCAAACTTACAAATTCAGCGGTCTTTATCTTGCCCATATATTCCTGCATGCTGGCAACAGGCGCAATCCTGTCTTCTGTACCTGTCATAAAAAATACAGGCACTTTGATATAATTAATCAAGTCACCAACCTTAATAGACAACAAGTCACGTGCTTCCTGCAGTGAGATATCAACTACATTATGCCTGAGCTCTTTTTTCAGATGACCGTTCTTTATGTTTTCATGGTTATATATTATGTTGACAAATCTGAATAACATATGCATCAAAAGTCCGTCAGCTGTACTTATTATCCCTTCCAATCTGGCATATAATCTTGCATATCTTTTTGTGGGTATAGTAAATTTATGTGCGTGTAAGGCATGCAGCGCATTATAAGCTATATACAGCTGAGTAAGAAGATGGTGTGTTTGGCTCATATCATAAGGAAAGCTCAATGCCACAAATGCTTTTGCTTCATCTCTCTTATCTGGATTTCTTCTGTAATACTCATCCCAAAGATAAGAGCCCATGCTAAAGCCAAATGGGATTATTTTCTCTGATTTAGAAATTTTTTTGGCTTCATCGATTCCTGCAGGCAGATCATATGTTAAATAATCCTCAATCCCCCATGGCTTCTTACTTGCAGACTTTTCTCTTCCACGCACTTCAATAGAAATAAATTCAATTCCATTCGTTGCAAGCTCAGCAGCAATTGTATCAAGGCTTTCAACCTTTTGCCCTATACCATGCAAACCGACAACAGGCTCTTTGACAGTCTTATCTTTTGGCACATATCTTAATAGGTAAAGCTGCATCCCATCTGCAGTCGTATAATCCTTTCTTTCAACATGGTAATGGCTATTAGCTCTGACTTGCCTGATATAATTCTCAAGACCGACTGGCTGCTTGTAATCTGGCATCTAATCATATAGATAAGATATTCTGCTTTAAAAAATTTCAGTAAAATTTAGGTCTAGAAATATCAATCAAATTTAATCGCTATTTTGCAAATTTACGTATATAATCTTCATTATCACTCTTAAATGTATATGGGAAAAGAAATTTTATAAAGATTAAGCAGATTGATATAAACTATGCAACTAGAAGAGAAGCTTAAGGAATATTATAGAAAAAGCTATAAATTTGTTTCTGGGAATAGTGATATATACACAGCTGCAAATGTTAACCTGAATGTTGGTGGTACTCAAGGAACATTAGGCATTAACTCACAGATTGCAGCAACATTAGCTTATTTTTCTGCCGTTAATCTATTAGATAAGCTTGGAAACGGTGTAACCTATGCAGATCTTTGTCGGGATCAAATCCTTAAAGGGAAACGTATTTTGGATTTAGGCTCTGGAAGTAGAAGTTATTTTGCAAGAACTGTTGTTCCGATGGGAGCTCATGTAACGAGCATTGATCTTGCAGAATATGAAGATTATGGACCTGTAAAAATTGCAATTGGAAATGGTGAATGCCGAGAAGATAGAGAAATTATGTCAAATAATCACCAAAGAATCGTAGGAGATCTAAATTTAAGTCCAACTTTAGATGAGCTTCGACCAATGGATTATGATATGATCACTTCTAGTTATTTTATAATTTTCAGAACTAGTTCTTCGGAAACACTCCCTTTGTCTAAAGAATGGTGGGAAAATCTGCATACAAAATTAAAAATTGATGGATTATCTTTTCATGATGAAGACTTTCCAAATTCTACTGAGTTAGGTTTAGGAGAATCTTTTTGGATAAAAAGATAGTTTTGATTAAAAGTCATACTTATTTCGCCAATTATTGCAATCATAAGCCTAAATCGTCGTTAAAATCGTTATATCCCACTGGACATTGCCATGAGGCACTGGACAAACACAGGCAATATTTATAAACAAAAGTGGATATGTTAGTTTATGACCAAACTTACTCTGAAAGACTTTACTCCTAGATTATACCAGGAAACAATATTTGCAACTGCGATTAACCATAACGTACTTGCAGTGCTTCCAACTGGCATGGGCAAGACAGCTTTAGCGATGATGCTCGCTGCTTACAGGATGCACCAATACCCAAACTCAAAAGTCTTAATCCTAACACCAACAAGACCATTATGTCAGCAGCATTATGACACTCTTATAAAACATCTTGATATAGATCCAACTCAAATAGTCTTCTTCACTGGTCACATAAAGCCAGAAAAAAGAGAACAGCTTTGGAAATCTGCAAGAGTGATAATCTCAACACCTCAAGGCCTTACTAATGACCTAATCTCAGCAAAAATTAAGTTAGCTGATGTTAGCTTGCTTGTCATTGATGAATGTCATCGTGCAACTGGCGATTATGATTATGTCTGGCTGGCAAAACAATATAACAAGACAGCAAGCCATCCAAGGATTCTAGGGTTGACAGCTTCCCCTGGGAGTGATCTAGAACAAATTGGTGAGATCTGCAAAAACCTTTACATTGAAGAGATTGAAGTTCGCACAGAGGATGATCCAGATGTCAAGCCATATATCCAGGATGTTAAGATTTCCTGGCTCAAAGTTGAGCTTCCTGAAGAGTTCCTATTGATAAGAAAGTTTTTGGATGAATGCTTTCGCTCAAAATTACAGGAGATGAAAAAATTAGGCTATCTAAATGCTGCCCAGATACAACATGCCTCAAAAACAGAGCTTCTTGGGGTACAGGCAAACTTACATGCGCAGATTGCTCAAGGCGACAGAACAATTGAATTGATGAAATCTGTTTCTCTTGCAGCAGAAGCGATGAAGATACAGCATGCTCTTGAATTGATTGAGACACAGGGCATACAGCAGCTTCTTGCATATCTTGAGAGGATAGAGACAGAATCACTTACCTCGAAGGTAAAAGCTGTGCAAAACTTAGTGAGAGACATAAACTTCAGGAGCGCTTTAATTAAAACTCGCGCACTAAGCGAAAAAAATATCGAGCATCCTAAATTATACATGCTAAAACGTCTTGTAAAGCAGGAGATTGATGAGAAAAAAGAAGTCAAGATCATAATTTTTACACAATACCGTGATACTGCAGTCAAAATCAAGCAGACTCTTGATGAGCTGGAACTTTACGGCATTACTTCAAAGATATTTGTTGGTCAGCAGAAAAAACGAGGAACTGGGATATCACAAAAAGAACAATCCATAATGCTTGACCAATTTCGAAACAGCGAATTTAATGTAATAATCATGACATCTGTTGGTGAAGAAGGCTTAGATATTCCTCAGGTTGATCTTGTTGTTTTCTATGAACCAGTGCCAAGCGCAATTAGAACGATCCAGCGCAAAGGCAGGACAGGAAGACAGGATTCTGGCAGAGTCATAATTCTGATGACAAAAGGCACCAGAGATGAAGCATACCGATGGAGCGCTCATCATAAAGAATTAAGGATGTACAGGACATTGACAGACTTAAAAAAGAAATTGAAGTTGAACAAGACAGAGCAGCATACGCTTATAGATAAGAATGAGATATCCTCTTCAGCTGCATATTCTTCAACAAATGCTCATAATACACATCATCCACATTCAAGGGTTTATGATTTGCACTCTACAAATTCAATGAAAAATAATACCTTAATAAATTACAACAACGATACTGCTAATAACAACCAAATTGTAAGTCTTTTAACTCCACAAACTTCACACACAGAAGCAGTTGCTGCAGATAATATTCCTTCTTCATCTAATGATAAATTTGCTACATTAAACGGAACTGAACCTACTGCTGCTTCTGTTATTTCTGCTCCTATCGCTAATAAGATCCAAATAACTGAGCTTAAAGTATATGTTGATTTCCGGGAGAAAGCAAATCCTGTAGTAAAAGAACTTCTTGAGTTAGGCATGAACATAAAGCTTGAAACCCTTAATTCTGGTGATTATCTTGTGAGCAGCAGGACTGCAATTGAATTCAAGAAAACAGAAGATTTTGTAAACTCGATTATCGATGGCAGATTACTACACCAGATGAAAGATATGAAAGAAGCATATGAAAAGCCTTTATTAATTGTTGAAGGTGAGCAAGACATCTATTCTGTGAGAAACATCCACCCAAATGCTATCCGCGGGATGCTTGCAACTATCGCAGTAACCTATAATATTCCAATTCTGCAGACAAAGAACTTCAAAGAGACTGCTTCATTAATCTACTTCATAGCAAAAAGAGAACAAGAAGAAAGCACTGGAGATTTTTCTAATCATGCAAACAGAAAACCTTCTACATTAGCAGAGCAGCAGGAATATTTTCTCTCTTCATTGCCTAATGTTGGCTTGAATCTTGCAAAAGACCTCTTGAAAGAGTTCAAGACAGTTAAAAATATTGTCAATGCCTCTGAGCAAGAGCTTCAGAAAGTTGATAATCTGGGAGAAAAGAAAGCGGCTAAGATAAAAGAGGTTTTTGAGAAGGAATATCGCTCATAATTCTTGCAAAAATTTATATCTACTTGTTAATTTATGTTACATATGGCAAACAAATACTCTGTGTATCTGAAAGATCCATCTAAAATAGCCCAATTAACTAAAGAGCAAACATTAGAATTACTTGATACTGCATCTAATCTATTGGAAAACAAGCCATTGCTCAGGATAACAACAAACAAATTCCTGGTTGTAGGGGATATCCACGGAGATTTTGATGCTCTTAAAGAATATATATCTCAATTTATGTCAGGAAAATTTGAAAATATAATTTTCTTAGGCGATTATATTGACCGCGGCAAAAAACAGCTGGAATGCATCTGCATTTTATTGGTATTAAAAATTTTATATCTTGGAAAAGTCATATTATTGCGTGGCAATCATGAAACAACACTTGTAAATTCAAGATTTGGCTTCAAAGAAGTTGTGAATGATAATTTGCTGTATAAAAAATTCAATCTCTTGTTTATGAAAATGCCTATTGCTATAGTTGTTAAAATAAGCAATAATACCACTATTTTATGCGCTCATGGTGGAATCTCAGAACGAATAGCTAAGCTAGAAGAGCTTGAAAAGAACTATGTTGTTGATGAATACGAGCCATTGTTCTGGAATGATCCTGCTTGGGATGAAAATGTCAAAGGATTTATCAGCAATAATCGTGGCACAAAGGATTTTGGCAAAGATATATTTTTAAAGTTTATGCAAGCAAATAATCTAAAATTGCTTGTTAGGAGCCATCAAGTCACACCTAAAATTGCAAAGCAAGGTTATGATGTTTGCTTTGATGATAAGCTATTAAGCATCTTTTCCTGCTCTGAATATTCCGGTCAAGAAGTAAATAGAATTATTGCTAAAGTTAATAATAATGATATAAAAATAAATGATAAAATAATTCTTAAAATAGACCAATAAATAACTAAATACTATAAGGTATCTTCTCTAATCCTTCGGCACAGGCGTATCTGCAACTATCATCGTCTCTGTTCTCTCTATCTCCTTGATGTTCTTGATTTTGTTGACCATAAAATTATCTAGCTCTTTCAATGTCTGTGTCCTGATCTGCAAAATCATGTCATACTGCCCGTAAAGAATGTGCATGTTGACAATCTCCGGATAATTAAATAATTTCTCAGCGATATCTTTTACTGAACCATGCCTTGCAGTTACCAATACATATGCTTGTGCGTCCATGATTATCACCTTACTAATTTATCATTTAAAACTAAAACTTCATATTATTTAACCGTTCGCATCTTTTGTTATAATCAGGATGTGTGGAAAACAAAGAAACCAATCCTTTTGCATTGAATGGCGAAGATATCATCATGTGTGCAGTTGTCTCTGTTGCTGCACTTGGCGCTAATGGATGGTGCTTTACATCAGTATGCAGTTTCTGTAATGCAGCAGCTAATGGCTTTCCTGTGCCTATTAATTTTGCACCAGATTCATCTGCAAGATATTCTCTGCTTCTTGAGATTGCAAGCTGTATCAAGGTTGCAATTAATGGAGTTAAAATTCCTAAAACAACAAGTTCAGCTAATCCTCCCATCTTATTATCCCTGTCTCTTCCTCCGCCAAACATTGCAGCAAATCTTGCCATCATTGCAACATAACTTATCACGCTTGCGATTGTCGCAGCAACAGTTGCAACTAAAATATCTCTATTTTTGACGTGAGAGATCTCATGCGATAAAACTCCCCTTAACTCTTCTTTTGTTAATAGATTTAATATTCCTGCTGTGACAGCTACTGATGCATGCTTAGGGTTTCTTCCGGTCGCGAATGCATTTGCATGCGGTGTATTTACAATATACATCTTTGGCATCGGAATATTTGCCTTTCTGGAAAGTTCTCTTACTATCTTATGGAATTCAGGATATTCTGATTCAGTTGCAGGCTTTGCGCCATACATCATAAGCACAAGCTTGTCTGAGAAAAAATAGCTTCCAACATTCATCACTATTGCAAATATTAATCCTATAAATAATCCATTGCTTCCAAAAAGGCTGCTTATCCAGATCAGCAATCCAGATAATGCTCCTAACAATACAACTGTCTTTAACTGGTTATTGAACATATTGTCCCCCTCAAAATATAAGTGATTGTTATTATTTTCTGCAGATGCCTGTTTAATGATTATTCCATTTCTATTATTTAAATCTTTGTCTTTTCGACGACAAATATATTGAAAGATACAAATATTTGAGTATAAATTAGTGTCTTTCACTGTTAGGAGAAGACAACTATTGCTCAATTATTTTTGTCTTCGACTATAGGTATTCTTATGCAAAGTTTTTTAAAATCATAACCATTCTTATTTTTCAATATGCAGAACTTAAAGATATTGAACAGCAAAGAGACAAAAGAGATCTTAAGCGTGCTTGAGTCGCAATACGGTACAGACTATTCTCTCTTGTTAAAGAGCTATGTCTTATTGATGAATAAAGACAACAAGCTCTTTATAGTAAACAAGGAATTTGCATTACTTGATACTTCTAAAGTAAGGATAAACTCTCTTGGTATGTACATCGGTGAGCTTCACAACAATCAGATAAGATTGAGTATTGAAGGAAGCCAGCTTTTAGGCAAAAACGCAAAGAAAAATGTTTTTGAGCTCTCTAAAGACAGAGAAAGGGAATGGCTGCGCGGCAAAGACATAGAGGTTGTGTATGAAAACACAGGCTTTTTGATTATGATATGCAAGAATGAAGGTGAAAAACACTCAGAGGATTTCTTAGGCGCAGGCAAAGTCAAGGACAATAGGCTGATGAACTTCGTCAGCAAGAACAGACGGATAGCAAGCAGCGACTAATATTTGTTATGTTAATTCTATCTCTACCTAACACCATTTCTATTTTTTCCAAACACCATCTCCCACATAATGCACATTCTTAACAACTTTGCCAGAACTAAGTGCTTTAGCTTCATCCCCAGAAAACATCATCTTGCCGACAGCCAATGGCTTTTTGTGGTTTATATCAACAATCAGCACAATTTCCTCTTTCAAAATTCTGTCATCAAAATTAACTATTCCTGGCCGCATGACATCTGCTCCTGAAACAACAAACTTTACTGCGCCCATATCGACAGTAACTTTCTTCAGGTTTTTATAAAAATAATTGTCCAGGTTATTTTCAAGGACCATCTTTAATATCGGTACAATTATCTTAGCCGTATTACCCTCTACCCCATTATTATTATTATTTGCGGTATAATAAAAGAATGCAGCTTTGTTGTTTATTTTTACTATCTCATCTTCCAATATAACAACATCTTTCTTATCGATAAAATTCTCTGACTTATACAGATTATGTAACTGTAGGTTTATCTCTTTCACTTCGCTGTTGCTTAAGTGCTTTTTCATTCTACTGCCTCAAAGATAACATTCATCTTAGCATCAGGATTTTTCATTTTCTCAACTAATTCCTTATCGATATCCTTCGCAGCCTTTGTTGCCTTGATCCCAAGCGTCCTGAAACTCTTAAACTCAGTTATTCTGAACACGATCTCATGCGAATCATTGAAATCTTTATTTATCTGCGCAAAAAACTCCTCTGTTAAATCTTCTACTTTCATGACTATCTTTATTCTCTCAACATTATCTACAAATGCAATCAGTTTTCTGCTGTCAAAATCAGCATTTACACCTATGATACAATCCCCATCTTTACTTAGTTCTTTGTCTTTAGTGAACTCGATAGTATTCCTATGCCTAGAAAGAACATTCTCATGCCCATAGCAATTAAATGAAAATCTCATAATTTAAAAGAATGACAGTTAGTATAAAAAATATATTGTAAAATTAAAAGATAATTTTATCTCTATTATTACTTCCTTAGCATATCTTCAATCGGTCTTTTCTTGCCTGCTGGCTTTTTATCAGATTTAGCTTCCTTCTGCATCTCTTGTGCCTGTGCAACTAAATCAACACCTAAATCCTTTAATCCTTTGATATGCAGCTGCATCAGCTGTTCGACTATTGCAAGAACTTTCTGCATCTCTTCTCTTTCTTTTGCTAAAGTTGCTAATGCTCCTTTATGAAATCCTACTTGCTCATCTTTGCTTACTTGTTCAGCCATTAAAACCACCTGTCATTATTCATTAAATATCTTTATTGCTTATTGCATTAATTTACTTGTTACTTATATTCTGCTACTCTATTTCCAGAATCATTTATAATAGTTTCTGTTTTTTCGAGATAAAAGATATTATCACAATCTTTAAATATAACTTTCCTTTTCAGGCTTTTATGGCATTGCAAGACCAAGTTATGGATGGTGTAACAAACGGATATTGGTATCTGCTTGAGAACAAGTTCATCAAAGCAGTGATAGTTCTGGTTGCAGTATATTTAGGTTCGCAGATTGTCTACTATATTCTGGAAAAATATGTAAAGCATCTTACAAGCAAGACAAAGACAAAGTTAGATGACTTGATCCTTGCAAAGATCAGCAGGCCAATCTCATTGATTCTCTTATTGGCTGGTATAAGGTTTGCATTGATTCCCTTAAATCTGCATGAAAAAGTCAGCTTTTACTTATTCCATGTTGTTAGCACATTGATTGCAATTATCATTGGCTATATTGTAACTGGAGTTCTCAAGATCCTTATCCACGAATGGGGCAAGAAATGGGCAGAAAAGACCATGTCAAAGATAGATGATCAGCTTGTAAGGTTGCTGGACAGGTTTTCTTATATCCTTGTCGTGATTATTGTCCTTATGTTCTTATTGGATTCATGGGGCATCAAGATCGGGCCATTGCTGGCAAGCTTAGGTGTTGCAGGAATCGCGGTTGCATTTGCTCTCCAAAATACTTTAAATAATGTATTTGGCGGAATCTCGATGATTGTTGACAAGTCATTGAAAGTTGGAGATGAGATAGAGATAGATGCAACTACTAAAGGCATAGTATTGGATGTTGGTTTTAGAAGTACAAAGATAAAGACAAGAAACAACGAGATTATTATCATGCCAAATGGTCAGCTTGCTAATTCAAAGATAGTAAATTATGTGCTTCCAGACAGCACTATAAGGATTGCTGTGCCGTTTAGCGTTGCGTATGGTAGTGATATCATCAAGGTAAAAATGCTTGTGTTAAATGAGGTTTCGCAGATTAAAGGAGTTCTTAAGGATCCAGGATCCTCTATCTATTTTAAGGAGATGGGTGCTTCAAGCTTAAACTTCGATGCGCTTCTTTGGGTCAAAGATTATCAGAACAGGTTTAAGATAAAGGACGAAGCAAACACAAGGATCTACAATGCGCTTAACAGCGCAGGAATAAGCATCCCATTCCCGCAGATGGATGTGCATGTCAGGAATCAGTAAGCTGAGCTAAATATTCTTCTTATCAATATTCTTCTCATTTATTTCTGACGCATTAAATCATTAAGTTTTTATTCTCTCTCTTATTTTTCAGTTGCTATGGAAGAACTCTTTGTTAAGAACAACAGCTTGATTGCTCAAAAAGACTGGGAAACCACAATCATGGAATTGAAAGACACTAAATATAGCTCTAATCAGGAGAAATTAAAAGACGCAATCCTTAACTCAGTAAAAATAAGAATTCCACAAAAACGCTTTGGCATATTCTTCTCTGGCGGAGTTGACTCTACAACAATTGCATATCTGTGCAAACATTATTCTAATTATTCTGATAAAACAGGAAAACAAACAGGTTTTAAATCAGATTTTGATTTCATCTGCTACACAGTCGGCTATAATAACGCAGAAGACGTAATAGTTGCGCAAAAGGCAGCAAAGCAGCTAGGCTTTAAGTTAAAAGTGATCAAGCTAGAGCTTGATGGCGTTGAAAAAATTCTGAAGAAAGTCATAAAATTATTGGACTTAAAATTCTCACCAAAAGACTCAGATAAAAATGATTCTACAGGTTCTTACCAAAACATAACAAACATTGTTGCAGCAGGTGTTGCCACTGTGGTCTATGCTGCAGTTAAAGAGGCAAAAAAAGACAAGATAGATGTTTTCTTTTCTGGCTTAGGCAGCGAGGAGATATTTGCAGGCTATCAAAGGCATGCAGACGCAGGAAATAAAGATATAAACACAGCAACAAAACATGAAAACGAGGATACCTATAATGCAGACAACATTAACGAAGAATGTTGGCAAGGATTAAAAAAAATATGGGCGCGTGACCTTCTTAGAGATTGTACGCTTGCAAAAAAGCTCAAATTTACTGCACTTACTCCTTACCTCGACAAAGATGTCATCCTAAATGCAATGGCTATTGATGCAAAAGAAAAAATCTCTCCTGAAAATAAGAAAATCATCCTAAGAAAAATCTCAGAATCACTTGGCATCCCAAAAGAGTTTGCTTGGAGAAAAAAGAAAGCAGCGCAGTATGGCAGCGCAGTCGACAAGGCAATTGAAAAGCTAGCAAAAAGGAATGGGTTTAAGTATAAGCTGGAATATCTAAGAAATTTATCTCATTAGTTTATTTCATGAATATATCGGCTAGGGCATTTAATTGTCCATTTCTGTCTATTGGATGATTGAATATCTGAAATTTTTTTTGAAATGCAGAAGTTCTTTTTGAAGTCAGATAGCCTTTTCCTGAGGCATTGTCATAATCAGCCATCTGTCCTTCAGTTTGCCTTGCATATGCAAATCTTCCTAATCCTGATAATTGTTGGCTGGTAAACTTATGGAGCTGTGATGTAAACCTGACTTTACTGGTAGTTTTTAATGTAGGATCTAATCTAATATCTGGTTTTTCTGTCTGGTTATCCTGATCAGTGTAAACACGTAGAAATTCATCAATAAATATAAGTGCACTTAGCACATAATCACGGCTGATATGAAGATAAGTATTTAAATTTCCTAAAATAAATGCAGCTTCAGCAAATGCAAAATATGGGTTATTTGCTATTGTATTTGCTATTCTTGCCCTGGTCCTGATGTTAGAAATATATGCAGAGATATATGTAACGCTTCTTTCCTCTAAAGGCATTGCCAGTTTTTCATTTTCATATACTATGCCTTCGACAAGCCTATGCCTAAAGAACATGTTTTTAAAGGCTTTTTCAAAATCTGCAATCTGCTGCTTAGGAGCTTCATTTGCAATAGCTTTTTTGAAGTTCTCTCTTAAAGCCAAATACATAAGAATTTCTGATAATGATTCATAATATCTTTGATGCAGAGCAACAGCCCTTTCCTTCCGCTGATCTAAATCTCTACTCATACACATCTCTAAAAATTCAGCAACATTTGCTGTAAACCCTAGCATCATGTCTTCAGTCAGGATCTTTTCAAATTCATCATGCTTTCTGCTAAATAGCTCAAAATATTTTCTTGCGACTGATGATGCTGATGCCATATCTATAAGGATAAAACCAGGGCTTGTATTCGATGCATCATAATCATATCCTACTCTGCCTAATATCTTATTTCTATAATCATTATATGGCATAATAACTGCTTCTCCGCGCACTATAATATGCGGCATGTTGAAGCCAGATGTTAATGGAGCCATTATTTCTCTTACAGAAGATGCTGTATTTTCTATTTCTCTTTGTGTAATATAATCCAGGCTATGGCATTTTGGTGTGATAGCTACCTGCAAATTTATAGGCTTATCTGGAGAGATTTTGTCATGAAATATTAAGCATCTATCAGATGTTTCATAAATTGCAGAAAGCTTTTCAAGCCTTTTACCTGGTTGATCCCTGTCAAATTCTTCTATCTCAGCTTCTAATATGGCAGATTCTTCTTTATACTCAGTTCTGATATATTCAAGCAAGGCATGTTTTGCAGCTTCTGCCCTTTCAGCTGCATTTGCAGCCTGTTCTCGTATGTTTAGTTGCATAAGTAAAGACTGATTATCATTATCTGTTGCCAGATACCTATCATACTTTGCATAAACATAATCTCTTAGCTTATCTGTCAGTCCATGCAGCTTTTCTTCTAGAGATTTCTCAGGATTCCTCTCTAAGTGAGGTTCAAGCTCTATAGCTTTTTCAGCTAATCTGCATCCTGCCGGTCCAATAAATGCAGCTAATATAATTCCTAAAGCTCCAGCATTAAATTCTCGTCTTCCGATTTCTGATGATATACTCATGTGCCCCTAAAAATCTTTCATTAAATTACTTTTACTAGGCACAGCAAGACTTATCTTTAAAAATTTAATGACCAAAATAGAGGATAAACTACAATATAATTATACTACTTTAATTAATCAAAAGCAATTAAGAACTAATAAAAATATCGTATTTGTTTAACTACAACAGCATCAAAAGCTACGGCGACTGCCAAATTATGACGAACATAATTCTAATAACCTAGTTCAAGTTTTTCCGGGCAATGCCATTATAGTAAACATTTTTTAACACAACACGCAATACTCTCCTATTATCATAATCATTAACTATTCGTAGAGGAGGAAAAACTCTTCAATAATACAATAGAGTGTTCGTCGGCAGTTGCCGTAGCTTTGTACTATTTTACAGAAAAAGCTAAACAAATACGAATAATCTAGAACTGATAAAATTATCCATCCTCTCTACTACTTTCATTATCTCAGGTGTATCTCCAGAACATCTCCATCCATAAGAACATGCTCTGGTTTCATAATCTTCTGACCTTCAAACCTTACAGACTTTCCCCAGACTCTTGCAAACTTATATTTTTGTAAAAAATCCTTATGCAATTTCAGGCAGACATCCTTTATGGAAGAGCCTTTCAGCATTATCAATGGCACATCCATATCTGCTTTCTTGTTCACTTCCTTAAGGTATATCCTGATAAAATTCAATCTCTCAAAGATAAGGTCTTTTAGTCTATCTATGTTATACTTTATATTTGCGCTGATGAAGATGTCAGCTTTTGCAGGCGATAATTTGCTTTTAAAATCCCCAAGAGTCTCCTTAGTAAGAAGATCTGCCTTATTTGCAACAACAATTGCAGGGATATACTGCTTGCTTCCTTCTATCACATCTATAAGCTGGTCAGGAGTTATGTTCTCTCTGAGTATGATGTCAGCATTATTTATCTTGAATTCCTTTAACATCGCTATTATCATCTCTTTTGTAAGGTGCTCTAATTTGACTGTAGTCCCTATGTTAACTCCTCCTCTTGTTGTCTTCACTATTTTTACATCTGGCTTTCTTTGGTTTATTCTCACTCCTGTATCATATATCTCCTGCACTAAAACATCATAATGATCAGGATGGAATACATCCATCAGTACTACAATCAGGTCAGCATTTCTGATTACAGCAAGAACTTCCTTACCACGACCACGACCAGCTGCTGCTCCAGAAACAATTCCTGGAACATCAAGAACTTGTATTTTTGCATGCTTATACTCAAGTACTCCAGGGATGACCGTCAATGTAGTGAACGCATAGGCAGCTACTGGACTATTTGCATTAGTCAAAACATTGAGCAATGAACTTTTTCCAACAGAAGGATACCCTAATAAAATCACTGTAGCATCTCCTGTCTTTCTTACACTATATCCACTGCTTCCTTTTCCCACACCAGCTCTAACAGCTTCTTTCTCTTTCAGACGTGCAATCTGTGCCTTATACAAACCTATTGCGCCTTGCGTCTTTTTATTATACTTGGTTTCAGAGATCTGCTTTTCAAGCTGCTTTATCTGCTCGTTTATGTTAGATTTCTGCCTTTCAAGGTTTGCCTTATGCTGCGTTGAAACTCCTGATTTTTCTGGTTTAGTTGCCATTTTTAGAATTTAGTATGCATTAGTATATAAAAATTTATAAGAATCTGAGCATAAATATTTTTACAATCCATAACCTATTACACATTCTCAAGCATGCTTGCAATGTTCATCAGTTGTGTCCTTACAAAAGAATCAGTGTTATTATCTCCATCTATCATCTCAAGCTCATGCAATGTCTTATTAACTTTGATGGATATATCTGTGTTCTCTGATAATATCTCTACCATCTTCTGCAATTTAAGCTTGATGCTTTTTGGGACTGTAGAATCTTCCTGGACTTCCTTTATTACAGCAATAATCTCCTCAACTCTTTCTTCAGCCATTTTTTTGCAAGTTTTTATAAAAATTATCCTATAGAATTTTTATGCCTTATCTTTATTTTTTATGATATTATTTTCTCATCTATTATTATGTATCTATTCATTACTTTGATTTTGCTTGTAATGCGCTCATAACATCTGCCTGCAAGCTGCTAGCCTTATCTTTCAGCTGCTTTTCTTGCTTCTCAAGGCTTCTTATCCTAAGCTCGACCATCTCTTTCTTTGATTTCAGGTCTTTATCAAGCTCATCTTTTGTTTTCTTAATCATGATATTGCCAATTATCTTATAGCTTTCTTTTGCATCTTTCAGCTCGGTAAGTGCAGAATCCATCTCAAGAAGTTGCGCACCATATTGCTGTCTCTGCCCTAACAGTTGCTGCATATTCTGCTCAAGCATTTGCAGCTGCTGTATTTTTTGCTCAGTATCTTTTGGTATTTTATCCGCCATAACCTTTTGCTCCACAACAAACTTTAGCTTCGCTAAAGTTTAATCAAACCGTCGTAGTATCTCGCTTCGCTCGATACTACAACTCAATCTTTTCTAATCTCTCATACAATTCAAGCATCTTTGACATTGAATTGGTGATTGCTTTCAATGCAATATGATCATCTGCAAGCATGATAATCTCAAGCATTTTTGGTCTTTTTCTTATTTTTAGCTCAAAACGATCTTTCTTATCCTGCTCTTGTGATAAGCATTTATATAATAGCTCTTGATTGCCTTCTACTTGAAAAATCGCTTTATATCTCATATGCTCTTGATCAAATCAAAGATTATTATGTTAGATTATATTCTGAGATGTTAAGCTTATCTAGCCTTAACCTTGGTTGAGTTGCTTCTTGGCTTATAAAGTATTTTGCTGCCGCAGTATGGGCATCTGACATTCTTTCTGATATAATCCTGTGCAACATTTTTGTTGCAGCTGAAACATTTGTATTTTATGGCCATATTGATCACGTCATTATTTTTATAAAATTTAAAAAATATCATTAATATTTGACTGACTGCTCTTCTTCAAACTCTTCCTCTTCTTGTTTCTGCTCTTCTACAACTTCTGGAACTACTTCTAGTTCCTTTAGTTGTTCCTCGCTTAATTTAACGGTTTTCTTGCCGATAGTATATGCTTTTCCGGCAAATTTTGCAGAACATTTATAGCATTGCCAGATTCCCATAGCTAATCTTTTTAATGCAGCATAGTGGCAGTGAGGGCATTTATAGCTGGTCTTTTGCTGTAATTCTATAATCCCAAACCTTTCTTTTGTTGTTCTACCATATCTGGTTCCGAATTTTTTGATAGATCCTATCTTGATTGTTTTTTCTTTTCCTGCCATGATAATCACTCTTAATTCATAACTTATTCTCTAAAATAGTAGTGTATTTAAAAAGCTTTTTATTAAAAATAAATTAAAGTGGGGCTGGCCGGATTTGAACCGGCATCGTCCGCTTGTTTGCATGCAAAAACTTGCATGTCCCAAAGCGGAAAGGATGGACCAAGTTACCCCACAACCCCGATAGAGATGGTAAATTAATCCAGAGTTTATAAATGTTATTTTAATTTTTTCCAGCTCGCTTATACCCTGTCCAAATTGTCCTTTCCTCCTTCCTTAACAAAACTGCACATCATGTATGTCTGCTTGTAATTTTTTATCTCTTATAAATAAAAATAAGTTTTTATGTATATGATCAGCTTAAGTAAAGAAAAAGCTGCCTATTCCAACTAAAATAAATATGATGCCTGCTATCATATTGACCATTTTTGGTTTTAGGTATTTGTTGATTCTCTGACCTATGAAAATTGCCAATACGGTCACTAATCCTATGCCTACTAAGGTGCTAATAAGCACACTTAATACGCTGTACTCTACTGCAAATAATGCAGCTGCGATTTGTGTCCTGTCTCCCATCTCTGTCAGCATCACAAGGCTAAATGCAGCCAAAAAAGCAGACCCATCCCTTGCTTTTTTGAGCTTTTCTTCCTTCTGGAAAAATAGCATATAGATACCAAATCCGATGAACAAAAATCCTGCAAATAACTTTATCATCTTGCTCGGCAAGAACGTAAATAGGTATGCTCCTGCAAGTATCGCTGCTCCGTCTACAAATAAGAATCCAAGTAACGCACCAAGCAATAATTTAATATGGGCTTTCTTATATCTTGCACTTAGCGCAATCATCGCTATCATTGTCTTATCTCCTAGTTCAGCCAGTGCGATAGTGGCTCCAGGTATCAAGAAATCTGGTGTCATAATTTAAGGTAAACCTGATACTATTTAAAATTTTGCTAAAGCAGCTAGTTTCACTAAAATATATATGTAGTAAGAGCAATGGCGTACGTCGCCAATGTTGCAAACACAATCATAAAATACCAAGTCTGAGCCGAGCGATGTTCCATGGAGCGAGACTCTATTTCGCTTCCCATACAAGTGTTTGCAGGCGACGGTCGAGTGAAGAGCAAATTTCCATACAAAGTGTGGGAATTTGTTTTTCGAGACAAGCCATTGCTCTTACGTAGAAGAATCAACTATGTACACGTACCTCTCTCTTTTGTTTATCTTCCCTCGAGAATAAAAATACATAACCTTTATAAACAAGTGCTAATTCTTATGCACATACTATCAAAAGGTGTTTAGTGTTTAAGCATGGCTTAAACACTTGTATATAAACGAGCCTGAAAAGATATGCCTTTTCAGTACAGTTTAATTACTGTTTCTATAAGGCATTTCATAAATAGGCTTTTTTAAGATAAAGCTAAAGCTTAACAGGGAGAGCAATCTATGCTCTTTGCTATATGCTTTTGCTTATCGGTAATACGTATCATTAATATTATGTTATCATCAATTTAATATTATAACATATCATCGAATAAAAACCTAAAAAACACAAAAAATGGCACACATCCGATGGCCTAACAGGGGAAGCATGCAGTATTGGCCTAGATCCAGGGCTAAAAGAATCTATCCAGCTGTTAAATATTGGGCAGCAAATGTTAAGGATATTAAGCCATTGGGATTTGCAGGCTATAAGGTTGGCATGACACATATATTATATACTGATGCCAAATCAACCTCAATGACAAAAGGTGAGGACATCTTTTGTCCTGTAACAATTATCGAATGCCCTCCGCTGAAGGTTGCAGCTGCCAGATTCTATAAAAATTCTCCATACGGACAAAAAGTCATCACAGACGTTTTCTATTCAAAACTTGACAAGGATCTTGCTCGTTCAATTTTTCTATCAAAAAAAGAGCCATCAAAAAAGCTTGAAGATGTAAAGGAATTTGATGACTTGAAGCTTGTTGTTTACACTCAGCCAAAGCTTTCTGCCATCGGCAAGAAAAAGCCAGAGATCTTTGAGGTAGCTTTAGGCGGATCAAAAGATGACAAATTAAAATATGCATCTGAAAATCTTGGCAAAGAGATATCCATCAATAATGTGTTCAAAGAAGGTCAGCAAGTTGATATTCATTCTGTAACTAAAGGAAAAGGTTTCCAAGGCCCAGTTAAGCGTTTTGGTGTTCGTGTCAGGCAGCATAAATCAGAAAAGACAAAAAGAGGACCAGGCAGTTTAGGTGCATGGAAGGCTCAAGGTCATATCATGTATCGTGTTCCTCATGCAGGACAGACTGGCTTTCAGACAAGAACAGAATTCAATAAATGGGTTGTTAAGATCGGCTCAAAACCAGAAGAGATAAACACAAGCGCTGGATTTGTAAGATACGGAAATGTTAAATCATCATATTTATTGCTCAAGGGTTGCATTGGCGGAGCATCAAAAAGATTGATCAGGATGACAGATGCAACTCGACCAAATAAGGCAATCCAAAAAGATCCTGCAAATATCCAGTTCATAAGCAAGTAACTAAACAAATTTAATAAAAAAATATTTAGAAATAAAAAAATACACAAAAATAATTATCAAAAAATAATAAAATGGAATTAAAAATATTCGACTCAAGCGGAGCAGAAAAAGGCAAGATGAATCTGCCTGTGCAGTTCACTGAACCTGTAAGGTCTGATCTGATTCATAGGGCAGTTTTAGCTATTCAAACTCATAAAAGGCAGCCGTATGGTTCTTCAATAGAAGCTGGTATGCGCCACAGCGCAAAGCTTTCCAGAAGAAGAAGAAACTACCGAGGCGCATATGGTAAAGGTATCGGTAGAACCCCTAGAAAGATAATGAACAGGCGCGGCACACAGATGCATTGGGTTGGTGCGATGGCTCCTAATACTGTCGGTGGTAGAAGAGCTCATCCTCCAAAGACAGACCGTTTATGGGGCGTTAAGATCAATATTCAGGAGAGAAGAAAAGCAATAAGGAGTGCGCTTGCAGCAGTTATGCAGCAGGATATTGTCAAAGCACGAGGTCATATTGTTCCTGTAAATTATCCGTTCATATTAACAAGCGATATTGAAAATGTCAAAATGACAAAAAAAGCAGTTGAGATACTTGGAAAATTAAATTTAACAAATGAGCTTACAAGAGCTGCTCAAAAATCAGTCCGTGCAGGCAAGGGAAAGCTTCGAGGAAGAAAATACCAAAGAAAAACTGGACCATTATTGGTTGTAAGCAAGGATTGCTCACTTGAGAAATCTGCATGCAATATTCCGGGGATAGATGTTGTTCAGATTAATAATATCAGTGCTGAGTTATTGGCTCCTGGCACACACTTAGGAAGATTGACATTATTTACACAGGCAGCGATTGAGAAGCTTGGAAAAGAAAAATTATTTATGTAATTTATGCAAAAATAAATCAAAATTTACGAAAAATAAATGTGACAATTATGGATTCAAACCAAACAATCAAATATCCGCTGGCAACTGAAAAAGCTGTTAGGCTGATGGAATCAGAAAACAAATTATTGTTTGAGATAGATTTAAAAGCTAAAAAGCAGGAAGTCAGGAAAGCAGTTGAAGATTTATTTAAAGTTAAGGTAATCTCAGTTAACACTTTCATAACGCCGCATGGCAAAAAGAGAGCTTATGTAAGATTAAGCAATGAGACTCCTGCAATTGAAGTTGCAACCCAGATGGGGCTGATGTAAACTAAATAAAAAATATAAAAAATCACAATCAACAAAATAAAACTTTTCATGATAAAAACAAAATTACGGAGGATTCAAAAAGTTTAATTAAAGAATTGCAGTGTTGAGCGAAGCGAGACATTACGATGGTTTGATTAAACTTTTGTGTAGCAAAAGTTTATGGGAAAGCGACTAGTACAACAAGCACGTGGAAGAGGAGGCCCGACATATAGGGTTCCTGGCTTTAGAAGCATAGGTTTTGCTAAGCATATTTCCGTAAATGCAGGCGAAGTTACAGGTAAGATTGTTGATATATTGCATTGTTCACAGCATTCAGCACCATTTGCATTAGTTCAGTACAGCAATGGAGAAGAAGGCTTTATCCATGCTCCAGAAGGGATATCTGTCGGCGAACAGATAAGTGTAGGTGGCAATGAAGTTGAAGTTGGTAACTGTTTAAAGCTTAAAGACATTCCAGAAGGTACTTTAATTTATAATATTGAGATAGTTCCAGGCGACGGCGGCAGGATATGCAAGGCATCTGGTACATTTGCAAGAATTGCAGCTAAGCTTCCTCAGGGCATACTTGTAACATTACCTAGCAAAAAACAAAAGGTATTTGTCAATGAATGCAGGGCAAACATCGGCATAATTGCAGGCGCTGGCAGATTGGAAAAGCCGATATTAAAAGCAGGCGTTATGTTTCATAAAGCAAAAACAAGAAACAGATATTGGCCTATAACTAAAGGACATTCACAGAACGCAGTTGACCATCCATTTGGTAACAAAAGAAGTTCAAGAAAATCAAAAGCAAGGCCTGCTCCTAAGAATGCACCTCCTGGCAGAAATGTCGGTATGCTGCATCCTAGAAGAACAGGAAGAAAGAAGTGATTATATATTATAATAATAAAAAAATTACGGAGGATTCAAAAAGTTTAATCAAAAACGTCATGGGCAGTTGAGCGAAAGCGAAACTGACCGTGGGTTAATAAGGGCATAGCCCTTATGTGAGATTAAACTTTAGTGAAACTAAAGTTTATGGCACGAAAGGAATTCAGTTATCGCGGTAAAACATTGGATGAATTAAGGACACTTAGCATTCAGCAGCTTGCAGAGCTATTGCCTTCAAGGCAAAGAAGAAAGATCAAGCGCGGATTTACTGAGCAGGAAAAAACTTTCCTGAAAAGGCTAAGCAAGAACAAGCCAAACCTTAAGACCCATTGCCGTGATATGCTTGTGTTGCCTGAAATGGTAGGAAAGACTATCAAGATATATACTGGCAAGGAATTTGCGCCTGTACTAATTCAGGAAGAGATGATCGGCCATTATTTTGGCGAGTTTGTCTCGACCAGAAGAAAAGTTTCACACAGTGCACCAGGTATTGGTGCAACAAGATCAAGCGCAAGCTTATCAGTGAAGTGATTATGTAAAACCTAAAAAAATTATAATAATAAAAAAATTACGGAGGATTAAAAAAAGTTTAACCAAAGAGTTGCGGTGTTGAGCGAAGCGAAACACCTCGATGGTTTGATTAAACTTTAGTTTTACTAAAGTTTATGGCATACAACTATTCATTCCAGAACTACAACAAGGAACTTATGGCAAGAGCTGTAGGTGTTTTGCTGCCTGTTTCATTTAAGAAATCAGTCGAGATTTGCAACTATATCAGAAAAAGGAACCTGCAGAAAGCAAAACAATTATTGATAGATGTCAAAGACTTTAAGAGAGCTATCCCTTACAGGAGATACAACATGAATGTGCCTCATAAGCGCGGCACTGGTCCAGGAAGATATCCTATAAAGACATGCGATGAATTTTTAGGGCTGCTTGAATCTGTCGAGGCTAATGCACAGTCAAAAGGCCTTAGCACAGCTAACCTTGTAATCTCACATATCATGGTCCATAAAGCAGGAAATGTTTATCACTATGGAAGAAGCCGCGGCACAAAGATGAAGCGTTCACATATTGAAGTTATTGTCCAGGAAGCAAAAGAAGATTCTAAAGAATCAAAAAAAATTAAAAAGAAAGTCTCAGGTAATAAAACTGATAATTAAAAAATCAAGATCAATGATTAAGTAACTAAATAATCAAAACATAAACGTGATTGCTATGATTGAAAGACAATTTGTAACACAAAAACTTAAGGAATTCCAGATTCAGGAATTTATCGGAAATACTTTGAAGAGAGTTGGCCATAGTCATACTAAGATGCTTAAGACTCCTTTAGGTGAGAAGATCGTTATTTACGCTTCTCGTCCTGGATTGATTGTCGGAAGAAAAGGCGCTAATATCAAAGATTTAACAAGAACTTTGAAAAAGAAATTTGACTTGACAAATCCTCAGATCGAGATAAATGAAGTTGAGAATGTATTCCTTGACGCAAATATTGTCGCTGAAATGATTGCAAGCAGCTTGGAGAGATTCGGAACAACCAAGTTCAAAGGCATTGGTCATAAGATAATGACAGATGTTACGGGTGCAGGGGCTTTAGGCATAGAGATACTTGTCTCTGGAAAAATACCGAGTGCTCGTGCAAAAAGATGGAGATTTTACCAAGGTTACTTAAAAAAGTGCGGACAATCAGCTACAGAAATCAGTTCAGCTTATGCATTTGCTCAGCTAAAATCAGGCACTGTTGGCATACAAGTCAGGATAATGCCTCCAAATTTGATATTACCAGATGATATTTCAATCAAGGATGATGATCAACTTCAGCAAGAGGCTGTTGCTCTTGCAGCAAAGTCATCTAAAGAATCAGAAAAAGCAGCAGTAGATGCAGCAGAAGAAATTGCATCATCACAAGAAGCTTCACAGGGATCAGAAGATAAAAAAGAGAAAAAGCCTAAAAAAAAGCGCACTACTAAAACATCAAAAAATAAAGAAGCAGAAGATACTAAATCCTCTGACTCATCAGAAAAAACAGCTGCAGATTCAGCAGAGGCTGTAGATCCGGCTTCGGAATAAAAAACCTAATAAAAAAATATTATTAAAAATATAATCATAAAACGTTTAAAGAAACGACAAAAAATACGACAATGACTGCGCTCAAATATAAAGAATTAAAAAATCTGAATTCAGATGACTTGAAAAATAAGTTATCAGAACTTAAGAAAGAATTGATGAAGGATAATGCCCAGATAGCTCGTGGCACTACTCCAAAAAGTGCAGGCAAGATAAGGACAGCTAAAAAAGATATTGCAAGGATCTGCACTGTCTTAAGAGAGAAAGAATTGCAGGAACCAAAACAGGCAGCTAAATAATATCTGCATATAAAACAAATAATAATAACTAATAACTACTAAAAACTAATAAAACAATAATCAGATAAAAAAACAAGACAATACTATCAGAAGGAGGAACTAAAAATAATGGGTGAAGTATGTGCTGATTGCGGATTGCCTAAGGAACTTTGTGTTTGCGAGACAATTGCTAAAGAAAGCCAAAAGATCATTGTAAGTTTGGTGAAAAAGAAATTCAACAAATACTATACTTCCGTTCAAGGCATAGATACCAAAGAGATTGACATCAAGGATTTATGTAAAAAGCTCAAGAGCCAGTTTGCATGCGGCGGCACAGAGAAAGACGGCAAGATTGAGCTTCAGGGCGATCATAAGTCAAAAGTAAGGAAGTTTTTGGTCGAGCTCGGGTTTTTGCCAGAGACGATCGAAGTAAGATAATCAACAACAACGCCTAAAAAACATAATGGCATCAAATGGCAACTTTAATTCGCTTGGAGCTGATCGGCAAAAAAGCAGAGATTGTTGCTTCAAAAAATAAGTCATATGTCGGCATAAAAGGCATAATCATAGATGAGACAAAAAATATGCTTAACATCGACGGCAAAAAAGTGTTAAAGTCACAAGTCATATTAAAAATTGATGATAATCAAATACTTGACGGAAATGAGGTCCTAGGAAGGTCATACGAAAGAATCAAACCAAAAAAATAAGACAAAATAAAAACAAATAAATAACCGAAAAATCACGGTGGATCAAAAATGAAAACAAGCATCGGCATCCAGACAAAAAAGCCAGAAAAGGCATGTGCAGACAAAAAATGCCCTTATCACAGCAACTTAAGCGTTCGCGGCATGATGTTCACAGGTACAGTTGTAAGCGCAAAGCGCCATAATACTGTTACTGTAGAATGGGCTAGAAGAGCTCAGCTTCCTAAATTCGAGCGTTATGAGAAAAGAAAGACAAAGATAAGTGTCCATAATCCAGAATGCATTGCAGCAAAGGAAGGCGATATGGTCAGGATAATGAACTGCAAGCCTTTGAGCAAGACAAAAAATTTTGTTGTTATTGAGAATCTTGGTCATGTATTCGGATACCAGGACAGGATGGAAGCTTTAGCAGCATCAAAAGTAAAAGAAAGATCAAAGAAGGAAGAGCAGGAAAAATCTGCTCAGCCTGTCAAAGATGATAAGGATCAAGAAAAAGACGAGCAATAAAAATGCAACCAATAAAAGCAAACGTTACAAGATGTCTTCCTGTAGAATGTGAAATTCATGTATGTGACAATAGCGGAGCAAAGACTATAAAAATCTTTACTGTAGTCGGCGCTAAGACTGTAAAGAATAGGTATTCATCTTGCGGTGTTGGTGATTTAGTCATGGGTAGCGTTAAGAAAGGAAAGCCTGAAATGAGAAAGCAGGTCGTATTTGCAATTGTTGTCAGGCAAAAGAAAGAATATAGAAGGACAGATGGCATGCGAGTTAAATTTGCAGATAATGCAGTTGTTGTGCTGAAAGATGACAAAGGCAATCCAAAAGGCACAATATTCAAAGGCCCAATCGCAAAAGAAGCTGCAGCTAGATGGCCAGCTGTTGCAAAGGTAGCTAGTATAATTGTATGATGATTATAAAAAAATAAATGTGATAAAAATGAAGAAAGAATTTTCAAGATCATGGGTTTCGAGCACACAGCCTAGAAAGCAACGTAAGTATAGGTATAACATCATGCTTCACTTAAGGCATAAGTTTGTCAGCGCTCATCTCTCAAAAGAGCTTCGTAAGCAATATGGCTTAAGGTCAATAATCGCAAGAGTCGGCGACAAAGTCAAGGTCATGCGTGGTCAGTTTAAGAAAACTGTTGGGAAGATTGAGGAGATAGACTCAAAAAAAGCAAAAGCTTATGTCACTGGTGTAGAGCTTATAAAAAAAGACGGCTCAAAAGCTAAATACCCTGTTCATGCTTCAAATTTAATGTTGTTAGAGCTGAATTTAGATGACAAAAAACGATTAAAAAATAAGGATAATAAAAACACTAAATCAAACGGAGGTTCGCAAAAAGTTTAATCAAAAACGTCATGGGCAGTTGAGCAAAGCGAAACTGACCGTGGGTTGATAAGGGTCGTAGACCCTTATGTGAGATTAAACTTTTGCTGCGCAAAAGTTTATGGTAAATAATCACATGAAACGGATGGCAGCGCCAAGATCTTGGCCTGTAGAGAGAAAGCTTACTACTTATATCACTAAAGCAAGGCCTGGTGCACATTCATATAAGTTTGGCATGCCTTTGAATGTAGTTATCAAAGAGCTGTTAAAGCTTGCAAACACCAGCAGAGAAGTTAGAGAGATAATCAAGACAGGCATTTTCATAGACGGCAAAAAAGTGATTGATGAGCGCTCTATTATCGGTTTTATGGATGTACTCTCATTTACAAATTCAAAAGATGCGTATCGTATCTTGCTAAATGATAAGGGATTTATCACAGCTGTTAAGATAGACCCATTTGAATCAAAGATTAAACTATCAAAAGTTATAGGCAAAAGCTTGGTAAAAGGCAAGACCCAGCTTAACTTGATCGATGGCAGAAATATCTTAGTTGATAAAACAGGTTACAAGACAGGAGATGTTTTATTGCTAGAGATTCCAGGCCAGAAAATAACTGAGAAAATATCTCTTGAAAAAGGCTCAAAGATATATCTTATGGGTGGCAAACATATTGGCGAGATACATACTGCAGAGACTATTAATGGAGAAAAGATATCTCTGCGTTCAAAAGATGGCTCAGTTTTCGAGACATTAAGAAAATATGCATTTGCAGTTGGTAAAGATAAGATTGTATTAAGCTCAGTTGAAAAATTATCAAAATAAAAAACATAATTCATAAAATAATAAAACAAATATTTTCATAATAAAAACAAAAATACGGAGGATTCAAAAAGTTTAATCAAAAACGTCATGGGCAGTTGAGCGAAAGCGAAACTGACCGTGGGTTAATAAGGGCATAGCCCTTATGTGAGATTAAACTTTAGTGAAACTAAAGTTTATGGC
>Ga0209211_10002640_pt1 | contig 30570 bp, 30 predicted proteins | sample RifGroA2_FD_183992 | JGI IMG/M metagenome (GOLD analysis project Ga0209211, IMG submission 183992) | Groundwater microbial communities from Rifle, Colorado, USA - Groundwater A2 (SPAdes) (version 2) | ecosystem: Environmental > Aquatic > Deep subsurface > Groundwater | place: Rifle, Colorado...
ACGCGATACCTTGGCGACCCCTTGCCGCGTCTCTGTTGTCTTAGAGGTTTTCCCATATCAATTCCTTTTCTTCAGAAGAAAAGGCCTAGGTTTCATCCCAAAAGAACGGGTGATCCTATAAACCTTGTCTTCAGATATTATTTTTGTTTTTTTCATCTCCATTTATAATATTTTCTTTGACTGCAAGCTACTTTCTTTTTTAAAGAAAGGAGCTTAAATTATTCCCAATTTTATCGCGATATCACCAGCTGCTCCGGCGTTCTTGAACTTCACGAAAGCTTTCTTTCTCCCGTCCTGGTCCACTGCTATTGTCACCTTTGAAATCGGCGAGTCAAAAGCCTGCTCAATCGCCTGCTTGATCTGAGGCCTTTTTGACGGCCTGTTAACTATGAACACGAGCTTGTTCTGAAGCTCTACCATCCTTATTGATTTTTCCGTCATGAGCACGAACTTTATCACATCGAACGGATCTTCCAGCGGCTTCTTAATTTCTGCCGTTACCTTGACAGGCTTCTCTTTCTTCAATTTGTTGAACAATCCCTTCTTTACAGTCTTCTTTTCTTCAGATTGCTTTCCAGTTTTTAGTTCTTTTTTTGCCATCCAATTTCACCATATAACTATTGGAACTTTTTCTGCAGGCTGTCAAGAGCAGCCTTTGTAGTGATTAACAGTCTTCCTGCCTGCGCTCCTGGTGCAAGCAGTTCTGCATTGAGGTTTGCCGACGAGACCGCGTCAACGCCCGGTATGTTTCTCGATGCCTTCAGAGCAGGACAGTTCTTCGACATTATCACAAGAGGCCCTTTCTTCTTCGTGTAGCGTCTGCCTCTCATCGTACCGCGACCGGCGCGGACTTTTTTCTTCTCGCTTCTTTCTATTTCTGCCGGCATGACTTTCCCGAGAAGCTGGGAAATTTTCTTGGTATTCTTTATGTTTTCAAAATCATCAACAAATATTACCGGCGTATCAAAGGTGTGACCGCGCACTTTCAGCAGCTCGCTCCTTGCAGAAGCGGCAAGCGCTGATTTTATTGCAAGCTGCTTCTCTTTTTGATTAATCTGCTGTAGCCATATTTTCGCTGCTTTTGGCGGGTGTGCTCTCCTGCCCTTTACGGCCTGCGGTGCAACACGTCCTCTCCATACCATGTAGCCAACTTTACCGTGTATTCTGGGCAGTCTCGACATTTCCATATTCATCATCTTGAATCTGTAGTGACGAGAACCATGGTAGTGAGCTGATGAGCGAAGTCCGGCAAGAGGGTCAGTGCCATAGGGTTGTCTTTTTGCGGACTGCTGCGCAAGAACAGCTCTTTTTATGACGTCTGGTCTGTAGGAAGTGCTGAAAACTTTCGGCAACTCTACATCGCCGACAGTCTTTCCCTCAAGATCGTAAACTTTTGCTTTCATAATTATCACTCAATAATTTTTGCTGAAGGATATTTTTCAGTGGTTTTCCTTCTTACATCGTCTTGTGAACATCCATATACAACGCCGGTGAATCTGTTCATCCTGCAAGCGCCATTCCTGTGCACACCCAATGACATGTCTCCTGAAACTTCACCAATTCTGAAAATTTTGTTTTCAGCATTTTCGTAGCCAATCGCGCACCATAGTGTCATATTTTACTTCCCCTGTTTGCTTTCCAGTGACAAATATTTGACCTCGACTGGAAGCACTTTGTTGCTGCGCACAGCTTTTCTCAATCTTATTAGTCTTTTTCTTGGTCCAGGCAATGAGCCCTCCACAAGTATGACTGACTGCGGAAGACCATAGCCAACGAAACCGCCGCTGGGCGTAACTTTTTTACCGTCCTCTTCAATCATTATTATTTTTTTGCTGAATTCGGTTCGCGTATGAAATCCATGCTGTCCAGCTGCAGGCACTCTATAATCAATATGACGTGGCACCGTAGAGCCTATGGAACCGACGTGACGGTGCATCTGCTTGTCCTTTCTTGTCTGTATGCGAATGCCAAATCTCTTCACAGGTCCAGTAAAGCCAAAACCCTTTGTAACCGCAGTAATATCAACAAACTCGCCTGGCTTGAAAACGTCCTTGGCACTTATTTCTTTGCCAAGAACCGACTCACAGAAGTCTGTCTTCTGTTTGAGGTCGCCGCCGACGCCAATTTCAAACGTATCGCTTTTTGTCAAGCGCATGCCGCTTTTTACCGGCTGCGTAGCAACGACAAGACGAACATCATCAAACTCTCCTGGTGTCTGTGATTTTGAGTTTGTAATTATTTTCAATTTAAGGTCTTTTGGCAGTTTAGCCCATTTTTCACCAACAACAACACGAGAAGAAGATTTTTTATAGAACCGAATTGCAGCAACAAAGAGAGAAGGAGCATCCAAAACCGTGACAGATTTGAAAATGACTTTGCCAAAGGTTGGTGACTTATTATTCTGGTCAACAAGTTGCACATGAGTCATGCCAGCCTTCCATCCGGCAAAGCCAAGCAGCTTGGATTCCTTTGAAGCAGGCCAGTGCCTTGTTCTGGCGACTATTTCTTTTGCTCGCTTTCTCGGCCAAAATTGCATCGACCCATGTCGCGGTCTTGTTCTCTTAGGCATGTTCCAACTCCATTGATTCTTCTAGCAATATGTTTCTTTCGGCTTGAGGACTTTCTTTTCAAAAGAAAGGTCTCAGACTGTAGTCTCTCGGCTACTACGTAGTTAACTGCAGAAATAAGCAAAAGGATTTCTGACCCTTTCACATATATCTAGTCATGAGAGCAAATTTAATTTGGAAATAAAGTATTTAAAAGCGTTTTGTCGCCGCGCGGCTCAAGGATCTAAAACGTACCAGGCGTTGCTGTAGTGAAAATCGCCGCGGAAAAGGCCTCGTGTTGGCGTCGTGTAGATGTTTTCAACATGCTGAACAGGGCTTGAAAATCCTAAACTATAGTCTCCGCGGAAGAAAGATTGTCCGCATGAAAAACATCCTGTAGGAAGCTGCACCGGAGCCAGTGTAATAGAACCAAAGCTTGCGCCACCAGAAGGAATATTAGGTTGAATGACGTTATTGCCGCCGCTAAGAGTTATTGCACCTATGAGACCGCCGCCCGAATAAGTAGGTTGAATGACGTTATTGCCGCCGCTAAGAGTTATTGCACCTATGAGACCGCCGCCCGAATAAGTAGGCTGCACAACGTTACCAGCGTTAACAACAAGATTGCCGCTAAACGGACTGCCGCCCGAATATATCGTAGGCTGTATTACATTTCCGCCATTAAAGGCAAAAGCTCCGTTGAAAGCGTTGCCGCCTGAATATAACACGGGCTGAATGACATTTCCACCGCTGTATCTTAACGCACCCTGCGCTATGCCACTACTAGTATAGAATTTTGGCATGGTTGGCTGCATATAGAAACTGCCAAAACCATAAGCACCATCGCTTCCATAGCCATAACTGCTTCCGTAACTTGCATCGCCCATGGCAAGGATGCCGAATAGCAGCAAGACAGGCAGTACAATGGTAGTACCATGGTTACTGTGTTTCTTTCTGGTTTTCATACTCGAATAACACCTTGTTTTTGATGATGGGGTGTTATTTGGTATCCCCAATCATCGTTCATGATATGCCCTGATATAACCCATGACTTTAGTCATGGGTTTCTTTGAGCATGTCATCCAGAATGCATTGTTCTATAGACAGTGCATTCTCGGATAATACAACCATCTTTAACGATGATTGTCGATGTTACTACTACAGCGTAAATGCTTAAAAGTCTAATTTTGTAATGTATTTGTGATGCAATAATGTAAAAAGAAAAAGTCAGTGGGATGGACCAGATTTGAACTGGCGACCTCCTGATTATCAGTCAGGTGCTCTATCCTGAACCTATTCTTTCCGCTTTTAGGAAAGGTTTACCAGGCTAAGCTACCATCCCATATCACATATGATATTTGATTACGTATTTAAGAAAATAATCTTTATCTAATAATATGAAAGAGATGAAACTCGTCTATCCAGCGTTTTCCAAGCATTATTTTTACTTCCGTATGCACATATCAAAGTTCGTTCTCGAAAAAGATTGTGTGCCGTTAAACCCGTTTATGATACATGAATATTTCCTTTTGGACAGCGTCCCAAGAGAAACCGTGAGAAATTCGAACAACACGCTTGTAGTAAGGTGTGACGAAGTATGGGTTTTTGGACCTGTAAGTGACGGTGTTCTGGAAGAAATAAGACTTGCCAAAAAAGAGCAAAAACCGATAAAATATTTTGCTATACTGAAGCCCAAGGAAATAAAAGAAATATCAAAGGATGAGATTGTATTTGAGGAAGACCTCGCAAAGTACAGAAACGAAATTTAGTCACATTTTTCCTACTTTTTCGATGACAATCTTGTCAGACTTTCCCGACTTTTCTATGTAAGCCCTGATTATTACGCTGTCGTCCCATCCAAGTTTTTTACATTCCTTCGTCAAAAATATGACCAGACCCTCATGCCATCTCACAACTTTCCTGGGAGCTTTTGTAACAACAATTTTTTCTGACATAAGAAGGTATGGATTTCAGCGTGTTTTAAGTGTTATACGTGTAATACACGTAATTTAAGTGCTTTCCACGTAAAAAACTCCATATGAGAATCGGTAGGTTTTCCAAGCTTTTCATCAATGCTGATCATGAAAATCCAAGGGGTCATTTGATAGGAAAAGCTATACTGAAATCGTTCTACAATAAAGACTGTAAAATTATGGAAATAGGCGGTCAGGAATGGCAGATGAAAAAATACTTCCCAAAAATAATCGAGCTGGATTTGGACAATAAATGGAGACCTGATGTATTATGCGATGCTGAAGACATGAAACCTATAAAGTCAAACACGTTTGACATTATTTATTCGTCGCATTTTTTCGAGCATGTTTACAAACCGGAAAAAGTATTAGTGGAATGCAACAGAGTCTTGAAGATGAATGGAAAACTTATCTTCATTGTTCCTGTAGTTAATATAAACAGGCTTTGGCTCGACGGCGACAAGTGGAACCTGCACCAGCATCACTTTAACAAAAAGAACCTGACAAATCTTCTGAATTTAAGTGGATTCCGCATGATAAACTTCGAATACAGGCTATGGGTTAAGCCATTTTGTCTAGAAAAGCCATTGGGCTGTTTATTTCGTAAAGGAGATATTATATTTACTGCAGAAAAGGTCCTTGGGTTCAAAAGAAAACATAAAGGTTCAAGCGAACACCAGTGAGCTATCTTTTATAATATCTTTTTCTTTGACTGGTAGCTACTTTCTTTTGCAAAAAGAAAGGAGTTAAGCCATCAGACCTTTCTTTACTTTCTCGTAGAAGTTCTGTTCAAAGAGTGTTACTATTTTTACCGGTGTGGCCGCCTCAATCAGGAAAGTCGAGTTCTTCTTTACGTATTCCCCGCCGTGACCATCTATGACCAGTGCGCAGTCACCACCGGCTATGCTTATCTCGATTTTTTTGTCCTTTGGTACTACCATTGGTTTTATCTTCGAAAAGAACGGGTAAAGTGGTATTATGCTTATGACTTCAATGGAAGGGTCTATCATTGCGCCGCCCGCTGAGCTGCTATAAGCTGTCGAGCCAGAAGGTGTGGAAAACATTACCCCGTCGCCTATCATGTCAAAGACAACACCATCGATCTTGAATTCAACATTTAGTATTTTCGACGGCCTTTTGCGGCCGAACGCTATTTCATTCAGTGCAAGAGGATAATCACCACGGCGCATAGAAATATATTTATGAATTTTGCCCTTTACGATTTTACTGCATTTTAATCGCATGCGCTCTTTTATGGTGTAATCTTTTTTCAGTATGCGGTCTATGCTGTCCAGTAGCTGCTTGAAGCTGCAGCTGCAGAGAAAGCCCTGTCCCTCCAGTTTCACAGGAAGTATGGGAACATCTGTCTTGTGCGCAGTCCAGAGAAAAGTGCCGTCGCCGCCCAGTGTTATTATAAGGTCGCCATTGAACTTTCGTATGGAATGTCCTATTTTTCGCAGTCTTAACGCAGTCGAGCGGTCAAAGTTTATCTGGGTCACCTTGTCCTTGAGAAGATTTTCAAGCTTCTTTGCCGACTTGAGACCTACTTTGTTCTGTTTCGCAACGATAAGCACATTTTGTATGTTTTTTTGCTTGACTTTGTTAATTTTATTGTTTTTTCTTCCTAGTCTCATATACAAATAGTTGGAAAATAAAGTTAAAAAAGCGATTCAGACTATCTAAAAACACCGTCTACGTGCTCAGTTATTTCAGCCGCCTTACCAGATAAACAACGCCGCTGCCGTCTTCCCAGTAGTTAGGGATATTCGCAGCCGTGACAAAGCCATATTTTTTGAAAAAATTAACAGCCGTAATATATTTGTCGCTTGTCTCTGCCAGAACAAGTTTCAATCCTCGTTTTTTGGCCCTGCCTATGATAAAGTTCATAAGTATATTACCAAAGCCCTTCCGCTGGTATTTTTGCGGCACCACAAACCAGTCCAAGCGCGCTATAGCCGGGTCGTATTTGAGTGACCAGAATCCGCCAGCAGCAACTATTTCATCTTCCACCTCGATGACATAAAACTCCTCGAACTTGTAGGGAACCTTTGCCTCAGGGTCAAGACTTATCCTCATGTCTTCCAACGCTTTTTTCGCGTCAGTGGGGCCCATTACATCATGAATTATAGCCACTATCTTTCCGATGTCCTTTTCCTGCAGTTTTCGGATCTTCATAGTTATAATTAAAATCTTAATCATACTTATAATTAACAATTCGCACCAATTCGTGTTCTGAATTACAATAATGTTTATATAAGGTATACAAGATGACATAACTGGGTTAAAAGTTGGTGTTTAGAAATGGAATTCTCATTATTATCAAAAACAGTACCATTGGGAAAAGTAGACGGGGTTGGTTATGAAGCCCGGAGAAGACCGTTAGGAGAATATAGATTCTTCGCTGGAGATGCGGAAATCCCAATAAATGAAGTTCCATCTCAAATCAGAAGAAGAATGGCTGATGCTTATCTAAAACGGGAAGAAGAACGTTACGCAACAGTCTGATTATTTCTTTATGGACTCGCCGTGTACAGACCTGTCGGTTAAATGGACTGACAACTTATTACTATTTTCTTATGCTGGTTATCATCTGCCAGACATGCCTTACGCCGTCCACCAGTATCGCAACAATGAACCACGCCGCGCTGAATTCTATCCCCGAGAACAGAACAACTATGAAGTAAAGTATCACCGCCTTCGGGAACGGCACAAAATCCTTTTCCTTCGAGAATATCAGGAACTTGAACAGCTGGTACACTATGTCCACGCCAAGCGATACCACGAACCATGTCTGGGCAAACTCAACGTAGCCAAAGATCACCATGATTGCATAGAACAGCGTCGCAGAGAAGAATACCATAATTATTATCTTGGTCCGGGGGTTTTAAATCAACTGAGCAGGAGCTTCTTGTAATAACTCCCGTATCGATATATTATTTTATTAGTGAAATGCATTGAATAATAATATGACTTCAAAATATTGGGATAAGGAATCAGACTTTTACGACAGACAATGGAAAGGATCTCCGTCATCTGAATTCGATTACCTATGTACAAAAAATTTGCTTTTGCACATGCTCAAACCATCGGTTAGCGATAGTATGCTAGAAATTGGATGTGGACTAGGTATGTGGACATGCAATATAGGCAATAAATGCCGCAAGATAACAGCAATAGACATTTCTAAAGATATGATACGGAAAGCCAAGAAAAATGCCAACATGAAGAATGCAAAGTTTATTGTATCGGACTTTATCTCCTTCAAATCGAGAGAAAAATTTAACAAAATATTCGCTGTCCGTTCTTTTGAATATCTTGGCGATATTGAAGACGGATTAAGGGGCGTGAAGAAGATGTTGCTGCCCGGCGGAAAATTTGTTATCATAACAAAATCCATGCCTTGCGCATGGGATTTAGTTTATCATGAAAAATGGAAAAGAAGCGGATTCAAGCAGAATAAAATATCTTTTATTAAACTTAGAAAATTACTTCATTATTTAGGTTTTATAAATATAGAGATGTATCCTGTAATCATACGACTCCCAATATTTCGCGGAGGGAATGCTGAAATACCATTGGTGCCAAACTCATTAGCTAAATATATATTGGCCCCCGGACACGTGCTTAACAAGTTTAGACAGGCAGTTATATTTTCCGAATCATATGGGATTTGTGCTACCGCAGGTGAACCATAATGAATGACGTATCTGTTTTAATATGTACAAGAAATAGACCCGAACATCTTCAAAGATGCGTTGCTTCCCTCATCAAGCAGTCTGTAAAGCCTAAAGAAATAATAATTGTGGATGATGCCTCAAGCGAAAAAATAGATCCAGTTCGTGTGCTAAATAATTCATTCTCCTTAGTCTGTAATAAATCTAAACTTCGTTTAGAAAACATCAGGATAAAATGCATAAGAAATAAGCGCAAGCAAGGCGTTGTAAAGTCCAGAAATCTTGGGATATCAGCAGCAGAGGGCAGTATTATAGCTTTCCTAGATGACGACGGTTATGCACATAGAGATTGGATAAAAAGACTTATGAAACATTACTGGCTTCGAAGTGTTGTAGGTGTAGGCGGACCTGTTGTTGAGGTTGGCAGGTACGCTGAAACAAAGGATGGGTTCAAAAGACTTTCATATATAACGCGGCACGGTGACATAAAGCACAATTACAGAGTGAAGAAGTTTATGAATACAAAGAACCTTCACTGCGGAAAAGTAAGGTTTCTTATGGGTGGTAATATGTCATTTCGGAAGAGTTCTTTGCTGAAAGTGCATGGTTTCAGCACACAATATAAGGGAAATTATTACAGGGAAGAGACCGACACTTGTATGAGAATTTCAGGACTGGGCAAGATAATCTTTGAACCGTCTGCTGTAACGTACCACAATACCGCAAGACACGGAGGAACAAGAAATGTAATGAATTTAGAAAAGTTTCTTTACTGGTATTTTCGCAATACAATCATACTGTTTTTTAGACATTTCAGCTTCAAAGATGCAGTAACCAAAACATGGCACCAATGCAGGAAATATGTGAAGTGTGTCAAAAACGGCACAATCAAAACAAACAGGGATTACCTCATAACCAGCACACCTTTCAAAATATTGATTGCAATATTGACAGGTACAATTGCAGGTATAACTATAGGTGTGATCTTTGACAAGCCGCTGAAGAAACTGATGTACAGGCATCCCGAATATGCGACATTATTTACAATAGCACTCATAGGAACTACGCTCCATATTACAGATTATGAAATAATAGGAAATATTGCCAAGCAGCTTGATAAATTATGACTCTTAGATGGATTCAACCGAATATATTTTCATTCTGTTTAAAATTATTGCAAAGCGAAATCAGATAGTTGTGAGTTTTTATTGAGTTTATTATATAAGTATTAACCGCCAATTACGTCTTATGAACAGGCAAAAATACTACGGGATAATCGGGAATGGCGAGACATGTGCGCTGATATCGAAAGTGGGCAACATAGAGTGGCTCTGCCTGCCGCAATTCGACAGCCAGGTGGTCTATTCCAAGATAGTGAGCAGCATGGGGCATTCGCTCGACATCGACATAAATGACAATGGCAGGGAGCTTGACGCGCTAAAGTCGTCGCAGGAATACATAGAGGGCACGGCTGTCTTGAAGACTCGCCTGCAATTCTCCGGCCTCTCCGCGCAGCTTACGGACTTCATGCCATGGCCGGAACCGGAAGCAATGGAGTCAGAGAAGAGAATAATATTCAGGATATTGAGCCTGCAAAACACGTCCGGAAAAAGCAAAAAATTCACTGTGAAGGTGCGCATCAACAGGGGCGGGAACAGGAAGGAGGTCAGGGAGAACAAAATATTCCGCCACGATTCCTGCGCGTACGCGATAACATTTCTGAAAAAAAGCCTGGAAATAAAGCTCAGGCCGAAAGAGCTTGTGGAGGTGCCGATAATACTCGTGTATGGCGTGAGCGAGGATGAGGTAAGGAAAACGCTGTCAAAGCTGAAGCTTCTTGATGCGCAACTGCAGCTGCAGAAGTGCATAGGGTTGTGGAAGAACTGGATTGACAAGAGCCGGACGCTTGAGACGCTGAGTGCTGATTATACCAAAGCCTACAAGCAGTCCCTGGTTACCATGAAGCTCCTGACATTCGAGAAGAACGGAGCAATAATCGCGGCCAGCACTTCTTCGCTTCCAGCCTCGATAGTCGGCACGCACTCATGGGACTACAGGTTCATGTGGGTGAGGGATGCGTATTATGCCTGCAGGGCTTTCCTGGCAAGCAATCACTTCTATTCTGTGAAGCGGCAGCTCTCCTTCCTTTTCTCTGTCCAGGAAAAAGACGGCCATTGGGCTTCCCCCTTCTACACCATCGACGGCCGCATGCCAGGGGACGAGATAGACATCGACAGAGGCGAAGCCATACTGCGCCTCAACAATGCAGCCAAGTCCCAACTGCAGCTCGACAGTGAAGGCAGCGTCATATACATGGCGTACATGTATTTCCTGTATTCAAAGGACGTAGAATTTCTTCAAAAACACATGGGCAACATAGAGGCGGCTGCGAACTGGATTTGCAAAAATTACATGAAAGAGGAAAACGGGATATGGGAATTCAGGCACAAGACAGCTCAATGGACTTACGGCAAAGTCATGTGTTATGTCGGCATAGACGCTGCGATGAAGATAATCGGGCTGCTCGATAAAAAAGTTCCGGAACATTGGACAAAAACAAGATCACTTATAAAAAAAGACATTGTTAAGAACAGCTGGTCAAGTTACAGGAAAGCTTTTGTCCAGACATATGACAAGGACAGCTCAGTGGACATATCAGTTCTGGCTCTTGAGGACTACGGCATCGTGAAGCCGTTCGACAAGAGGATGAAATCCACAATCAGGCTCATCGAGAGCAAGCTCAGCGTCAACGACGGCATAAAGAGGAATGAGGACGCGCATCTCCCGTTTTATTTCGCCACGCTCTGGCTTGCCGCGCATTATATAAGAGTCGGCAACGAAAAAAGGGCCCGCGAGATAATCGACCTTTGCATAAACAGTTCGACCAACCTGTACATGTGCGCTGAGCATTTCGACCCTGCAAGCGGTTTGCAATATGGTAATTTCCCGCAGGCATTCAGCGCATCAATGCTGGTCGAGCGCATACTGGAAATAGAGAAGAAGGAATTCTCGCTGGAAAAGATTCTGGACCTTCTTGGCATAGGCATAAGGAAAATAACGCACTACGACAGGGACGAGCTTATCAAGTGGTCCGAAGCATCCCTGGAATACAGGAAGAAATAAGAGACTGATTTAAATTTTCTTATGGGCCCGACGGCATAGCGAAGATGAGGTTCATAATAGATGATTTGTCCCATAAAATAATTATTTAAACAAAAAGAGTAAAACCAGTGACTATGAAGGCTTACTTGATAATTGTTGTGCTTTTTGCATTTTTGCCCATTCCATCTTATGCCGAACCTGTCGAGGTTTCAGTGAGCGCATACGTGCTAAATATAGGCAAGTTCGAAGTCGGCACAGGATCCTATACAATCGACTTCTACCTTGACTTCAAATGCAACCAAATGTGCAATCCGGAAAAATTTGAGTTCTCAAATGGCCGCGCAACTTCCATAGACAAGTTAATAGACACACCAACAGAAAAATTTTATAGAATACAAGCATCTCTATCTCAGAATATTGATCTCAAAAGATATCCCTTTGACTCGCACTCATTAACTATCGAGGTTGAAGACAAGGAGAATACAATAGAAAAGATAGTATATGTTTCTGAAAGTGAGAACAGTGGTATTGATCCGTCCGTTATTATTGTTGGCTGGGAAATAGATGGTTGGAATTCCACAGTAACTGAACATTACTACGCACCTTATGATGAAACATATTCAAGATACATATTTAGCATATACATAAACCGTGTTCCGCTTACATCTGCAATAAAATCTTTCCTGCCGGTCTTCTTTATGGTCTTTGTAGCACTTCTTTCACTCTTACTGAAAGCTGATAAGGTAACAACCCGCCTAACACTTAATATCTCAACACTACTAGCGGCAGTAATGTTTCACGTTAATTTGACATCTTCAATACCGCCAGTAGGGTACCTTACTTTCGCAGATAAATTTATGATATCGACTTACATGATATTAATATCGGTTCTATTCAGTGGGATCCTATTGATGAGACATACAGAATCAAAAGATGAAGTCAAAACCGAGAAAATTTATAAGACAGCATTGTTTACAATACCCGTCGCAACCGTTATTTTGTACACTATAATTTTTATTTTATTATAGCACTGAATTCACAGCAGCTATTTATGGAGAAAATTGCATTATATAACAATGGCTCTGATTGAACAGACGATAATGTATTCTATCGGCCTGATACTGATTTTCGCTATTGTCGCATATTTCATATCTCACAAGCTTAAACAGCCCTCGCAAATATGGCTCATCCTGAGCGGCATACTTCTCGGTCCGAGTTTATTGGGATGGATCTCATATAATGAAGGCGTGTCGGCCCTGGCAAGGATCGGGAGCGTATTCCTGCTTTTCATGGCAGGCCTTCACACTGACATCAGGGAAATATATAACAGGAAAGCCTTTTTTGTCGGCGCAGTGGGGGGCGTTTTGCCTTTTATAGGAGGAACTCTTGTCGGCTTCCTCTTCGGCCTTGACTTCATCCATGCAGTGTTCATAGGTGCCACGCTGGTAGCCACGTGCATTGGGATGACAGCCGCGCTGCTTAGGGAAATAGGCGTGATAAGCACGCCAACAGCAAGGCTGATGCTTGGCGCGGCTGTCGTGGACGATATAGTGGGCCTGCTGGCGCTGTCCTTCGCCAGCTCGCTTGCCGTTGGCTTCTCCTTCGCGAACTTAGGGCTGACGCTCATCGCTGCGGTCGGCTTCGTTACTATAGGCGGGCTGGCCGGAAGCAAGGTGCTGCCTCATATATTTGACAGGTTTGACCGCTCGCTGCGGGTCAAGCTGCCGCAATTGACATTCATGCTCGGCATAGGCATAGCGTTCAGCTTTGCATTCGTCGCGAACTTCATCGGCCTGGAAGCCATAATCGGCGCATTCATAGCAGGTGTGGCGCTGTCGCGAAGCCTTGCGACAAAATTCCTGCACCAGGGCGGCGAATTTCTTGAAGCAATATTTGCTACTGTATTCTTTGTAGCAATCGGTGTTGCCGTAGAGCTTTCTGCTCTATGGACGGTTCCGTTGCTGATTATCGCACTGAGCTCTGTGGCCATACTGACGAAGTTCGCTGGATGCGGTTGGGCTGCCAAGCGATGCGGGTTCAATAAAAAAGATTCTGCGATAATCGGGATAGGCATGTCCCCGCGGGGTGAAGTGGCGTTCATCATAGCGCTCCACGGACTGGCGCTGGGCCTGATCTCGCAGGAAATATACAGCGCGATTGTGTTCGTGTCCTTCATAACGACCGTGATCGCGCTCTTCGCGCTGCAAAAGCTGTACTCTGACCGCCCGTTAAAGAGAAAATAGCGTCTAAAGATCAGGATCGTCTAAGTGACTCAGTCGTGGCTCAGCCCTGACAATGGGCTCGATTCTCAAATATTAAAATCAGGAGGGCAATTATCATTATATGCCACGATTGAAGCGGCGCATAACGCTATTTGAAACCGTGATGTTCTGCCTTTGCGTAATTATCGGCGCAGGAATTTACGTCCTCGTGGGGGTTGCGGCGGGAGAGGCAGGCAATGTCACATGGCTCGCGTTTCTAGTTTCCGCGCTCATAGCAGGCTGTACCGGGTTAAGCTACGCCGAGCTTTCGTCCAAGCTGCCGTATGACGCGGCAGAATACACCTATTCCAAAGAGGCATTCAGAAGTAAAAAGTTTGCCTTTGGAATCGCGTGGCTCAAGCTAGTCACGGCCATGATCGCAGCCGCTGCCGTTTCGATCGGATTCGGGGGCTATTTTTCAAATTTGTTTGGCCTTGACATCTTAACTGGTGCAGTTTTCATAGTTGCTATTTCATTGATTTTGAATATAATGAGCGTAGAAGCAACTCTCAAGCTTAGCGCGGTATTTGTGGGAATAACAGTTCTGGGCTTATTAATTATAATACTCAGCGGCGCAGGATACATCGGAGCTATCAACTATTTTGATTTCACGTTTGGATGGGGCGGGGTTTTCACTGCTGCTGCTCTTGTCTTCTTCGCTTTCCTGGGATTCGAGGATGTTGCCAACTTGAGCGAGGAATCAAAAAAGCCGAAAAGCATGCTTCCGAAAGCCATAGTGATATCGATAGTTATTTCAACCGTTATTTACACATTAGTCTCGCTAGTTTCAATAAGCGTGATCCCGTGGAATGTGCTGGAAAAGTCCGCTTCTCCGCTCACGATGGTCGCGGAAGTCACGCTGGGTCCCGGCAGCGGACCGCTTATGAATGCGATTGCCCTTGTCGCGACAGGCAGCACAGTGATAGTTCTGTTCTTCGCGTTTTCCAGGATGATATATGGCATGGCCGAAAAAAAGTCCTTGCCAAGAATGTTCATGAAAGTCTCAAAAAAGAGGAGGGTGCCGTATCCTGCACTAATTTTAGTCGCTGTTGTGACGCTCATTTTCATATCGCTGCAGAACCTCAAGCTTGTCGCTTCCCTGACAGATTTCGGGGCTCTCTTTGTCTTCATGTTTGTCAATCTTTCCCTTATTTTCATAAGATACAGGAAACCAAAGCTTAAGGGAGGTTTTAGAGTCCCTCTCAATATAGGAAAGATGCCTTTGACATCGCTTGCAGGATTCCTGTTTTCGCTTTACATGCTGACGACCTTTGGCTTTTTGATAGCTGCGGCTGGCATGATTATCCTAGCTGCCGGAATTGTTATTTTTACTGTCTATTTAGAAAAGAAATATCACACTAAACGTCGTTAGTCAAGTTTTATTTTCACCGGATAGGTCGCCTTTTATCAGCTTGAGCACGTCAAAGACCAGAACGATTGAAAGCGAGGCTGCGAGCGCGGTGAGCAGGCTGAGTGCGCCAAGGGGCACAGTCTCAAACAGCACATTGACCGGCGAGTAAATAATCACGAATGTCGCAATCAGGGATATGACAGACGCGACGACAAGATGCTTGTTTATCAGTGGCGAGCAGTTCAGCACAAGCTTGCGGAATGAGCGGAAATTGAAGGCATTCGCTATTTCAAAGAAAATAAGTGTAAGCAACGCAGCAGTCCTCGCTTCCGCCAGGCTAAGGCCCGCTTCAAGCGATGTGTAAAAGACGCCGAGCGTCGCAATTCCCATAACTGTTCCTGCTATCAGTATCAGTTTAATGAGCTGCCTGTCAAGTATTCCGGATTTTTTCCTTGGACTTCGCTGCATGATGTCAGAAGACGAGGGGTTGAAGCTGAGAGTTATTGCAGGAAGGTTGTCGGTTACAAGGTTCATGAAAAGTATCTGCAGAGCGATAAGCGGCACGGGCAGACCAATGAGAACTCCAAGAAACAGTATGAGCAGCTCCGCGTAGTTGCAGGAAAGCTGGTATGTGACGAATTTCCTTATGTTATTGAAAATGGTCCTTCCTTCCGTCACAGCAGCAACGATTGTCGCGAAATTATCGTCTTTAAGTGTGATGTCGGCGACCTCACGCGAAACATCTGTGCCATTCTTTCCCATTGCGACTCCGATATGCGCCTCTTTCAGGGCGGGCGCGTCGTTCACCCCATCGCCTGTCATCGTTACCACTTCGCCGCTCATCTTAAGTGCCGCCACGATGCGCATCTTGTGCTCGGGCCTGACGCGGACAAATATGGACGTTTTTTTGACAGCTTCCGAAAGTTTTTTGTCTGTCATGACATCGATTTCCTCGCCTGACATAACCTCGCCAGTTAGATCAATTTCATGGCCTATTGAAACGGCTGTGTCCCTGCTGTCGCCTGTTATCATCTTGACATCGATGCCTGCTTTTCTGCATAATTTTATCGCGTTCCTGACTTCCTTGCGCGGCGGGTCTTCCATTGCGGCAAACCCGAGGAATACAAGATTATTGTCAGGCTTTTCATCTGGCTTGCATTGCGTGAAGGCGATGCAAAGTACTCGCAAGCCGCCTGATGCCAATTTCCTGTTAAGCTCAGGCATTTCCTTCCTGTCTTTTGTGGTCATTTTTTGTGTTCTGCCGTTTTTATGAATATGTCCGCATCTCTTGAGCATCACCTCCGGCGCGCCTTTGGCGTATGTGAAAAAAGAGCCGCCTTCCTTGCAGAGCACTGACATCATTTTTCTCTCGGAAGAGAACGGGATCTCACTTTTTCTTTCGCTTGCAATGTTTTCAGCAAAAATGCCCATTTTGGCGCCAAGAGTCATGAGGGCTGACTCAGTAGGCGTTCCTGTTACCGCGTATTCGCGCCCGGCTGTCAGGCTTGCGTCATTGCACAGGACTGCGCTCTTCATGAGCAGGTCCAGCGTGGTGTTATCGCCCCTCTTCATTTTCCGCTTCTTCAGAAACACGCCGCCGGTCTCGTATCCAACGCCCGACACGCCAAACATTTTGCTATCGCAGAAAACATGCCTGACAGTCATTTCGCCTTTTGTTATGGTTCCGGTCTTGTCAGCGCATATGACGGTTGTCTCGCCCAGTGTTTCTATTATCGACATCCTGTTAACTATTGCATTCTTCCGTGCCATGCGGTGCGCGCCAGTAGCCAGTGTAGAAATAAGAACCACAGGGAAGCCTTCCGGGAACGCAGACACGGAAAGCGCTATGACTACAATAAGCACCTCAATAATGACAACATCGGTTACCGGCCAGTCCCTTGAAACCATGATCAGGCCTGTCGCAATCGAGAAAAAAATAGCTACGATAGCCATGTATTTTGCTATCTTATTGACCTTGGCCTGCAGCGGCATTTCTTTTTCAGTGGAGGATATCATGCCTGCTATCTTGCCAAATTCTGTCTGCATGCCTGTCCGGATGACAGAAGCTGTGCATTTGCCGTTTATTATATGAGTCCCCATGTAGAGCTGGTTTTCCTTGATTTTGTCCGACTTCTTGATCTCGTGCGATTCACCTGTCAGCACAGCCTCGTTGGTCCTCAGTTCTATTGCATCTATCACAAGGCAGTCGGCGGGAACCCTGTCACCAGATTTCAGCAGGACAATATCACCCGGCACAAGTTCTGCTGAAGAGATCAAAATTTCCTTGCCATCCCTGATAACAGGCGTTGTGGAGATTATCATCTGCTTGAGCGCCTTTATAGACTTGTCAGCCTTGTATTCCTGGAAAAACCCGACTGCGATAACGGCGGCAATGACGCCAAGAATAGTGTAGGCTGTTATTGTCTTTCCGACAAATAGCGAGATCACGACAGCCCCGAAAAGCAGATAAATGATAAAGTTTTTCCTGACCTGGCTCAGCAGTATCCGCAATGCAGAAGTGTGCACAAGCTCTCGTATCTCGTTGCGTCCGTGCTCGCGCAACCGCTTAGCAGCTTCAGAGCTTGTAAGCCCGCTTTCCCTGTTCATCAAATAAAATATGGCTGCCGGCGCTATTTAAGAAAATTATTTCTGACTGGTTTTACAGATAGTAAGAAGAAGGTCACTCCTTTAAAAATATTGTCTGCTCCTTAACAGCATGGTATACGAATTTTTCTCGGCTCTTCCTTACGGAAACTATGTATTTGCCGCACTGGTGGTTGCCGCATCTATCGTAGCCGCAAAGGTCGCTATGCTCATATTTGAGCGCACGTTGATTCGTGCCACATCGAAAACAAAGACGATGCTGGACGACGCAATCATTCATGCCATAAGGAAGCCGCTGTATATCGCCGTAATACTTGTCGGCACACTGTTCGCTGTCGATTCCCTGAACGTTACAGACGCATACATAGGTGGCATAAGGCATGTATTGTTCGTCGTCTGGGTCATGCTGGGCGCGTACGCGCTGAACGGGATAGTTGCGGCGCTTTTCCAGTGGTACAGCGCGCAGATATCTGCCAAGACGGCGACCAAGTTCGACGACACCATATCGCCGATAATAAGAAAGATCCTGAGTGTGTTCATCTACGCCATAGCCCTGATGATAATACTCAAGGGATTCGGGGTGGATATAACTCCACTGGTAGCGGGGTTAGGCATAGGCGGGCTTGCAATAGCCCTTGCCCTGCAGGATACGCTCTCTAATCTTTTTTCAGGCACGTTCATGGCCTCCGACAGGGCGATCAAGTCGGGGGACTTCGTCGAGCTCGAGAACGGCACCAAGGGATACGTCGAGGAGATTGGATGGCGCAGCACCAAGATAAGGACGCTTCCCAACAACTTTGTCATAATACCCAACTCGAAGCTCGCAAACAGCGTAATCACGGACTACAGCGCGCCGCAGGACGAGATGGCCGTGGTCGTGCAGGTCGGTGTCGGCTACGGCTCCGATCTCGAGAAGGTGGAGAGGGTGACCGTGGATGTTGCGAAAAAGGTGCAAACCACAGTCGAGGGCGCGGTGCGCGATTTCGAGCCCTTCATACGCTACCATACCTTCGGCGACTCGAACATAAACTTTTCCGTGATTCTGAGGGTGCAGAAATATGTTGACCAGTATCTCATGGTGCACGAGTTCATAAAGGTGCTGAAGAACCGCTACGACAAGGAGGGCATAGAGATATCCTTCCCGGTGAGGAAAATCGTCGGCGCGGGCAAAGAGCGACATCCTAAAGTCTGAAATTCTCCATCTGCAAGCCGATTTAACGTATCCGAATTTGTGGATGGACTCGCCGGGATTTGAACCCGGAGCCTCTTCCATTGATGGGCGCACGTAATATTTTCCCAAAGAGGGATGATAGAACGGTAAGAAGGGATACTTCCCTTCTTGCGTGCCATGGAAGCATCATTCCAGTTTAGACCACGAGCCCCTAGGTTGAATATACGTCCGTAAAGGTTTTTATCTTTCAAGCGTACAGAATCTATACAGATGTTTTTATGAAAAACTTCAAATTCTATTGGGAAAATGAAGATGAAAAAGATGTATCTATAGACATACCTGGATTCAAAAAAGACGAAATAAAGGTAAAGCTCGCTGAAAATATGCTTACAGTAAGCGCTTCCAAGAAAAGTGCAAAAGAGGAAAGCGGCAAAAACTTTTACAAAGCCGAAGCATTTAGTTCATCGTTTAGCAAGTCAATAGCACTGCCATCAAAAATTAATCCAGGTGATTACCAGATAGAAATCAAGGACGGTCAAGTGACATTGAGGAAAAAGAAGAAGAAAATTGAGAAACCAATTTAAAATGGACCCGCCGGGAGTCGAACCCGGAGCCTCCACGTTTCTCGATTCCTTTCTACGTGCTGGTTCTTTCCGCCAGCGCTTTCTTTTAGAAAGGGCTGTGCGAACGTGGTGTCATTATGGTCATTCGATTTCCATTAGACCACGAGCCCTTTTTGGTAGGAGTTTTCCAGTTTGTTTCCAATTATCATATCTCTTCAAAATTTCTGGATGTGATGATCCTATCAATTTAAACCATTTCTCAGTATTTTCTTTTCCTTTTATAATCACATCATGTCCATGATTATAAGCTCGAAAACCATTTTTTCTCAGTATTTCAACTAATTGATTACACAGAATTTCACTGTAACTTGTTATTTTTATGTGTGGATATTTATAAAACTCGTCTTTTCTAGCGAAAATACAGCCATCAGTATCAAGCAATCCTCTTACAACACTATTTACATTTTGATTATTAGAATTTAAAATTTTATTTGGAATTGATATTTCTCCTTTCTTTCCAAGAGGGAATCCAAATTCCAGTAGAAAATTTGCAAGCTCTCGACTTTTGATGTCAATTCTTATGCCGTTGGATGAACTATAATAAAGTATAGATGGTGACAAATTAAACAAACGGTTAATCAATGGTATAAGATGTTCTCTAAAATATTGCATACCATCTATACTACTACCGCTTATAGCAACACAATATCTGAATCTCTTTTCACTTTTTACAAAATATTTAGTTATGCACCCATCACCCAGAAGTATACCATAAAATTCACAAAAATCTTTATCAATAAGCGGTAATGTTAAAGGATATTTTCTTCCTGTCCGAGCTATTTTAGCTTGTTGAATAGCTTTTTGTCTACTTTTCTTTTCAAAAGAGTTTTTCCCTCCTTTAATTGCACCCCAATTTGATGGAAGTTTTTCGTAAATAGCTAATTTACTTATTTTCGGGCAAATTTTTTTTAATTCTAAGAAATATTTTTCAGGTATGGTATCTCTCCTAAGCCAATTTTTAAGTGTCCAATAACTAACACCAAGTTTTGATGCAAGTTGCTTATGATTTAATTCAGTTTCTTCAAAAAAGAATTTTATTACTTTACTTTTGTTTTTAATCAATATTCGCATAATTAATATTTCTTACAAAAGTTTAAATATTCATTCCACTTAAACTGTAGACAAGCTTAATTAACTGAAAATCTTAGTTAATATTTTTTTCCGCAAGCGCTTTTTTCAAAAGGGCTTAACGAGCCCAATTAACATGAATTCATTTTTTAGTTTTCAGCTTTTTTATTATCAAACCCACGATCTGCTCTGGTGTCTTGTCTCCTGTGTTTATAACCAGATCAGCCTCTCTGGCCTGATTAAAATAATCAAAGTCATAGATTCTTTTCCAGTTCTTTCTTTCGAGCAACTCTTTTTCTATAACCTTCTTCATGGCTTCTTTGATTGATATGCTATCCCTCTTAGCGTAGCGTTCTGCTCGCACTTTCTTGCTTGCTGTCAGCCACACCGTTAAATCGTGTGTTTTTATGAGATGCACGCCAAGTTTCGCATCTATAACAACATTGCCTTTTTTCGCAATCTCGTTTGCAAACTTGTCAGAGTCGTGATGAAATTTGTTAAGAGTTTTTTTATCAAGATGCCACATTTCTATGCTTTTGTCAGCTTCCTTTTTTGCTTTTTTCGCGTGACGCTTGTTGTAGTCACCAACAGAAAAATGCTTTAGTTTCAGTTTTTTAGCCATTAGTTTGGCATTTGTTGATGACCCACAACCCGGTTTCCCTGATATGACAATAACTGGCATACTATCATAAGTCTTAGTGGCTTTATAAAAGTTGAATTTTTATTTAACTTATGAAAATTTGTGTTGGTTCAACAAACCAAGTAAAAATAGAGGCTGTACGAGAAGCTTTGAGTGAATATGGTCTAGATGCCGAAATTATATCAGTAAAAGCACCTTCAGATGTTTCAGAGCAGCCTAAATCTTTGGATGAAACAATAAAAGGTGCAATGAATCGTGCAAAAAATGCATTTAGTAACTGCACATATAGCATAGGATTAGAAAGCGGGTTGGTGCCGATACCTCATACAAAAACAGGATATATGGACATATGTGCATGCGCAATTTATGATGGCAAAGAATTCCATCTTGGGATGTCGTCTGCGTTTGAATATCCACGTGAAATGACGCGTCTGGTTTTTGAGGAAAATTTAGACATAGATCAAGCTGCCTTTAAAACAGGATTAACAAAAAATCCAGACGTCGGTTCTAAAGAAGGCGTAATTGGAATACTTACAAAAGGCAGACTCCTAAGAAAAGATTATACAAAACAGGCCGTAGTAACAGCTCTGATACATTTAGAAAATCCTCACTTGTTTTAGATAAAAACCATGGAAAGTTTTTGATATGGAATACGAAGAATTTAGAAAACAGCTTACCCATAAAGTGGAAGAGAAGCTGGATTGGAAAGAATTAGCTACATTTGTTCCAAATAAGCTCCTTCCTGTTTACAACTGGTTCTACTACAAGGAAGGATTTTCAAAAGAACTTGTGGACAAGCTCATTGAAATGTTTGAATTAAAGCAGGGTAATATGGTTTTAGACCCTTTCTGTGGTTCAGGCACTACTTTAGTAGCATGCAAGCAGGCTGACATCAACGTCATAGGACTCGATGTACTGCCAACAGCCATATTTGCCAGTCAGGTAAAAATAGTTAAGTATGATTCAGAATCACTGCGGGAAGAGGCAAAAATATTGTTCCGCCGAAAATTTCATCAACTTGAATGGGAGTTCCCAAAGATAATGCGCGCCATGATAAACAAATATGCGCTTGCTGATATTGCATTCTTTTCAAGCCAGATAGACCGGCTGAAAAACAAGGACTTTTTCACATTAGCCCTGCTAAACGCTTCCATAAAAGTCAGCTATGCCTGGAAGGACGGCGGCGTGATAAAGATAAGGAAACACCCGGTTCCACCGTTGCGCAAGTTGTTTCAGCGCGTAGTGTATAGAATGATTAAGGATGTCGAAGAGTCGAAGCCAACTAATGCCTCTGTCTTAATTAAGCAGGAAGACGCAAGGAAAACCAGTCTGCCTGATAATTCTGTAGACGCTGTAATAACAAGCCCCCCTTACCTGAATAACATTGATTACACAAAGCTCTATGCTATTGAGGATTTCTTTATGAAGATGAGACATGTTCCGTCATTGAGATCCTTCCTAGGTGTAAGAGATGGCAAGGACCAGGAACAAGCTTATTTCGAAGACATGAAAGAGACGCTGACAGAAATGTATAGAGTTCTAAAAAATGACGGATATGCAGCCATAGTAATTGGCAATGCGTGGCTCGGCAAGGAGATAGAGAGTGATTTTATCACCGCTTATCTTGCAGATGAAATAGGCTTTTCTGTAGAGAAAATATTAGTGCTCAATAAGCGCTTTGCCCTGGAAAACAGGACAGAAAAAAAAGGTGTCCTGAGGGAAAGCTTAATAATACTAAGAAAGAAGTAAAGCGAATGAAGATAACATTTCTCGGCACGGGCGGCGGGCGTGACATGATGATAGCCCAGGTTCGCAAGACAGGCGGCCTATTTTTCGAGACAGAAAAATCAAAATTCATAGTAGATCCGGGACCTGGCTCCCTAGTTCACGCTATTTCGCTTGGTTTGCAGCCGGAAAAATGGAATGGTGTTGTGCTTAGTCACTTTCATCCAGACCATGCCAATGACGCCAATGTATACCTGGACGGTATGAAAGAACCGTTCCTGGTGGCAGAAGAGCACTGCATTCTGAATAAAAGACAGACAAAAGCAGAGTTCGATTATTATCCATGTGTTACGCCCTATCACCAGGCAAAGGCCAAAATTAGTGTAATGAAAGCTGACGCAAAAGCCGATGTAAACGGGATAAAATTTACTGGAACAAAATGCAACCACTACGACCCTGCCATAGGATTCAGGATATCTGCAGATGATATAGAAGTAGGATACACATCAGACAGCGCATATTACAAAGGTATGGAAAAACATTACGACGGATGCAAGCTGCTCATAATCAACACTGTGATACCAAAAGGACAGATCGCAAAGCGTGCCGGATATATGAGTGTCGACGGCATAATAAGCCTCCTTAATGCAATGAAGCAAAAGCCCCAGCTCGTCGTACTGAATCATTTCTCGTTCTGGTTAATGCGCTCAAACCTGTGGAAACAGGAAAAGATAATACAGGATGCCACAAAAGTGAAAACAATGCATGCCGATGATTTCATGACTATTGATGCAAAGACCCTTGCCGTAACAAAGTACCGCGGACCTGGTAAAGTATAGCCATAACTGCTATTCTTGGCGCTTATAAAATATATTAACGTAATAAATCATTATTGCAATGAATGCAATATAACGTACAATGCATTCTTGCAAAAATACTGTGATCTAAAGATCGCAGATATTTATCGTGATAAAAATGGAATCCAAGATAAAAGAGAAGAACTGGTCAAAAGATTTTGAAAAAACTATTTACGAATCATGGAAAAAAAGTGATGTATACAAATTCAAGAAAAAGGGAAAAGTGTTTTCTATAGACACTCCGCCGCCTTACGTCAACACACCTATCCATATAGGCCACGCTTTTACCTACACGCTCATGGACATGTTCGCCCGTTTTCACAGAATGAAAGGCGAGTCCGTGCTATTTCCTCTGGGTCTTGACCGAAACGGCCTTCCTATAGAAATGGCTGCGGAGAAAAAATTCAAGATATCCATTGTGCACACACCAAGGGAAAAATTCATAGAACACTGTAAAAAGCTTCTTGAGGAATCAAGTAGTGAATCAATTGACTCTTTCCTCAAGCTGGGCATAAGTTTTAACTCCTGGGAAAAAGGAAACGATGTCGGCGATATGTACTTCACTGACTCACCTGAATACCGGACATTGACCCAAGCAACTTTCATCAACCTGTGGAACAAAGGCCTGATATACGAGGACGAGCGCATCAACAATTACTGTCCTGGCTGTCGCACCACGATAGCCGATGCTGAAATTGAATACACTGATCTGCCGTCAACCTTCAATAACATAATATTTACTGTAAAAGAAACTGGCGAAAAGATAATAATAGGCACCACAAGACCCGAACTAATATGCACCTGCGGTATGGTCATATTCAACCCGGATGACCAGCGTTACAAATATCTCGATGGAAAGACTGCCATAACACCGCTCTTTGGCAAGGAAGTTCCCATAAGAAGCCACCCCTATGCAGAAATGGAAAAAGGGACTGGTCTGATGATGATGTGTTCCATGGGCGACCAGACTGACATACGCTTCTTTAGGGAGATGAAACTGGATCCTGTGATTGCAATAGATGAAAACGGACATATGAACAAGAACGCTGGATTCATCGCAGGTTTGTCTGTGAAGGATGCGCGTGAAGCCGTAATAAATGAGCTCAAGGGCAAGGAGCTTCTTGTGCGTCAGAAGCAGCTGGAGCACAGAACACCTATCTGCGAGCGCTCAAAACATCCTGTTGAATTTATCTCCATGCCTGAATTCTACCTCAAGCAGGTGGAATTCAAAAAAGAAATGAGAAGAATTGCTGAGGAAATGAGTTTTCACGCCCCCCATAGCCGTCAGATTCTGCTAGACTGGATAGATTCCATAACCATTGACTGGCCAATATCGCGAAGAAGGTTCTATGCCACGGAAATACCAATCTGGTATTGCAAGTGTGGTGAAATCATGCTGGCAGAAAAAGGAAAATATGTCCAGCCTTGGCATGAGCAGCCACATAGTAAATGCAAGAAATGTGGAGCAAGCCAGTTCCGCGGTGAAGAACGTGTATTTGATACATGGTTTGATTCCGCCAACTCGCCACTATACATTCTGAAGTATGGAACAGATTTTTTCAAGCATGCGCCTTGTACTCTAAGACCCCAAGGTAAGGAGATAGTACGCACCTGGTTATTCTACACCATACTCAAGGCTTATCACATAACAGGGAAAAACATATTTGATGACGTCTGGATACACTATCATATTGTTGACGAGAAAGGCAAAAAGATGTCAAAAAGTATGGGAAATGTAATAGACCCGCACAAAATACTCGAGCGCTTTGGTGCAGAGCCATTTCGCATCTGGTGCGCGGTTGAGGGCAATCTGAATGAAGGTGACCTTCGTTGTTCCTTCGAACGCATAGAGGGTGCTGGAAAAACTCTAACAAAGTTGTGGAACGTGGCAAAATTTGTCTCTATGTTTTCACAGGGAAAGCATACAAACTTACAGCCACTGGACGAATGGATAATAAACGAGATGAACACTCTTGTTGATTACAGCGAAAAATACTATGAGCTTTATGATTTTCACAACCCTGCAATACGTCTGAAAAACTTTCTCTGGGAAACTTTTGCCTCACACTATCTGGAACTGGTTAAAAACCGTGCCTACAATGAGCACGGAAAATTCACAGCCAGCGAGCAGGCATCTGCCTTATTTGCGCTGCACTATTGCATGCAAACCCTGCTGAAACTGCTTGCGCCCGTGGTGCCCTTCATAACATCAAAGATTTACAACGACCTATACGAAAAAGACATTCATCTTGAAGAGTTTCCAAAACCATTACATGTAAAACATTTTACTGACTTTTCCAAAGAAGACTTAATGGAATTAAACAGTAACATCTGGAAATTCAAAAAGGACAATGGACTTTCCCTCAAGGCAGAGTTATCAGATGTCGTGGTACCGGAAAAGTTTCACTGCATAGAGAAAGATTTGATTGCAACCCACTCAATAAAGAGTATAAGCTATGGTAATTTAACAATGAAAGTCTAGGTTATAATTATCTATGAATAAGCAAAGCTTATTCAAGACCCCAAATCCAACGGAGTTGACTTTTAAGATGTCAAAAATCACCTTGAAAAAACTCATAAAGCAGCTGGCTGCCATAAAAGGCCGTCACACCGAGCTGGTAACGGTTTACGTGCCTGTTGGCGCCAATCTGCATGAAATAATCAACCAGCTGCGCAACGAGCAGAGCACGGCAGAGAACATAAAATCAAAGCCCGTCCGCAAGAATGTCGTCTCAGCCTTAGATAAGATTATACGCGAGCTCCAGATGTTCAAGAAGACGCCACCTAACGGTTTGGCACTCTTTGCCGGAAATATATCGCTGAAGGAAGGTGCAACTGACATAGAAGTGTGGACTATCGAGCCTCCTGATGAAGTCAAGGTAAAGATGTACTGGTGCGACCAGAACTTTGTAATGGAACCTCTCGAAGATATGATAAAGGAAAAGCAGATTTACGGAATAATATGTCTCGACAAGAGTGAAGGTGACGTAGCGCTTCTTCGTGGCAAAAAACTTGAACCAATAGTTCATTATGATTCCATAGTACCAGGAAAAACACGTGCCGGCGGACAATGCCTTGCTCCTGATACGTTAGTACAAATGGGCGACGGTAACATAACAGAAATAGACAAAGTAAGCAACCCACATATTGTTAAAGCGGTAGATTTCTCTAACATAACACTAAAAAACAGGCCTGTTATAGAAAAGTGGGAAACAAGAAAAAATACAAAATACATAATAACAACAAAATACCCGACAACGCAAATAGAATCTTCAAAAGATCATACATTCTTCCGATGGGGCAACAAAATAGAAGAAGTCCCCGCAGCAGAACTAAAAAAAGATGACTTTTTGTTAATGCCTGAAAAAATAGGTGTGGAAGGTGAAATACAGAGCTTGAACGTGTCCTGTCTATACAATTCTTATCAAATAAGTGAAGAAGGCAGAAACTACATAAAAAATAGAAGAGGTTCATTAAAATTACTCCAAAAAGAACTAGCCAAAAAGTCAAATGTCACGCAAACGGCAATATCAGTAATAGAGCTTGGTAAAAGAGACATAAAAATAGGGTTTTTAAGAAATTTATGCAAAAATCTTGATGTAGAAACAGAATCTTTTATACGCCAATTTTGCATACCGATCAAAGATATAAGGCTTCCGGAAATTCTGAATGAAAATTTAGCAAATTTCTTGGGATATTTTGCCGGAGACGGGTCATTCGAGAATGAAAGAATATCCTTGTTCGATGCTAATCAACAAATCATTGAGTACTATAACAAACTGGCAAAAAACATCTTTAACTGTAATTCAAGCATTACACACAGGGAGAATAAAGGTCACTACGTTGCCAGGATATACGGAAAGCCTATTGTAGAATTAATAAAAAAAGAATTTCCAGAATTAAAATATGCCATAGATACAGAAATTCCAGTTAAAATCCTTAAATCACCAGATAGCGTATTGGCAGCATTCTTAAGAGGATTTTTTGACGCAGAAGGTTATGTAAATAAAGAAAGAGGCATAGGACTTGGAATAAATAATAAAAAAATGTCCAGACAAGTACAATTAGCTCTGTTAAGATTTGGCGTACTAGCATCTCTTGTAGAATACAACAATAGAAGAAATCCTTACACCAAAAAACATAGATTTACAGTAGGGATAACGGAGAGAAAATCATTAGAAATATTTTTGAACTCAATAGGATTTAATGCTGCTTACAAAAGTAAAAATCTAATAGAAATCATAAAAAATAAGTCAATAAAAAGCAATACTAGGCAAATATTTTTGACCGGAAAAAATGTAAGAAAAATACTAGAATCAGAGGGCTATAAAGTATCCGACTTCCCAAAAGTTACAGATTTCTTTAGAAATAAGAGGCTAATGAGTAAGGAAGTATTCAAAAACTCTATTCTAAACGAAATTAAAGATAATGAGAATTTATACAAAAGACTTGAAACCGTTCTGAATTACAACCTTATTCCTGTAAAAATAGCTTCAATCAAAAAAGTAGAAGAAGAGTTAAAAATGGTTGATATAGAAGTCAAAAATTCTAATTTCATAGCAAACGGTCTCGTTGTTCATAACAGTTCTCAGCGTTTCTCTCGTGTCAGGGAAGGCATGTTAAACGACTGGCTCAAGAAAATGGGTGAAGCGGCAAATAAGATTTTTGAGGAGCACAAAGCAGAAGTTATTGGAATAATTGTGTCCGGCAGTGGACCCATAAAGGAAATGTTCATGAAGGAAGATTATTTGCATGCTGATGTCAAGAAAAAAGTAATAGGCATAATCGATACAAGTTATACAGGCGAATTTGGTCTGCAGGAAACAATAGAAAAGTCTGATACACTCCTAAAGGAAGAAGAAGTTACAAAGGAAAAGAAGCTGCTGCAGGATTTCTTCAATGAATTACAGAAACCGCACGGCCGCGTTTCCTACGGCATTCATGAAGTTGTAAAATCAACAGAAGCCGGTGCTGTAGATCGCATAATAGTCAGCGAAGCGACTTCAATGAGAGCCTTTGACCTCATCAACCCGCAGACGCAGGAAAAGAAAGTCATATTTGCCTCGGTAAAGCCAAATGAGTCAGGCTGGGATCTGATGGGCGAAAAGGATCTGCCAGACTTCCTGGAAGAGCTGGCAGACAACTACGGCAGCAAGGTCATTGTTGTCTCAAATGACACCCGCGAGGGCCAGCAATTCCTGGAACTCGGTGGCGTCGGAGCGCTGCTGAGATATAATATTTAGATATTTATGTCCCTTATACAAGAAATTCGTAAAGATTTGAAAGAGAAGTCTAATCCTGACATCGCTAAGCAGTCGCGAAAATTCTTCAAGGAAAAAATAAAGACCCATGGCTTGCGAAGCGCTGCCGTAATGGTAATAGCAAAAAAATATTTTCCACGCGTTAAGTTAATGTCAAAGCAGGATCTTTTCATTCTTTGTGAAGAGCTTCTCATGTCCGGCTATAACGAACAGGCCTCAATAGCATTCTACTTTCTCTTCAAGCTGAAAAACAACCACGAAAAGATAGACTTCAACACATTTGAAAAATGGCTTAAGAAATATGTGGATAATTGGGGTAAATGCGACGATTTTTGCACCCATGCGTTGGGGCATTTTGTAATGAGCTTCCCCGAATATATTCCTGAGCTAAATAAATGGGCAAAATCAAGCAACCGCTGGATGAGGCGTGCTTCTGCCGTGACCCTCATATATTCTGTTAGAAGAAAAAAGAATCTTGAGTATACAATAAAAATAGCCAACATACTTCTGCGAGATGGCGATGACATGGTACAGAAAGGTTATGGGTGGATGTTAAAAGAAGCGAGTAAAAACTATCCTGAAGAAGTTTTAAATTACGTTATCAAAAACAAGCACGTCATGCCGCGCACAGCGCTCAGGTATGCAATAGAAAAGCTACCGCTTCGAATGAAGAAAGAGGCCATGAAAAGGTAATTTTTGCAATTTAAAAAGACTATTATTATTTCTTAATTCTGAATGTTATGGCAAAATATAATCAGGTCCAAGCAATAAGTGCCGGCAAATTAAGAACCTTTCATACCTGTCCCTATGCATATTTTCTTGACGAACAAATACGCGAAGCCAACATTCCGATTACAGGATTCAGCGCAAAGCATTACTGGCTCCAGAACGCTTTCAGGAAACTTTTTCCCGGTGAAAGACATGTTGGGCATGAACTTGCTGATATTGAAGACCTTCGCGGTGAAGAGCTAGCTAAACATTTGAAATATCATTCAGCAGACGCCTTTGGCAACGCAATGAAGGGTTTATGGCAAAGATATATAATTGATCAAGAAGGGACAGTTCATGATAGGCAAATCGCCTGGCTGTACAACGAACAGTGGTGGAAAGCTGCTGCTGAAATACGTGCCGCATGTGTGAATTACTATAATTTTCTTCTTGATGAAGGACCTCCCATACTTGCATTCAGAGACAAAGACGTTGCATTTCATTATGGCGATAAAAAATTTGTTGTACGTTTCGATGCCATAAGAAGGGGCCTTGTTGTATGTGAGCAGGGCACGAAGCAAAGAACACAAAAAGATCTTGACAGCGACTGGACAGCTACGTTGCAGCTGCTTGCATTCTCCACGTTGGCTCGCAGCGAGGAAGCTTACAGAATAAAATGGGGTGTAGAACTGGCGGTAGCCGAAAGCTGGCGAGAAGGTATATGTCCAGAAGTAAAATTAAGATATTATAATTTATCCAGAGGGGAAATAACCGAGACCAGACGTTCAAATGATGATTTGCCCGAAATGTCAGGCACTGTTGAAGATATTCAGGTCCGAATAAAAAAAGCAGTTCAGCGCAAAGCCCAGCAAGAAAAACTGTGCTGCCTGTAGATACAACGTAACAGATGCTGTAGGAGAACCTGTATGTAACAAAAAGCCTCCGGAGGTTATTACACTTAAGCCAAGACATATGCTGACAGGTGAAGAAGAGCTAGAGTTCTAGA
>Ga0209211_10002641_pt1 | contig 30567 bp, 26 predicted proteins | sample RifGroA2_FD_183992 | JGI IMG/M metagenome (GOLD analysis project Ga0209211, IMG submission 183992) | Groundwater microbial communities from Rifle, Colorado, USA - Groundwater A2 (SPAdes) (version 2) | ecosystem: Environmental > Aquatic > Deep subsurface > Groundwater | place: Rifle, Colorado...
GGCGTCCATTGAAGGCATCAGCAAACTGGATGCCACCGACATCCGCTACGCCGAACAACTCGGCTACCGCATCAAACTGCTCGGCATCACCAAGCGTACCGATGAAGGCGTGGAGCTGCGTGTGCACCCCACGCTGATCCCGAGCAAGCGCCTGATCGCCAATGTCGAAGGCGCGATGAATGCGGTGCTGGTGCAGGGCGATGCGGTTGGCTCGACGCTGTATTATGGCAAGGGCGCAGGGGCAGAGCCCACCGCCAGCGCGGTGATCGCCGATCTGGTGGACGTGACACGCATGCACACCGCCGACCCGGAAAACCGCGTGCCGCATCTGGCGTTCCAGCCGGACCAGTTATCCGACTTGCCGATCCTGCCGATGGACGAAGTTACTACCAGCTATTACCTGCGTTTGCGCGTGCAGGACAGACCCGGCGTGCTGGCCGACATCACGCGCATCCTGGCCGACGAGCAGATATCCATCGATGCGGTGATCCAAAAAGAACCCGGCGAAGGCGAAGACCAAACCGACCTGATCCTGCTCACCCACCAGACGCGCGAGAAGCGCATCAACGCGGCGATTGTCAAAGTGGAAGCGCTGCCGGTGGTAGCGGGCAAGGTGACACGCTTGCGGCTTGAACAGTTGGGTTGATTAACAACAAACTCCCATCTCCCCTTGCGGGAGAGGGGTGGGGGAGAGGGGGAGTTAAAATTTTCACCCTCTCCCTAACCCTGATGAAACAACTAGCCATTCGACTAAGCCCGCAAGCGGGCAAGTCGCTGGTTATCTCCCCTCAAGGGAGAGGGAACTTGAAGAGGTAACGCTCCAAATGAAATACACCAGCACCCGTGGCGGAATGCCCGCAAAACCTTTTACCGAAATCCTGCTCGGCGGTCTCGCCGACGACGGCGGTTTGGCGGTTCCCGATCATTATCCGAAATTGAGCGCCGCCGATCTGGCGAAAATGCGCGGCATGAATTACCGCGAACTGGCGTTCGAAGTGATCAGCCGTTTTGCCACTGATATTCCGGCGGATGACCTGAAGGCCATCATCGCCAAGACTTATACTGCTAAAACCTTTGGCAGCGACGAAATTACGCCGCTCCAGATGCTGGAACCCGGCCTGCATATTCTCGGCCTGTCGAACGGGCCGACGCTGGCGTTCAAGGACGTGGCGATGCAGTTGCTCGGCAACCTGTTCGAATATGCGCTGGCCAGAGATCACGCGGAGCTGAACATCCTCGGCGGCACTTCAGGCGACACCGGCTCGGCAGCGGAATATGCGATGCGTGGCAAGCGCGGCATTCGCGTGTTCATGCTGTCGCCGCTGGGCAAAATGAGCCCGTTCCAGACCGCGCAGATGTATTCGCTGCAAGACCCGAACATCTTCAACATCGCGGTTACCGCGCCGTTCGACGCCTGCCAGGATATGGTCAAGGCGGTGTCGAACGATCTGGTCTTCAAGGAAAAATACCAGATCGGCACGGTCAACTCGATCAACTGGGCGCGCGTCGTCGCGCAGGCGGTTTATTATTTCCAGACTTATTTTGCACTGACCCAAAGCAACGATGAGCAGGTTTCCTTTGCCGTGCCATCCGGCAATTTCGGCAATGTATGCGCCGGGCACATCGCGCGCCAGATGGGACTGCCAATCCGCAAACTGATCGTCGCGACCAACGAAAACGATGTGCTCGACGAGTTCTTCAAGACCGGCGTGTATCGCCCGCGCCCGGAAACGCTGCATACCAGCAGCCCGTCGATGGACATCAACAAGGCCTCGAACTTCGAGCGCTTCGCCTACGATCTGGTCGGACGCGATGCGAAAGTCCTCAAGGGCCTGTGGCAGCAACTGGAAAAGGATGGCTACTTCGATCTCAGCCAAATTCCGAATCACGGGACACCTTACTTCGCCAAGGTGCAGGAATTTGGCCTGGCCTCCGGCGCCAGCAGCCACGCCGACCGTATCGCCACGATACGCCGCGTGCATCAGCAATACGGTGTGGTGATCGACCCGCATACCGCCGATGGCATGAAAGCCGGGCTGGAACACCGTGAAGCGGGCATCCCGTTGGTGTGTCTGGAAACCGCGCTGCCAGCCAAGTTTGAGGAGACCATCCGCGAGGCGCTGGGGCAAGATCCGCAACGCCCGGCCGGTTACGAGAACATCGAAAGCCTGCCGCAACGCTTCGATACGTTGCCGCCGGATGTCGAACAGTTGAAGGCATTTATTGCGGCCAAGGTTCCTGGGTGATCCAGGTACTTGCGTTGCCGGTTTTCTTTGGGCGTATCCCATGACGGTTCTATCGTGGATTATTGCGACCAGCCTGGCGGGCGGCGTACTGAGCGTACTATGCGCCGCACTGTTTGCACTGAATGCCCGCCCGCATTGGATCGGCTCGCTGGTCAGTTATGCCATCGGGGCGCTGCTCGGCGCGGTATTTCTCGATATTTTGCCCGAGGCGATCGAGACTGGCAGCAGCGCGGCGGCGGTGAGCGGCACGGTACTGGCAGGTATCCTGCTGTTTTTTACGCTGGAAAAGTTGCTGCTGTGGCGGCACTGCCACCACGATGATTGCGAGGTGCATGAGCATACTACGCATGGCCGCAGCGGCACGATGATCATGGTTGGCGATACCTTCCATAATTTCGTGGACGGGGTGATTGTCGCGGCGGCATTCCTTGCCGATATCCAACTCGGTATTGTCACCGCGCTGGCGATCATCGCGCATGAAATCCCGCAGGAAGTCGGCGATTTCCTGATTCTGCTGCATTCCGGGTACAGCAAGGCGCAGGCTTTATTTATCAACGTGCTGTCCAGCCTGGCGATGCTGGCGGGTGGCGTGCTGGCCTATTTCGCCTTGCAGTTCGTGCAAAGCATCGTGCCGACCTTGCTGGCGCTAGCTGCGGCGAGCATGATTTACGTCGCGGTGGCCGACCTGATTCCCGGCTTGCACAGGCGCGCCCAACTGAGCGATACCTTTCAGCAGGTGGCGCTGATTGCCCTGGGAGTGGGCTCCATTCTCCTGATCGGCATACTGGTTCCGGAATAAACGGCTGACTATTGCAATGAAAAATACTATACCGAAAGTCGGCTTCGTCTCGCTCGGTTGCCCGAAGGCGACCGTGGACTCCGAGCATATCCTTACCCGCCTGCGCGCCGAAGGCTACCTGATTTCCGCCAGCTATCAGGATTCCGATCTGGTGATCGTGAATACCTGCGGCTTTATCGACAGCGCGGTGGAAGAATCGCTGGATGCGATCGGCGAAGCGCTGGCCGAAAGCGGCAAGGTGATCGTCACCGGCTGCCTCGGCGCGAAGGGCGATGTGGTGCGGCAGGCGCACCCCAAGGTGCTGGCCGTGACCGGGCCGCATGCCACCGATGAGGTGATGGAGGCAGTGCATGCGCATCTGCCCAAACCTCATGACCCTTATTCCGATCTGGTTCCTGCGCAGGGTATCCGCCTGACGCCGAAACATTACGCCTATGTGAAAATTTCAGAGGGTTGTAATCACCGTTGCACCTTCTGCATCATCCCGAGTTTGCGCGGTGATCTGGTCAGCCGTCCGGTCGGCGACGTGATGCAGGAAGCGCAGAATCTGGTCAACGCGGGCGTGAAGGAATTGCTGGTGATCTCGCAGGATACTTCCGCCTACGGGGTGGATGTGAAATACCGTACCGGCTTCTGGGGCGGCAGGCCGCTCAAGACGCGCATGACTGAGCTGGCGGCGGCGCTGGGTGGCCTTGGTAAACCGGGCGAAGGGGGGGTATGGGTGCGGCTGCATTATGTCTATCCCTATCCGCATGTGGATGAGGTGATTCCGCTGATGGCCGAAGGCATCATCCTGCCCTATCTCGATGTGCCGTTCCAACATGCCAACCCGCGCATCCTCAAACTGATGAAGCGCCCCGGCAGCAGCGAAAATACACTGGCGCGCATCAAGCAATGGCGCGAAATTTGCCCGGAGCTGACACTGCGCAGCACCTTCATCGTCGGCTTCCCCGGCGAGACCGAAGAAGAATTCGAGGAGTTGCTGGATTTCGTCGAGGAAGCGCAGATCGACCGCCTGGGCGCGTTTGCCTACTCGCCGGTGGAGGGCGCGGCGGCCAACGAATTGCCCGGCCACATTCCGCCCGACGTGCAGCAGGAGCGCCTCGCGCGGCTGATGTTGTTGCAGGAGGAAATCAGCGAAGAGCGTTTAAGGCGCAAGGTCGGCAAGATTCTCACGGTGCTGGTGGACGAGGTGGATGAGGAGGGCGCAATCGCGCGCAGTTCCGCCGATGCGCCGGAAGTCGATGGCCTGGTGTATATCGAAGATGGCCAACGGCTAAGCGTGGGCGAATTTGTCGAAGTAACAATTATCGATTCTGATGAACACGACCTGTGGGCAGAGACAGCTTAAGGAAACGCTGAATAGGCCTGTTTGCCCTGAGCCTGTAGAAGGTTAGATCAGCTAACGTATCAATTTAGGAATGAACAATACTTATGCAATCAGAAATGCCAACAAAAGAAATTGTCCTGAACATTCTGCACAACGTTATCGACCCGGAAGTCGGTGTAAACATCGTCGATCTGGGTCTGGTGTACGGGGTGGAAATCTCGGGCAACAAACTGCGCGTCGACCTGACCATGACCACACCGGCTTGCCCGATGGGAGACATGATCCTCGATGATGCACGGCGAGCCTTGGCAGGGCTGGTGCCGGAGGGCACAGAAATTGACCTTAATCTGGTGTGGGAGCCTCCGTGGAGCCCTGACAAAATGAGCGAAAATGCACGCGATCATTTCGGCTGGGATTAACTCATAATGACTACGCGATCCGGTGACCTGGGTGTTCCATTCCGACTGCCGCTCTTGATTCTGGGGTTTATATCCCTGGCATCTGGTGTATTGGCAGGCCTCGCACGGCTGGGCTGGGGGGTGCCGCTTTCCTCGGGACAATTGATTCTGCTGCATGGCCCGCTGATGATGTGCGGCTTCCTCGGCACCGTCATTGGCCTTGAACGCGCCGTTGCGCTGGGCTCCCGCTGGGCCTATGCAGGCCCGCTGTTGACCGGATTGGGCGGCGCAGCCCTGCTGCTCGGTTTGCCGCCTTACATAGGCGCGTCAGCGATGCTGCTCGGCAGTGCCGTGTTGCTCGCCGGGACCACCCTGATCATGCTGCGCCAGCGCGAGTTGTTCATGGTCACGATGCTGCTCGGCGCTGCCAGTTGGCTGGCAGGCAACCTGCTGTGGCTGACCGGCACGGCAGTGCCGGGAGTGGTGGCGTTGTGGATGAATTTTCTGATTCTGACCATTGCCGGCGAACGGCTCGAACTGTCGCGCTTCCTGCCTCCCTCACCCGGCGCCAAAAAGATATTTGTGGTCATCCTTGCGATGCTCATGGCAGGCGGTATTCTCAGTACCACGGATGTTGGCGCCGTCATATATGGCACCGGTATGCTCTCGCTCGCACTGTGGCTGCTGTTCAAGGATATCGCGCGCCGCACCGTGAAGGAAAAGGGTTTGACCCGCTTCATCGCCGTCTGCCTGCTTTCCGGTTATGCCTGGCTCGCGATTGGCAGCATCATGTTGATCGTCGCCGGCAGCTTGACCGGGGCGGCATACGATGCGGTGCTGCACGCAATACTGATCGGCTTTGTGTTCTCGATGGTGTTCGGCCACGCGCCAATAATTTTCCCCGCCGTGGTGCGGGTCAAAATGCCGTATCACCCGACTTTTTACCTGCCGCTGCTGGTGCTGCATACATCCTTGCTGGTGCGCATCGCAGGCGACGTGTTGATGCTGGCGGAGCTGCGCAACCTCGGCGGATTGTTGAATGCAGTGGCGCTGGTGCTGTTTATCTTGAGCACCGTCAGCAGCGTGGTTCGCGGCTTCCGGGCAGTTAATCCCCCCTGTTGATGGCAGCGTTTTGGCTGCGCTGTTCGGGTGGCGGGGGCGATGCTATAAAATGTGACGACAGAGTGGCTGTGGCGGGGAGCGCATGGTTTGATCAAAATGGTTACGCTCCCCCATGCTTTTTTCTGGGAACGCGGGCATTTTGCCCGCATGGTAGTCATAGTGGGGCACGGTACGCCGTGTCTCTACTCAAAATGCGATGGATCATGTAAACCTGCGGGCATGATGCCCGCGCTCCAAAAAATAGAAACGTAGTATTTCCACAGCATCAACCCACAGCCAGGAGTTATCCTTCGCTGTTACACTTCGCACTTGAATACACCTGTGCAAACAAGGGGCAGAATGCTTAAGATTATCCTGATAGTGCTACTGGCTGTTGTGAGCAGTAATGCGATGGCGGAGTGGGTGAAAGTTACTGCTTCTATCGTCGGTATCAGTGGGGACTTGACCGCCTACGCCGACCCCGTCATTGTTCCAAAGTACAGCGAAAGGGTGAAAATGTGGGAGATGTATGATTTCAAGCGATCCAATTCATCGAATACTTCGTCAAAGAAACGCGTTGAGTACGATTGCAAGAAGGGTCAATTTCGACAACTTCAAGCCACCTACTACTCGGAAGGTATGGGTAAAGGTGCTGTGCTTATGAGCGTTTCTGAACCCAGCCAATGGGAGCCAATTTTATCTGGTACCGTAAGCAAAGAGATGTGGAAATTCGCCTGTAAAAACAGGTAACGGCTTGTGATCTTTTCGTTGGTTATCGTTGGAATTTCCTTGCTCTGGTGTTTTTCGGCACTGGCGGATTTCAGTTGGCACGGTGGGTAAGTCAAAGTGGTGTGAAATATTCTTAGCGTCTGCACCTAAGCCAAATAGTGGGGATTGCAATGTATAGAGTTATCTTGATGGCGCTACTGGCAGTTGCGAGCAGCAGTGCCTTCGCGGAGGGATGGGTTAAAGCGGAGGAGTGGGTCAAGTTGGATATCATCTCGGATTACTTTGTTGTTTATGCTGATCCAACCTCTATTATTAGGTCTGGCAACAAGGTGCAAATGTTGTCGCTGATTGACCATAAGAAAGGCTTATCGAAAGCTGGCAAGACTTTTATGTCAGTCAAAGCGCAGCATGAATTCGACTGCGCCGGAGCGCAAGTTCGAATGCTTTTTGCTTCCACACATTCTGAAAATATGGGTACAGGTAATAGAGTCGGCACTGACTATAAAATAGATCGTTGGGAGTCAGTTCAACCTAATAGCATTGCGGCAGCTCTGTGGAAAATTGCCTGTGGGAAGGGGTAGCCAGTTTATTCTCCCAAGTGTCTGCGCAGTAATAAATGGTGCAGAAATAGTCAAGGAGGATTTCATGAATTTTGCATATGACTCATTCCGGGCAATGAGCTTGCAAAGCCGACTGCCGACGCTGGGTTAAAAGTGATTGTTCAAAACTTAAAACCGGGCATTCTGGTATCTTGCCCTAAGGATTATTCGGGGTGAAGCCTATCAGGAAAAACCTCTTATGCGTGTAAGGCATCCGACCATATGCTCGACCAAGTCGCGGTCTATGGTTACACGGTTTAAAGGCAACTCTGCCGCCACCCAATCGGTGCTATACCCGATATCGATATATGTCGCGCCGCAGTCAAGGAGCGAGTTTATATCCGCCGCCCTGTTGTCATGCGCTATTACAGGTCTTATTTTTCGCGCGTTTACCTCCATCGGCTGTTTGATTGGCCAAGCCTTTGCGTCTATATGGACGGTAACCGTCGGTTCGAAACTGTTTTCCAAAACAACTTCCCCGAGTTCCTCTGCGGTGTATTCGACCCCGTCGTAAATCCCGGATAACGGCTCGAACCCTTTGGCTTCAGCCGCGAACATATCAAAACGCGCGTGAGGTTCCTTGACATAAGTTTTTTCATTGATGTGCCCGCCCGTGTCAACCCTGGGCTTGACGAACTTGAGGAGAAACAAGAATGCAACAACGCCGGCGGCAATCAACATGCCCGCCCTCAACCCAAGTTCGGCCAACATGCCGGACAGAGTTTTGATTACGGCATCCACGAGGTCACCGGCGGAATTCGCCGCCTGGTTTTGAGGTTGAAGGCTTGCGGCAGGCTTGTTGTGCGCGGTCGCCTGCTTCGGAGCGGGAGCGTTCGCATCAGCCGGGATGGGGGCAATTTTATCCGGTTGCAAAGCTGCACCGTCCGGGGCCGCTATCAGCGGCGCCCCCGATTCCGTTGCAGGCAAAAATACCCCGTCTTTTCGCACACCCTCGAAGGCCGGGGCTGTGACCATGAAATCCTTAAACCCGCTCCCCTGCCAATGAGGAGGGTTATTGCAGTAAACGCCGACCTTGTGCGCGCCGGGCCTGAGCCCTTTGGGAATCCTTACGCTAAGCGCCTTGCTTGTCCAGGACAGTATCTCAAGCTTATGGCCGCTTCCCATGTTGATTGCTGCGGTTTTTGCGCCCTGCGTGTCTTCCCACTCGCCGTACATCTCGAAAATGTCTCCGGGCGCGCCCGAGGTCTTGCTGAGAGAAGCAAGATTCACCTTGCACAGCGGCACGTCTGAGGCTTCGGCAGACTTCGCAACAGCATCGGCTATAAAGACCTGCCAATTCCCCGCTTGAGGCGCATCGTAACGACCGGGCAGGAACGCCAGCGCGCCCCATATCAAAACCAGAAATGCCTTGTGCTTAAAGGATAAAAGCCGCATTTTCATATCCTCCCAAAATTTGCCGAGCCAAAAGGATCGGGTTCGGATTAAATTCGTGAAGAAGCCAATGGGGGAACAGGCTAGGTACGGTGGCGTATTTCAGTATGGAGGTGCGGGAAGTCACTGCCCCAATTTGTTAATGCCAAGCGCGCCAGCTTGTTGTTTGATCCCGGTTACAACATCGATGAGCATGTGCGAACAGTGTGCGGTGGGTGTAAGCAAGATGTGCGACTTCTTTTTCCGCCAATTCAAGCGCCAATAAGGCGCTTTCCGCATGCTCCGGCAAATAGGAGAAGCTCACAGAATTACTCCTGTGCGTTTGGCGATGCTGAAAACAGGAGCGTCGCGGGTTCGCGCATCCTTGAGCAGGATGTCCAGCTTGCGTTCGCCCAGCGCATAAATCAAGGCTGCCATGCAGGCGGCAAAGGGTTTGTGCGCGATTTGGAAGCGTGGCTTCGGTTTCGATCAGCAGGTCAATATCTCCGCCCCGCAAGCTATCATCGACTCGTGAACCGAATAGCCAAACACGGTTCTCCGTACCCAACACGCGGTCTACGGTGCTTTTGGTGATTTGCTCTTGGGACGGGGTCAGTCGCATTTGTTTTTCCACAGCGATACGTTATTGAGAGGAAATGATACCACGCTATATTATTTTACCGATGCCCTGGGATCAGCACTTTTTCTATCTCGACTGCGGCGAACAGAAGAACGCCAAAACCGATGATGCGCGCTCATGCAGCCGCGTCGCAGTAAAGGGCTGCACCGCCTCGGCATGGTTCAACCCCTGCGTGTTCGAAGAAACGGCATCAAGCACTTCTTGTGCAGGAAGATGATGGCTATTGTTCATTGTTATACCCAGATAAACGGGTACATCCTGCCAAGCTGGGAATCTGGCCACTTGGTATCAGAACAGGCTACGGTTCAACGCCATGTGAACGCCGATACTGGCTGCGTAGCCTAGCGCGATTGCAGGCGTCCATTTGAGGTGACCGAAGAAAGTGTAGGTGCCGTGTGCCTGACCCATCAGCGCGACGCCTGCCGCCGAGCCAATCGACAGCAGCGAGCCGCCGACCCCGGCGGTCATCGTCACCAGCAACCATTGACCGACCGACATATCCGGCATCATGCTCAGCACCGCGAACATCACCGGAATGTTATCGACGATGGCAGAGATGATGCCAATCGCGATGTTGGCGTTAGTCGCGCCCCATTCACCGTACATCACCTGCGAGATCATGCCGAGGTAGCCGATGAAACCCAGACCGCCGACGCACATCACCACACCGTAGAAGAAGAACAGCGTATCCCATTCGGCGCGCGAGACCTTGCGGAAGATGTCAAAGGGCACCGGGCTGCCGAGGTTTTCCGCATCGCCGCCGCGCGCATGGGTCTTCTCGCCGCGCATTTTCAAATAGTAGGAAAAGAACTGGAGCAGGCTCAGACCTGTGAGCATACCGATCACTGGCGGCAATCCCAGCACGCTGTGGAAGCACACCGCCAACGCGATGGTGAACAGGAACAGCGCCACGATGGTGAGCGCGCCGCGCCGCATCGCGACCATTTCACCGCCGCCATTTGGTTTTTCGTCAGGCACGGCAAAGTGCATCAGTGCCGCCGGTACCAGCCAATTGACCAGCGACGGGATGAACAGCGCAAAAAATACCCAAAAATCGACGATGCCGTTGCTGGCGTGAATGTTCTTTTGCCAGACCATCAGTGTGGTGATGTCGCCGAACGGGCTGAAGGCGCCGCCCGCATTGGCGGCAACCACGATATTGATGCAGGAGAGCATGACGAATTTTTTATTGCCGCTGCCGACTGCCATGACTACAGCGGCCATGAGCAGCGCGGTGGTCAGGTTGTCAGCGACCGGCGAGATGAAGAAAGTCAGCAGACCGGTCACCCAGAACAGCGCGCGGTAGCCGAAGCCTTTGCGGATCAACCAGGAGCGCAACGCCTCGAACACGTTGCGTTCTTCCATCGCGTTGATATAGGTCATCGCCACTAGCAGGAACAACATCAGCTCGGCGTATTCCTCCAGATTGTGGCGCAGCGCGGTTTCAACGATATGGGGAATGTCGTGCGACTGGTAATGCCAAGCAATCAGCGCCCAGATGATGCCAGCCGCTAGCATCACCGGCTTGGACTTGCGCAGATGGGTGAATTCCTCGGCCATCACGACCAGGTAGGCGACGAAGAACAGCAGCACCGAAGTGATGCCGACCCAGTTGCCGGTCAGGTCGAGGCGCTCGGCGCCTGCCGAGGCAAAGGCCGAAAACGGCGTGAATAATGTGGTGATCAACACAAAAAAACGATTTATCAAAAGTACCCCCTGAAGACCTACGAATCCGGTTTACTGCCATAGAACCATTTAAGCATGAACGGCGGCGACATGGTGGTGAGCGCGATGACGATCAACAGCGCAGCATACAGTTCGCCGTTCAAGATGCCCTGGCTGAAACCGAGTTGCGCGAAAATCAATCCCACCTCGCCACGCGGGATCATCGACAGGCCGATGGCTGTCTGATTGCGGCGCGATTCGCGGATGAAAAAGCCTGCCGCGAATTTGCCGAAGAAAGCCACGAGCAGCAACATCCCCGCCAGCCCCCAGATGAAAGCCGAACCCCAGTCCACTGCCTTGAGATTGAGTGATACGCCCACCATCACGAAGAACAATGGTGAGAAAGTATGGATCAATGGACGCATCTGTTCTTCAAGGCGGTGTGCCAGTTTCGGGCTGGGTTTGAATTCAATGGCAGTGGCCTTGCCCATCCACAGTCTGAAACCGAAGTGCTGGCTGAACGCCAGCCCTGCCGCGAACCCGCCCATAATTTCCGGCGCGCCTACCGCATGCGCCAGCCAGGAAAACAACAGGATCAACGACAACGCCATGGTCAGCAGCAGGCCGGGCGTGGCAGCATGCTGATCGAGGTGGTCGATTACCACGGATGCCAGTTTGGCGACCAACGGGGTAAGCACCATGAACAGCAGAATGTACAAGCCTACTTCACCCAATGCATCGAACGAGGCATGTTGTTCGACCACAAATTGATACAGGAAGGCGAGTGTCATTACACCAAGGATATCATCCAGCACCGCCGCACCGATCACGATCTGCGCTTCATCTGATTGGCGTTTGCCCAAATCATCCAGCACGCGCACCGTGATGCCGATGCTGGTGGCAGTGAGCGTGCCGCCGATGAAAAGCGCGGTGAGTTCGGGCAGGCCGAACACCCAGGCGCTGACGCCGTAACCCAGCGCGAACGGCAGCGTGAAACCGACTACCGCTACGACGACAGGCTTGCTGCCCGAACGCGCCAAGCGGCTTAGATCGGTATCCATGCCCACTTCGAACAGCAGCAGGATGATGCCGATCTCGGCCAGCAGTTTCATGGTCGTGTCGGGCGATACCCAGCCCAATACCGACGGGCCGATCAGCAGACCGGCCAGTAGCTCGCCAATCACCGAGGGGATGCCGAAGCGTGCCACCGTTTCGGAAAATACTCGCGCCGCAATTAGGATGATGGCAAGGAAGAGAAAAAATTGGTGCAGCTCCATATCAGGTGTCAGGCGCTTCTGAAATTACCGGCTTGCCCAATGCGCGCGAGTAGAATTTCTGCACGCCGGGTAGCGGATACACCGCTACCAGCAAGGCGCACAACGAAATGCTGACCAGTACCACCATGTAGGTCGTGTCACGGATGGTTTCGCCACCGGCTACACCGTGTTGCAGCGGCAGCCCGGCCAGCACCGCAGCCGCCAGCCCTTTCGGCGCCATCATCGAGGTAATCGCGGAATCGCGCAGAGTATATCCGGCATCGCGGTAAACGAAACGGGTCAGGCCGGTGCGCATGGCAAACACCAGCGCTGTCATGGCGATCGCCGTGAGCGCCAGATGTGCTGTGCCGAAGTGAATGGATATACCCAGATAGATGAAGAAGTAGGTTTTCAGCAGGAACACCGACTCGCGGTAAAACACCAAGTCCATTTCATTCAGCGGCACGATGGTCTTGCTCGACAGGCTCTTGATGCGGGTCAGCCCGAACTGCTCGAAGTTGGTCAGGGTTATGCCCAGCGCCAAGGCGGCAATTGCGCCGGAAAAGCCGAGCTGTTCGGTCAAGCCATAGACGATGAACACATAGGCGAGTGTGGATGAAATCGTGTTGGGGAAATCCCTGACTTTGCCCAGCACCAGCAGCCAGCCGATGCCGCCCAGCACACCAATGACTGCGGCAAAAATCAGTGCGGCCAGTACACCGCCGACCAGCTTGCCCGGCTCGATACCGCCCTGCGTGTACACCTGCAACAGCGCGAACACGCCGACGATGCAGAGCACGTCGGTTAATGCCGATTCCAGCACCAGTACGGTGGCGGGTTTTTCGGACATGCGCAATGCTTCCACCATCGGAATCACTACGGCGGAAGACGTGCCGCCTAGGGTAGCGCCGAGCATGGTGGCGGGGAGCAGCGACAAATCCAGAATGTAGAAGCCGAACAGGGCGACGATGATGGCGGTCAGAAAGAAGCACCATAGGGTCAATACGCCGGTAGTTGCCAGCGACCTACCCAGCACGCCCAGATTCAACGAGGTGCCGCTTTCGAACAGAATCACCACCAGCGCGATGGTCGCGATCACCGAACCCATCTTGCCGAAATCCTGCGGGGTAACGATACCCAGCAGCGGGCCGAGCAGGATGCCCAGCAGCATCAATACCAGCACATCCGGGATGTTGGTCTTGCGAAACTGCAAGGACAGGAAATGCGCGAAAAAGACCATCAGGCCAATCGCCAGAATCGTGATGGACATAGCCAGCCTCTCTTGTATTGACAGCCAGATTATACATGGCGAATTTTACAGCCCCGCCAGCCGATGCTCAGGAAGATGGCCGTGAAGAAATCATGGAAGCATCGGGGTTATTACAAGTCCGATAAAGGTCTGTCGGCAAGCTTGTCGTCGTGAATACGCAATTGCCCAATGACTTCAACCAGAGAATTGTTTAAAGCAACTAACGCCGATTCGGGCAACGCTTGTAAAGCTTCCGGCAGTATGCCTTCCGCAGGGCCGGGCGCATTAGTTAATAACCTTGAAGCATCTTCGGTTACGCGCAGTCCAACTCGCCGTTGATCTTCCTTGCTGCGCTCTTTAATTATCAGGTTGCGGCCTACCAGCTTCTCAACAAGCTGGCTACCGGTGGACTGGTGTATGGATAAGCGATCTGCCAGCTCGGAAACGCCTATATCCGGGGTTTTAGCCACCTCTTGCAATATCCACAATTGCGATCCCGTGACACCGCAGGCCTGTTCAATTTCGCGGAACTGCTGGCGAACAGAGCCATAAATGATGCGGAATTTCTTGAGGACTTGAAGCGAAAGTTGGTTTTTGCTGAGTTTGCTCAATTTATGCCTCTCTCCCGAAGTGAGTTATTGCCTCTGAATCGAATTATATCTCTTGCTTAATATATTTATATAAATTACATTTGCATAAATTATAATGAAGTGGCAAGTTTTCAGCCGAATTCAGTTTTCCAGCAAGGAGAATGTTGTGCCAAAGAAAATTCGCGTCGGACTGGCCGGTTATGGCAAGGCAGGCAAAGCGGTTGCCAATGTATTGAACAGCGATCCGCGTTTTGAGTTGCGCTGGATTGCGCGCCGCTCGGCAGACAAAAATCAGCAAGCCCATCCAGAAAGTGACATTCCAATTGTTGGACTGGATCGGCGCTCGTTTGCTGATTTGTTCGAGAGCGCCCCGGTGGACGTGCTGGTAGATTTTTCCTCGCGTGAAAGCCTTCACGCTTATGGTGAAGAAATGCGCAAGCGAGGCATTTCATTGGTCAGCGCAATTTCCGCCTACTCGGAAGACGATCTTGAATATGCGCGCAGTTTGGGGCAGGACACTCGCGTGTTGTGTTCACCCAACATCACACTCGGTATCAACTTTCTTATCATTGCGGCAAAACTATTGCGCAGGATCGCGCCATTTGCCGACGTGGAGATTCTCGAACAGCATTTCAAGGGTAAGCCGGAAGTATCGGGCACGGCACGCAAGATTGCCGAAACGCTGGATGTTGACGGCGAGAGCATCACTTCATTGCGGCTGGGCGGCATCGTCGGACACCATGAGGTGATATTCGGATTTCCGCATCAGACCGTGCGCCTCACGCATGAGGCCATCAGGCGTGAAGCGTTTGGTACTGGTGCCGCGTTCGCACTGAGCCAACTGGTCAATTGCGCCAAAGGCTTCTACACATTTGATGATCTTTTGCTGCAATTGATACGCGCTGAGCTGGCGGGTAATCAATAACCATCTGAGTATGCCGGATTTGCCATATTCCAAAATCCAGTGCCCTTCGTTTTGACGATAGATAGACAGGGAAGAATCAAGTGAAAAATCAAATAAAATCCGTCGCCAAATTCTGGCCAACCACTTTATTCAGGAATTATCAGATACCGGAAAAAATACACCGTCACCCGGCTGCCCGGTTGCTTTGGTGCGCGGTTGGCGCGGCTACCGGCATCGTTCTGGCTTTGTCTTTGGTTGGGCCGCCCGCATTGCCATTTCTTCTGGTATCGCTCGGCGGCTCCACCGTTTTTCTTTTCGGCCTCACGCGTGCCCCGGCTACCCAGCCTCGCGCCCTTTTCGGCGGGCATCTTGGCGGCGCGCTCATTGGCATCGCCTGCTACCATGCCTTTGGCGATGCGCTATGGGTTTATGCACTTGCCCAAGTGCTGGCCTTGTCCTTCATGCTCCTTACCAAGACGGTTCATCCGCCCGCTGGCGCAAACCCCATCCTGATGATTTACGCCCATGCTGGCTGGGCGGCACTTTGGCAACCGGTTCTTATTGGGGTAACCTCACTTGCCGTTATCGCCGCCTTATGGAGCAGGTTATACCCCGGCCACGCTCATTATCCGGTCTCATGGTTTGAGCGTTCACCGCCAAACACATTCTGGGGTGGATGGGAGGATTAAAGCTGAAATGAATAGAATTCTGGCGATGTTGGGCTGGTTTCTGTTAGCAATATTTCTGCTGATATTAGGTGTTATCGCCGCTTCTGAACGTAACGCGGCCAGCACAGGAGCAGCTATTGTGCTTTTGGTAATTTCTTTTGCTTTGCTTGTGCGGCGGGCTATACCGATCTTGGCGTCGCTTATAGCAGGTGAAGAGTAAGGCGAGCGCGCTATTTTATTCGTGCCAAATCTGTAAATGCCGGTGTTCGTGCTTTACCACCAGCCATACCATTGTATGGTTCGCTTAAGCCTCGGATGCAGCATCCCCGCCCTTGGCCTTGCGCGGTACGGTCTTTGGATCGCAGGTGATGGGGCGTTTCTTGGCTGGGAGGTACAGCAAGTTGATTGGATGGTGTTGATCTATCCAGTGATTACATCGCTTGGTGTGTCAGCGTCGAAAGAATCTAACTTTCAGCAGGAAGCAATGAAACTGGATAAGCAGAGAACGCGGTGTCGTCGGATACCAGTGTCATTTCTTCTGCAAGCGCTTGGGCAATGATAAGCCGGTCAAAAGGATCGCGGTGATGGAATGGCAAGCTCAGCAGGCGCTGCAAATGTGCGGTTTGAATTGGCAGTATGAGTATGCCCTGCCGGTGCAGGGTGGTCTCGATTGTAGCAAGGTCGTCCATAAGTTCGAGTTTGCCGATGGAAATCTTGATGGTCATTTCCCACAAGCTGGCCGCGCTCACCGCAACCTGATTGTGGCGATCTTCGATTTTCAGGCGTTGTGTTTCGGGGAGATTGCCATGCCCTTCCAGATACCAGAGCAGGATGTGCGTATCCAGCAGCAGCTTCAAGGTTGATACTCGGCAAAATCTGTCAGCGGCGCATTAAAATCAGCGCTCATCTTGATGCGGCCTTTGAGCGCTCCTGCCTTGCGCGGCTCATTGTTGGCGGCCTCTGTTGCGGGCATATCCGAAACCGCGATTTCGATGGTTTTATTTTGGAATTGCTTCTTGATGGCCTGAAGAAATTTTTCGTTCAATTCATCTGGCTTGAGCTGATAAGTTGCGTGCATGATGACCTCCGCAAATGGTCGAGTAATTGCAAGTTTAACTCATGAATTGGCTGAGCGGCACATAAGTCTTTCACGTACGCCAATTTCTTGCCGCGCCATTCCTTTGCGTTCAAGTTTTGCCTGTCCTGAGATTCTTGTCGAAGTGGCTGGGATTCGCGTTGTGCACCGCCAGCCATGCATGGCATGGCATGGCTCGCTCAGGCCTCTGCGGCATCCCCGCCCTTGGCTTTGCGCGGCACGGTCTTGGGGTCGCAGGTGATGGGGCGATAGATTTCGACGCGGTCGCCGTCGTTGAGCACGGCGTCTAGCTTGCCGACCTTGCCGAATATGCCGACCTTGTTTTTTTCAAGGTCGATCTCGGGAAACTGTTTGAGGATACCCGAACGATTGATGGCGTCCTGAATGGTGGCGCCGTCGGGTAGTTCGACATCGAACCAGGCTTGGCGTTGCGGCAGGGCGTAGGCGATTCCGATTTTCATGCTCGCTCCTTATGCGGCGCTGTGGGCGCCGCCCATCTGGATTTCTTTGCCGGCGCGCACGTCCAGGATGCGTTTGCCCACCACCAGCAGGCCGAGTACCAGGAATCCGCCGGGTGGCAGGATCATCATCATGATGCCGGTGTCTTCTGGCAGCAAGCGTAGTTCCATGAATTTGAAGTATGGGCCAAACAGCAGCGATGCATCCGCGAACAAAGTGCCGGAGCCGACGATTTCGCGCACCGCGCCGATCATGGTGAGCGCAATGGTGAAGCCGAGTCCCATGAATGCGCCGTCAGCCAGAGAGGGCATTGTCGAATTCTTGGCGGCAAATGCTTCGAGGCGCGCCAGCGGCAGGCAGTTGGAAACGATCAGCGGAATGAACATGCCCAGCACTTTGTAAAGCTCGTGCATCCAGGCATTCATGAAGAGATCGACCAGCGTCGTCATGGCGGCAACGACCAGAATGAATACCGGGATGCGTACTTCCTGGGTGATCTGGTTGCGGAACATGCCGATCAGCATGCTCGATGCGGCCATCACTGCCGCCGTCGCCAGGCCCATGCCCAGCGCGTTGGTGGCAGTGCCTGTCATGGCCATGGCCGGGCACATGCCCAGCAGCATGGCGAATACACCGTTGTTTTCCCATAAGCCATCCTTAGCGATGGTTTTGTATTGACTCGCCATTTAATGTTCCTCCTTCTTTTGCGCCCCATTCATTTGTGGCTTGGGGGCGTTCATGTCCATCATTTTCGCCTTGTTGGCGTCGAATAATTGAAGTCCTCTGCGGATGGCGTCAACAATGCCACGCGGTGTAATGGTGGCACCGGTAAACTGGTCGAACTGGCCGCCGTCCTTTTTTACTTTCCATTTTTCGAGAGGCGGATTGCCCAGGGATAAGCCATCGAAGCGTAGTATCCAGTTGCCCTTTTTGACCTCCATCTTGTCGCCCAGTCCGGGGGTTTCCTTGTGTGCCAGAACGCGCACGCCGAGGATTTTCCCTTCTGTATCGATACCCAGCATGAGCTTCATCTGGCCGGCATAGCCCACGCCGAATATCTCGTAGGCCAAGCCCGTTACCTTGCCCTCCTTGGTGGCGCGATAGACGGTGATTTCCTTGTCGCGCTCGTTCTTCATGGTGATAGCATCCTCGACCAGGTTGTTGTCGTGGATACTGTCCGGGATCACCTGAGCGAGTGAATTCAATCTATCTTCCAGTGCGCGCGCGGCGATATCCTCCACGGTAATATGGTCACTGAAGGCGAGCACGATTCCGAAGCCCAGGCAAAATGCGCCCAGAATCAACCCGTGGCCCAGCGTGAGCTGTTTTTTCATGGTTTATCCTTCGGCAGCGGTGGCAGCGGCAGCGGTTCACCCTTGCGGTTGCGCCCGAACGCGCGCGGACGGGTATATTTGTCGATGATCGGGGTCAACCCGTTCATCAGCAGCACCGCGAAGGCCACGCCTTCCGGGTAACCTGCAAAGTTACGGATGAGCCAGATCAGCACGCCGCAACCGAGGCCGAATATCAATTGCCCCTTTTTTGATACCGGGGAAGTGACATAGTCGGTGGCGATGAAAAACGCCCCGAGGAAAGTGGCGCCGGATACCAGGTGGAAGGTGCCGGAGGCATAGCGTGCCGGATCGGCGGCGTGGAATAGTGCGGCCATCACGAACAGCCCACCCATCACGCTCAGCGGAATGTGCCAGGAAATGATGCGCTTGAACATCAGGAATAGGCCGCCTGCGAGGATCAGTATCGCCGAAGTCTCGCCGAGGCTGCCGGCGCGGTAGCCGAACATCATGTCCATCAGGCCGGGCACATGCGCCATCGATTCCGTTACCGGAATGTGGCGCGTCAGCTCTGTCTTGATATGGCCTAGTGCCGAAGCCGCGCTCACCGCATCGGGCATGTGGCCGCCGAAGGTGATGGCAAAAGCATCCAGCAGGCTCGGCGCGCTGGCCGAGAACAGCGGATGCGGCATGATCCATGTGGTCATCGCCACCGGATACGATATGAGCAGCACAGTCCTCCCGACCATGGCCGGGTTGAATACATTCTGGCCGAGGCCGCCGAAGGAGTGTTTGGCCATGGCGATGGCAAAAATCGCTCCCAGCACACCGAGCCACCAGGGTGCCCAGGGCGGCAGACTCATCGCCAGCAGCCAGCCGGTCAGGATTGCCGAGCAATCGGCCAGCGTTGCTTTCACCGGCTTGCCAGCCATTGCCAGGCAGCCCGCCTCGACTGCTACGCAGGCGCCGACCGTGACGGTGAACAGCAGGATCGCAGGCCAGCCGAACAAGTAGAGGTTGAAGAGGGTGGCTGGCGTCAGCGCCAGCAGCACCAAAAACATGGTTTTCTGGACGCTGCTGAATCCGTGGGCAAACGGCCCGCTCTTTTTTAGGGTTGCAATGCTCATGTGTTGGCCTTTTCTTCGGTTGCGGCTTTTGCCTCACCGCTGTTGGCTGGCGGAACATTGTCTGAAGCCGGTTTGCGCGCGGCCAGGGCGGCGCGCTTGGCCTCGGCGGCTTTCTCGATGCGGATGACGCGCACCTCGGCCAGCGTTTTGACGCGTTCGTTTTTGCGCAGCTCGCGCTCCAGGTCGTTCAGCGCTCCCTTGGCGTAGTTGAAGTAGTGTACCAGCGGGATGTGCGACGGGCATACCCACGAGCAACTGCCGCATGAGAAACAATCCATCACGCCCAGCTTGGCGGCGCTTTCCAGATTATCCTTGCGGATGAAAGCGGACATCTCTACCGGCGACAGGCCGCACGGGCAGACGGTGATGCAACTGCCGCAGCGGATGCAGGCGCTGGTCGGTTGGTCATTGACCTCCCCGGCGGTGAGCGCCAGGATGCCCGAGGTGCCCTTGACCACCGGCACATCTAGGGTGGGCAGCGGCTGGCCCATCATCGGCCCGCCATTGACGACGCTCTCGGGGCGAACCGCAAAACCGCCGCAGAATTCGACGAGGTCGGTTACCTTGGTACCGATCGGCGTCATGACGTTCTTGGGTTCGCGTATCGCGCCGCCGCTCACCGTCACCACCCGCTCAACCAGCGGACGGCTAAAGCGGACGGCGTGATGCACGGCGCGGGCCGTGGAAACGTTATGCACCACCACGCCGAGATCGGCAGTGAGCTTGCGCGCCGGTGTTTCGCGACCGGTTACCGCCTGCACCAGATGGCGCTCGGAACCCATCGGATACTGCACCGGCACACCGATCACTTCGACCCCGGGAAAAGCGGAGGCCGCTTTGGTCATGATTTCGATCGCCTGCGGCTTGTTCTGTTCGATGGCGATGACTACTCTGGGTGTGCCCAGCGCATGGGCCATGATGCGCGCGCCGTCGATGATTTCGTCGGGATACTCGCGCATCACCCGGTCGTCGCAGGTCAGATAAGGCTCGCATTCGGCACCGTTGAGCAGCAGGGTATCGAGTTTCTTCTGTTCGCCGAGATTCAGTTTGATCGCCGAAGGGAAGGCCGCACCGCCCATGCCGACGATGCCCGATTGTGCGACGCGATCATTGATCGTATGCGGGTCGGCGGAAAATGGGTCGGCGATCGGTTCGGGCAGGTCGGCCCATTCATCCTTGCCATCCGGTTCGAGGATGATGGTGGTCTGCGGCAACCCGGAAGGGTGGGGCGCAGTCACCTCGGTCACCGTCCTGATGCGGCCAGACGTGGGCGCATGTTGCGCCGCCGATACCGCGCCTTGGTTGCGCGCGATCATCTGGCCTTTTTTGACCATGTCTCCCTCATTTACCAGAACCTCGGCAGGTGCGCCAATATGCTGTTGCAGCGGAATGTACAGCGCGGACGGCATCGGCAGCGCGACGATAGCTTTCTCGCTGGCCAGTTCCTTGCGGTAGTCGGGGTGTATGCCGCCGCGAATCGGAAAAAGTTTCATCTTTCAATATTCCTTCAGATGTGCGTGACGTAGGAGCGGGCCATGCCCGCGATATTCGGATTGTTCGCGGGCATGGCCCGCTCCTACACTAATGCACATGCGCCACCTCTTGCTTGTGCTGTGCCTGCTCGATTTCCGGTTTTGGCCAATGCCAGTTGCGTAGCGTCACCTGTATCGGAATCATTACAATGGCATCGGTTGGGCAAACCTTGACGCACTTGCCGCAGCCATGGCAGGCATCGATGATGATCGTGTGCATCAGCTTGTTGGCTCCCATGATGGCATCCGTCGAGCACTCCCTGATGCAGCGTGTGCAACCGATGCACAGATCCTCGACGATGAAAGCATGTTCCGGGAGCTTTTCTTCATGCTCGGAGGTGTCGGCGGTGACGCCCAGTTTCTTGGCCAGCGCTTCGATCACCGCTTTGCCGCCGGGTGTGCATAGCGTCACCGATGCTTCACCCTTCGCCAGTGCCGCTGCATACTGGCTGCAGCCGACATAGCCGCACTGGCCACATTGCGAGCCGGGCAGCATTTCCTTCAACTCTTCTTCCAGCGGGTTTTCTTTAACGGCAAGAAATTTTGCTGCCAAGCCGAGCAGTGCGCCCAGAATGAGCCCCATTGCCGTAAGACTACCAATTGCAATCCACATAGTCTTAATATCCTTAGCTCGTCATGCCGGAAAAGCCCATGAACGCCAACGCCAGCAGGCTGGCGACGATAAAGCCGATCGGCGGGCCTGCGAACAGGCGTGGGATATCGGCCAATGCCAGCCGTTCGCGCAGCCCGGCGAACATGACCATGACCAGGCTGTAGCCGACGGAAGAGGCGAAACCGAACAGCGTGGCGTTGATGAAATTCATCTTTTGCTCGACCAGGAGGATGGCGACGCCCAGCACCGCGCAGTTGGTAGTAATCAGTGGCAGGTAGATGCCCAGCATCTGGAACAGCGGTGGCGATACTTTCTTTACGGTCAGCTCGGTAAACTGCACGGCAGCGGCGATCACCATGATGAAGGTCACGGTGCGCAGATACCACAGGTTATAGGGTTCCAGCAGATAGGCGCCGACCGCCCAGTCGGCCATCGACGAAACGGTGATCACGAAAGTGGTCGCCAGGCCCATGCCGACGGCGGTGTCGATACGGGTGGTGACACCCATGAACGAGCACAGGCCGAGAAAACGCGCCAGGATGACGTTGTTGACCAACGCCGCGCTAACAATCAATAGTGCATATTCTTTCATGTTGCTACCCCTTGCATTCTGCTACCCATAACATTTGTTCAAGAATTGCACATTTCGCCCATACTGGCGCGGCGAAGAAAACGGGGGGCGAGTTCGCCCTTTGCCATCAGTTGCCCGGCGCGCAAGCGCGCAAGCCACAGTCCGAATACGAGTCCCGCCAGCATTGCCGCCATGGTGACAAAATTGCTGTCCGCAGCCCATTGCGCCAGTGTTCCGGCGATCAGCAAGGTGGCGAGGGGGATTGCATAAGCGGTGATCGAGGCTCTGAGCACAGCATTCTCTTGAATACCTACTACTACCCGCTCACCGACCCTGAGTCCGGCATCGTTGACAAGCTGGAAGCGGCGCGCTTCCAGCCTGCTGGCTGTGGTGCCGATGCCCTTGGAGCCGCACGCCGATGCGGAAGCGCAGCCGCCGCAACTGGTGCCAGACTCAGGTACCAGCCACGCCATGTTACCTTCTACCTCCACCACATGGGCGAAGCCCTCGACTAGAGCGGGCGCGCTGAAATCCGTCGTATTGTCCATGGTTTCACCCAAGGTTACGCCTCCACGGTGGAGATCACGCCGTCTGGTGTAACGTAGATCGCCTTCTGCCCACCGGCGGCCTTGAGGATGGCTTGTCTGCGCTCGACCGGCGCCATCAGCATCGCGGTGGAAAGACCGTCGGCGGCAATGCCGGTGTCCGCTATTACCGAGACTCCCAGCAGCGCAGGTGCGGTGCGGCCGGTGCGGGTGTCGATCAGATGGGTGAAGGTGCCCGCCGAATCGAACAGGGTGCCGTAACCGCCCGAGGTGGAAACGCATTTGTCCACCACATCTAGCGTGACGATGGTGCGATCAGGATTGGAGGGGTCGGCAATGCCGATGCGCCATGCAGTACCGTCCGGCTTGGTCGACAGCGCGCGCGGTTCGCCCATATCCACCAGCATGCGGTCGAAACCGTGGGCGCGCAGCACATCGGCAACGCGGTCGGTGATATAGCCCTGCGCGCCGCTGTTCAGCGTCAGCCCCATGCCGGGGCGGGCGAAGGATATCCGGTTGCTCCCGGCATCTACCTCGACTGCGCGCCAGTCCACCAGCGCGAGCGCGGCGGCAAGATCGCGCGGAGGCGGTCCGGCAGGGTCGGGATTGCTTGAGGTGAAGTGGCGGAAATAAAGTTGCCACACCGATTGCACGGTGGGGTCATAGATGCCGTCGCTGATTTTAGCCAGCGACAGGGCGCGGGTAAGCATCGCGATGAAATCGTCCGGCGCATTTTCGAGAACACCCTCGCGGTTGAGCTTCGAAATGGAACTGTCCGCGCGGTAAACGCTGAAGATCGTCTCGAGGCGCTTCAGCTCGTTCAATCCGGCAGCGATGGCGGCGCGCGCCTGCGCCTCGTCGGTATGGTAAAGCTGGATAGAGGCCGGTGCACCCAGCGCGGTACCGTCCCATCGCACCGGTTTGGCCTGGGAGCTGCCCGCCTTCAGCAACAGCGGCAGGCCGGCTGCTGCGGCCACGAAAGTGATAAAACGGCGGCGTGATATGACGGTAGACATAAGTACGACCTCAACTAAGTAATCCCCCGGTTTGTTCGGGGCAGTTTAACTATCGGGAACCTCTAAAAATCCACATTTCATCCCAACTGCTGCGTTGCGAAAAAAATTTCTTGCTTACATATCATTCAGATGCGGCGCGGCGAAATTTTTTCCGCGCCTTGCATTTGGGCGAACTCTGAATTTTTAGAGATACCCTGTCGTATAAAAAACGGCACCAACAACAAAAAAACAGCGATGTTCAACGGTTGCATTAAACACACGGGCGGATGCCATTAGGCGATGGGCGAGTATCCCTGCACCGCACGAAACCGACCGCAACTGAATTTGTGCGCTACGCTGATCCCGCATGGGACAGACAACACGATGCATGAAGCGTTCAACAAAAGTTTGTATACGAATTATATTGCAGTGCGCAAACTTAGGGAAGCGGTAGGGTGCGCGATGAATCGCGCACCGGTTGTTCAGGCAACGTTGATTTGCTCAGTTATCGGAATAGGCGATAGCCCCACAATAACCCATCAAAATCGATGGGTCAGTGACCAGTTAATCGCGCTCATAAACGATGGATGGAAACGGGGGGTATCGCAAGCCGGTTAGTTCGGCTCCTGATATTGCTCTTCCAGCAACTTGGCTTGCGCTGCCGCAAGGCGGGCAATGGGCACGCGCGGGCCGGAGCAGGATACATAGTTGAGTCCGATGTGATGGCAGAAACGGATCGAGCCGGGGTGTCCGCCATGTTCGCCACAGATACCGATTTTCAGATCCGGGTTGGTCATGCGGCCTTTCGCCACCGCCATTTTCATCAATTGCCCCACGCCCTTGATGTCCAGCACTTCGAACGGATTGTCTTCCAGAATGCCGCTTTCGGTGTAAGAGGGGAGGAATTTATTTTCCGCATCCTCGCGGCTGAAGGAGAATGTGGCCTGTGTCAGGTCGTTGGTGCCGAAGGAGAAGAATTCGGCGGTCTCCGCCATGCGCCCGGAGCGCACGCAGGCGCGCACCACTTCCAGCATGGAGCCGAACTTGAATTGCACATTGATGCCGTGAGTTGCGTTTACTTCCTTGTGGATGCGCTGGACATAGCTGTGAATGCGCTTGAGCTCCTCCACCGTAGCCACCTGCGGCACCATGATCTCGGGGTAAATCTCGATTCCTTGTTTGGCGCACAGGGCGGCGGCTTCGAGGATTGCCCGTATCTGCATCGAGTAGATTTCTGGATAGGTGATGCCCAGCCGCACGCCGCGATGGCCCAGCATCGGGTTGACTTCAGCCAGTGCACGGACTTTTTTCAGGATCACTTCCTTCTTGCCGATCACATCATCTTCCATGTGTGATTCCTTGAAGGTATTCAGCCCCCCCATCAATTTCGTCAAGCCGTCGGCATATTGCTGGTAAAGCTTGGGGTTGAGCAGTTTGAGGGTGTCCGGCAACTCTTCCAAGCCATCGATGGTGTCGCGCAACTGGTGCAGATGGGCGATTTCCAGTTCGAGTTGCGCGGCGGTGGGCAAAAACTCGTGCATCGGCGGATCGAGCAGGCGCACCGTGACCGGCAGCCCCTTCATCGCCTTGAAGATGCCCTTGAAGTCGGCACGCTGGATCGGCAACAGGCGATCCAGCGCGGATTGGCGGTCTTCCTGCGTTTCGGCCAGAATCATTTCTTGCACGATAGGCAACCTGTCGGTACTGTTGAACATGCGCTCGGTGCGGCACAGGCCGATACCCATTGCGCCAAATTCCCTGGCGCGCGAGGCATCATCAGGCGTATCGGCGTTCGCCATTACTTTCAGTTTGGCCACTTCGTCCGCCCAAGCCAACAGCGTGGCCATTTCCTCGGAAAACTCGGCCTCCACCGTAGGGACTTCACCGGCATAGACATGCCCGGTGCCGCCATCGATGGTAATGACATCGCCTTCCTGCAAGGTGGTTTCACCGATCCGTGCATTGCGTAAATGGTCGTTGATCACAATTTGATCGCAACCCGATACACAAGGTTTGCCCATGCCGCGCGCAACTACGGCGGCATGCGAGGTTTTGCCGCCACGGCTGGTCAAGATGCCCTGTGCCTGGAAAAAGCCGTGAATATCTTCCGGCTTGGTTTCTTCGCGTACCAGAATAATTTTTTCGCCGGCGCGTCCGCGCGCTTCGGCGGTATCGGCATCGAACACAATCTTTCCGGAGGCTGCACCGGGCGAGGCGGGGAGTCCTTGCGCCAACGATTTGCCATGAAAGTTCGGTGCCAGCTGCGGGACCAGCAGCTGTTCCAGTATCGCAGGCTCGACACGCAGCAGCGCGCGCTCCTTGGAAATCAATCCCTCGTTAAACATTTCCACCGAGGTGCGCACCATGCCGCGAGCGTTCATTTTTCCATTGCGCGTTTGCAGGCAATACAGGATGCCCTTTTCGATGGTGAATTCGAAATCCTGCACCTCATGGTAATGGGACTCAAGCCGGTTATGCAGTGTTATCAGCTGCCGGTAAATCTCCGGCATTTCCTGTTCCATTTCGGCGATAGCCTTGGGTGTGCGTATCCCGGCGACCACATCCTCGCCTTGCGCGTTGACCAGATATTCACCGTAGATCACGTTCTCGCCAGTGCCGGGGTTGCGTGTGAAACCCACGCCAGTGCCGGAATCATTGCCCATATTGCCGAACACCATGGTACAAATATTGACTGCCGTGCCATTGGCTTGATCCTTGGTAATCCTGAACTGTTTGCGGTAATCCACCGCACGTTTGCCCATCCACGAGCCGAATACCGCACCCACCGCAATTTCCAACTGCTCATAAGGGTCTTGCGGGAACGGTTTGCCGCACTGGCGCTCAACGATGGCAAGAAATTCGCCTGTCAACTCTTTTAGATGCTCGACGCTTAAATCCACATCCAAAGGCGCGCCATATTTGCGCTTGATCGCGGCCATGCGGGCATCAAAATGTTCGTCGCTGATGTTAAGCGCAATCTTGCCGAACAGCTGGATAAAACGGCGATAAGCATCATAGGCAAAGCGTGCGTTGCCGGTTTGTTTGATCAAGCCTTGCAGCGAGGTTTCGTTGAGGCCGAGGTTGAGGATGGTATCCATCATGCCCGGCATCGACATGGACGAGCCGGAGCGCACCGAGATGAGCAGGGGATTCGTGCCGCTGCCGAAACCCTTGCCGGTTTTCTTTTCGAGCTCCAGCATGCTAGCCTTGATGTCCACCATCAAACCATCCGGCAATTTATTTTTTTCCAGATAGGCAGTACACGCATCGGTGGTGATGGTGAAGCCTGGGGGGACATTCAAGCCGATCTGCGTCATCTCGCACAGGTTCGCGCCCTTGCCGCCCAGCAGCATCTTGTTTTTGCCATCGCCTTGTTCAAATGTGTAAATGAATTTTTTGCTGCTAGTCATGGACATTCCCCTGTTTCAGATTTTGATTTGGCCAAGTAGGGGGCACGTTTTTTGTGCCCACCGTTCTTTCCGCGTGGGCAATGGAACTTGCCCACCCTGCGCATACTCGTCCGGCTTTGGTTTATGCGTCAGTCGGTTTTTTTTTCGCATCCGCCCCGGCATCGCCGACGGCTCCTCCCGCCATCTGCTCGTAAATCGCGTAGCGTTTTTGTAGCTCGTTTTCATAGGATGCTTGCAGCGCTTTTCCGGTATCGCCATCCATGGTTTTTACCAAGCCGCGGAAACGCGGCTCATTTTTGACAAACTCGCGGTAAGATATGGATGGCTTCTGCGAATCCAGCGTGAGCGGATTCTTGCCTTCCTGTTCGCGGCGCGGGTCGTAGCGGTACAGCGGCCAGTGGCCGGTGCTGACTGCCAGCTCCTGCTGGTGGTGTTGCTTGCTCATTTCGTAGCCATGCTCGACGCAAGGGCTGTAGGCAATGATCAGCGATGGGCCGTCGAAAGATTCGGCTTCGATGAAAGTCTTCAGCGTGTGGTTATCCTTCGCACCGTAGGCTACATGGGCAACATAAACATGACCGTAGCTCATGGCGATCTGCCCCAGGTCTTTTTTGCCGGTAGGCTTGCCGCCAGCGGCAAATTTAGCCGTGGCACCGCGCGGTGTGGCCTTGGAACACTGTCCGCCGGTGTTGGAATAGACTTCGGTATCGAGCACCAGGATATTGACGTTGCGACCGGAGGCCAGCACATGATCCAGCCCGCCGAAACCGATGTCGTAGGCCCAACCGTCGCCACCGATGATCCACACGCTCTTCTTCGCCAAATAGTCTGCCAGGGTTTCGAGCTGCCGTGCTTCGGCGGTATCAATGTCGGCCAGCGCTTTGCAAAGCTGTTCGATACGCCCACGCTGGGCAAAGATGCCCGCTTCGATAGACTGGTCGGCGTTGAGGATGGATTCGGCCAGATCGGCGCCGACTTTATCTTTTATCTGCGCCAACAGGTCGCGGGCCTGCTCGGCATGCTTGTCGATGCTGACGCGGTAGCCCAGGCCGAATTCGGCATTGTCCTCGAACAGCGAATTCGACCAGGCCGGACCGCGCCCTTCGGCGTTCTTGCTGTAGGGCGTAGTGGGCAGGTTGCCGCCGTAGATCGAGGTGCAGCCAGTGGCATTGGCCACCATCATGCGGTCGCCAAACAACTGGGTCGCCAGCTTGATATAGGGTGTTTCACCGCAACCGACGCAGGCAGAAGAAAACTCGAACAACGGCTGCAACATCATCGCGCCCTTGATAGTGGCGGTGCGCAATTTGGTGCGGTCAAATTCCGGCAGCTTGAGGAAGAACTCGAAATTTTCCCTTTCCTGATCGCGCAACGGCACGATGTCGCGCATGTTGAGCGCCTTGTAGTTCGGGTCGGTCTTGGACACCGCCGGGCAGATGTCGACGCACAGCGTGCAGCCGGTGCAGTCCTCGGGCGCCACCTGATAACTGACGTGCATGCCTTGCTCGAATTCCTTGCCCTTGATCTGGATATGCTTGAAGGTGGGCGGCGCGTCTTTGGTCAGATCGACGGAAAACACCTTGGAACGGATGGCGGTATGTGGGCAGACCAGCGCGCATTTGCCACAATAGATGCACAATTCTTCGTCCCACACCGGAATTTCCAGCGCCAGATTGCGCTTGTCCCAGATCGCCGTGCCGGTGGGCCAAGTGCCATCGGCGGGGAACACCGACACCGGCAGCAGGTCGCCGCGTCCGGCCATGATCTCGGCGGTGACGCGCTTGACGAAATCCGGCGCATGGGCGCCCACCGGTTCGGGCATTTCAAAATTGCTGGTGGCGGCGGTAGGGATTTTTACCTTGTGCAGGTTGGCGATGGTTTCATCGATCGCCTTCCAGTTGGCTTCCACTACCTCTTTGCCCTTTTTACTGTAGGATTTTTCGGCGGCAGACTTGATTTTTTCGATCGCCAGTTCGCGCGGCAACACCCCGGAAATGGCAAAGAAGCAGGTCTGCATGATAGTGTTGATACGGCTGCCCATGCCGGTAGCCTTGGCGATGGCATAGGCATCGATCACGTAGAATTCGATTTTTTTGTCGATGATCTGCTGCTGCATCTTGCGCGTCAATAAATTCCACACCTTTTCTGTCGCTGTCGGCGTATTGACCAGAAATACCGCGCCCTCGGCGGCGTAATCCAGCATTTCATAACGCTCCAGAAATACCGGCTGATGGCAGCCGATGAAATTCGCCTCGCTGTTGCCGATCAGGTAGGGCGAGTGAATCGGTTTGGGCGAGAAACGCAGATGGGAAACCGTAATCGCCCCCGCCTTCTTCGAGTCATAAACGAAATAGCCCTGACCGTAGAGTTCGGTTTCCTCGCCCATGATCTTGATGGTGTTCTTGTTCGCACCGACCGTGCCGTCCGAGCCCAGGCCATAGAACAGGCAGCGGTTCACGCCAATGCTGGCATCGTTGCGGAAATTCGCATCCCATTTCAGGCTGGTGTGGGTAACATCGTCATTGATGCCGATGGTGAAGTGATTTTTCGGCTGGTCTTTTTTCAGCTCGTCGAGCACACCCTTAATCATGCCCGGCGTGAACTCCTTGGAGGAAAGGCCATAGCGCCCGCCCACCACACGCGGCATGGAGGCAGATTTGCCAGCACCGGCGGTGAAGGCTTCCGCAATCGCCGTCACCACATCCTTGTACAGCGGCTCGCCATCCGCACCGGGTTCCTTGGTGCGGTCGAGAACCGCAATGTGCTTGGCCGTAACCGGAATAGTCTTGAGGAATTCTTCTGCCGCAAAGGGGCGATACAGGCGCACTTTTACCATGCCCACCTTTTCGCCATGAGCGGTCAGATGCTCCACCGTTTCCTCAGCCGCATCCGCGCCCGAACCCATCAGGATCACCACTCGCTCGGCATCCGGCGCGCCGACATAGTCATATAATTTGTACTGGCGACCGGTGAGTTCGGCGAATTTGTCCATCGCCTTTTGCACGATGCCGGGCATGGCGTCGTAATAGGAGTTGACGGTCTCGCGCGCCTGGAAGTACACATCCGGGTTCTGCGCCGTGCCGCGCAGCACCGGTTGATCGGGTGTCAGCGCGCGGGCGCGGTGGGCGAATACCAGTTTGTCGTCGATCATCTCACGCACCACTTCGAGCGACACCTGCTCGACCTTGGCCACTTCGTGGGAGGTGCGGAAGCCGTCGAAGAAATGCAGGATCGGGATACGCGACTCCAGCGTCGCGGCTTGGGCGATCAGCGCCATATCCATCGCTTCCTGCACCGAATTGGAGGAGAGGTAGGCAAAACCGGTCGAACGTGCCGACATCACGTCGCTGTGGTCGCCGAAGATCGACAGTCCCTGCGCAGC
>Ga0209211_10002642_pt1 | contig 30567 bp, 28 predicted proteins | sample RifGroA2_FD_183992 | JGI IMG/M metagenome (GOLD analysis project Ga0209211, IMG submission 183992) | Groundwater microbial communities from Rifle, Colorado, USA - Groundwater A2 (SPAdes) (version 2) | ecosystem: Environmental > Aquatic > Deep subsurface > Groundwater | place: Rifle, Colorado...
TGTTGTTCAAATCCAGTTGCCTGTTTCGTTGCCATCGCCAAAGTTTGCTGTTTCATCGTCATTTGCGGGATTGGTCTGTTACGCCGACTGTAACGCATGGCCTGCGGAATCCGTGGACTTAATCAGCATAGCCTTAGCGTAGCGTAACCCGGTTTTTTACGGCATTCATTGGGGAAATTTGTCGGGTTACGCTATCGCTAACCCGACCTACAAATCATCACAGATCCAGCAGCACCCTGCCCGGATACTCCAGCACTTCCTTGATCGTCACGAGGAATTGCACTGCCTCGCGACCATCGACGATGCGGTGATCGTAGGACAACGCGAGATAGTTCATCGGGCGGATGACGACCTGTCCATTCTCGGCGACCGGCCTGTCCTTGGTCGCGTGGATGCCGAGGATCGCGGACTGCGGCGGGTTGATGATCGGGGTGGAGAGCATGGAGCCGAACACGCCGCCGTTGGTGATAGAGAACGTGCCGCCGGAGAGTTCTTCCATACCGAGCTTGCCGTCCTTGGCGCGCGCGGCGAAGTCGGCGATGCGGCGCTCGATGTCGGCGAACGACAGCTTGTCCGCATCGCGGATGATGGGCACGACCAAGCCGCGTTCGCTGCCGATCGCCACACCGATGTCGAAATAGCCGTGGTAGATGATGTCCGTGCCGTCTACCGAGGCGTTGACGATGGGGAACTTCTGCAGCGCCAGCACCGCGGCCTTGACGAAGAACGACGAGAAGCCGAGCTTCACGCCATGCTTCTTCTCGAACGCGTCCTTATACCTGTTGCGCAGGTCGATCACCGGCTGCATGTTCACCTCGTTGAAGGTGGTCAGGATCGCGGCGTTCTGTTGCGATTGCAGCAGACGCTCGGCGATGCGCTGGCGGATGCGGGTCATCGGCACGCGTTGCTCGGGGCGGTTGCCGGAGGGAACAACCATGGGTGCGGCCGGTGGCTGTTCGACCGACACTGCCTCACCCGCAAGGGGTGCGCCGGCGGGTGCCCCGCTGCTGCGCAGCGACCCTTCCGCAGTCTGTACCGCGCTCAACACGTCTTCCCTGGTCACCAGCCCATGCTTGCCGCTGCCCTGCAACTGACTGGCATCCACGTCGTGCGCATGCGCTTGTTTGCGGGCAGAGGGTGTCAGTAGGGGCACGTGAAACTTTTGTTCCGGCACCGGCACGGCGCGCCGTGCCCCTACATCCGGCGTCCCGGCGTCCGATTTCGCTACCGCAACGCCCTCGGTATCGATCTGCGCGATGACTTCGTCGCTGCCGACCTTCCCGCCGTCGCCCTTGAGTATCTTCGCCAGCACGCCGCTCTTGATCGCTGGCAATTCCAGCACCACTTTGTCGGTCTCGATATCGATCAGGTTCTCGCCTTCGACCACCGCCTCACCGACCTTCTTGTGCCAGGTCAGCAGCGTCGCCTCGGTGACGGATTCGGACAGTTGCGGGACTTTGACTTCAATTATGCTCATGGCGATGTGCTCCTGGTTTGTTCTTCACGTCTAGATCCGGGCGGAACGCGGCGTCGATCACCGCTTTCTGCTGTTCGTGGTGCACCGCAAGATAGCCCGCCGCCGGCGAGGCCGAGGAAGGCCGCAGTGCGTAATCCAGCCTCATGTCTGGACGCAGGTGGCGCAGCAGATAGTGCTGGATGCGATGCCATGCGCCCTGATTGCCCGGCTCTTCCTGGCACCACACCACTTCCGAAGCATTCGGATAGGCGGCGATCTGCGCGGCGAAATCGTCATGCGGGAAGGGATAGAGTTGCTCGATACGGATGATCGCCATATCGACGATGCCGCGTTCACGCCGGGCCTTGAGCAGGTCGTAGTACACCTTGCCGCTACAGGCGATGATGCGCCGTACGGGCACGGCGCGCCGTGCCCCTACCTCTTCCACTTCGCCGATCACCGGCTGAAACCCGCCCTTTACCAGATCATCCAGCTTTGATGCGGCATCCTTGCTGCGCAACAGGCTCTTGGGGGTGAATACGATCAGCGGCTTTCTGGTCGGGCGCAACATCTGGCGGCGCAGCAGGTGGAATATCTGGGCCGCACTGGAAGGGATGCACACCTGGATGTTGTAATCGGCGCACAGTTGCAGATAGCGCTCGATGCGTCCGGACGAATGCTCCGGCCCCTGCCCTTCGTAGCCGTGCGGCAACAGCATCGTCAACCCGCACAGCCGGCCCCACTTGGCCTCGCCCGAGGCGATGAACTGGTCGATCACCACCTGAGCGCCGTTGGCGAAATCGCCGAACTGCGCCTCCCATACCGTCAGTGTTCTCGGCTCGGCGGTGGCATAGCCGTATTCGAAACCCAGCACCGCCTCTTCCGACAGGATGGAGTTGATCACCACGAAGTCGGCCTGATCCGCCGCCAGCTTCTGCAATGGGATGTGAATGCCTTTGTCCCACTGGGTGCGGTTCTGATCGTTCCATACCGCATGGCGGTGGAAGAACGTACCGCGTTCGCAGTCCTCGCCGGACAGGCGCACCGGATGTCCCTCGGTCAGCAGCGTCGCATAGGCCAGATTCTCGGCCATGCCCCAATCCAGCGACAACTCGCCCTTGCCCATCGCGACTCGATCGGCAACGATTTTTTCGACGCGCGAATGCAACACAAAGTTTTCCGGAACCTCAGTCAGACGCTGCGCCAATTGCTGCAGACGTTCGCGCGGCACGGCGGTGTCCACCGGCATATTCCATGGCAGATCGCGTTTGAACTTCACCCAACTGACACTGTTCTCGCGATTCTCTATGGTCAGCGCGGACTGCAGCGGATCGCGCCCTTCGTCCATCGCGCGGCGATAGGCGACGACCATCGCATCCGGCTCGTCCGCCTTCAGCACGCCCTGCTCCACCAGCCGCTGCGCATACAGCGCACGCGTGCCCGGATGCTTGTTGATATAGCGGTACATGAAGGGCTGGGTGACCAGCGGCTCGTCCTGTTCGTTGTGTCCGAGCTTGCGGAAACACACCATGTCGATCACCACGTCCTTGCCGAACTGCTGGCGAAAATCCAGCGCCAGTTCGGTGACCATCAGCACCGCCTCGGGATCGTCGCCGTTGACGTGAAAGATCGGCGCTTCGATCATCTTCGCCACATCGGTGCAATACAGCGAAGAGCGCGTGTCGCGCGCGTCCGAGGTGGTAAAGCCGATCTGGTTGTTGATGACGACGTGCACCGTGCCGCCTGTGCGGTAACCGCGCGTCTGCGACAGATTGAAGGTCTCCTGATTGACGCCCTGCCCGGCAAACGCCGCATCGCCGTGCAGCAACACCGGCAGCACCTCTTTTCCGGTGTGATCGCCGCGCCTATGCTGGCGCGCGCGCACCGAGCCTTCGACCACCGGATTGACGATCTCCAGATGCGACGGATTGAACGCCAGCGTAACGTGCAACAGACCGCCCGGCGTGCCGATGTCGGAAGAGAAACCCTGATGGTATTTCACGTCGCCGGAAGTGAGGTGTTCGTGGTGTATGCCCTCGAATTCGGCGAACAGGTTCTTCGGCAACTTGCCCAAGGTATTGACCAGCACGTTCAGCCGCCCGCGATGCGCCATGCCGATGACCGTTTCCTTCATGCCCTGCTCGCCGGCGCGCTGCAACAGGTGGTGCAGCAGCGGAATCAGCGTATCGCCTCCTTCCAGCGAGAAACGTTTCTGCCCGACGTACTTGGTGTGCAGGTAGCGCTCCAGCCCTTCGGCGGCGGTCAGCCGTTCGAGGATGCGCTTCTTCGTTTCGGCAGTGTAGTTCGGCTGGCCGCGCTCGCCTTCCAGCCGCGCCTGTATCCAGCGTTTCTGCGCGATGTCGCTGATGTACATGTACTCCGCGCCGACGCTGCCGCAATAGATACGGCGCAGGCGCTGCAATATTTCGGCCAGCGTCATCCGCGCCCCGCCCACCAGCGAGCCGGTGTTAAACGTGGAGTGCATGTCGGCTTCGTCCAGATCGTAATAGGCCGGATTCAGTTCGGCGATCTGCGGCTTGGCATGGCGTTTCAGCGGATCGAGACTGGCGATGCGCACGCCGAGGAAGCGATGGGCGTTGATCAGCTGCAGCACCGAAGCCTGCTTGCGCATCTCATCGACCGGCACTTCGCATGACGCACCGCTGGACGGCAACGCCGCAAAGCTGCGCTGGATAGGGCTATGTGCGACATCCGCCGCCTTGCCAGCCACATTCAGTTTCTCGAAATATTCGCGCCACTCGGCCGGCACACTGGAGGGGCTGCGCAGGAAGTCCTCGTACAGACTCTCGACGAACACGTTATTGCCGCCGAACAACAGCGAAGTCTCCTGCATGCTGCGCAGATAGTTTTTATCCGGAGCAATCATCGCACTATCCGCGCTGGGCTATGGGCTGGAAATCGCGCTGGGTCGCGCCGCGGTAAAGCTGGCGCGGACGACCGATCTTGTGCTCGGCGTCGCCTATCATCTCGTTCCACTGCGATATCCAGCCTACCGTGCGCGCGAGCGCGAAGATCACCGTGAACATGTTGGTCGGGATGCCGATCGCGCGCAACACGATGCCGGAATAGAAGTCCACGTTCGGGTACAGCTTGCGCTCGATGAAGTATGGATCGCTCAAAGCCACACGCTCCAACTCCATCGCCAGTTCGAACAACTGGTTGTTCTCCAGCTTCAGTTCCTTGAGCACCTCGTAGCAGGTCTGGCGCATCACGTTGGCGCGCGGATCCATGTTCTTGTAGACGCGGTGACCGAAGCCCATCAGCTTGTATTTCTTGTCCTTCACGCCTTGCACATATTCCTTCACGTGCGACACGTCGCCGATCTCTTCCAGCATCTTCAGCGCGGCCTCGTTCGCACCGCCGTGCGCCGGCCCCCACAGCGCGGCGATGCCGGAGGCGATGCAGGCGAACGGATTCGCGCCGCTGGAACCGGCCAGACGCACGGTCGAGGTCGAGGCATTCTGCTCGTGGTCCGCATGCAGGATGAAGATGCGCTCCAGCGCGCGCACCGACACCGGATTCGGCACATAGTCCTCGGCCGGGGTGCCGAACATCATGTACAGGAAGTTCTCCACGTAGCTGAACTTGTTCTTCGGATACATGAACGGTGCACCGACGTAGTACTTGTGCGTCATCGCGGCGATGGTCGGCACCTTGGCCAGCAGGCGATGGGCGGATATTTTGCGATGCTGCGGATTATTGATGTCCAGCGAATCGTGATAGAACGCCGACAGCGCACCGACCACCCCGACCATCACCGCCATCGGATGCGCATCGCGGCGGAAGCCGTTGAAGAAACGCGCCAGTTGGTCGTGCACCATCGTGTGATGGGTAATCAGGCTGCGGAATTCTTCTTTTTGAACGACAGTCGGCAATTCGCCGTTCAGCAGCAAATAGCACACCTCCAGAAAATCGGATTTCTCGGCCAGTTGCTCGATCGGGTAACCGCGGTAATACAACAGACCTTCATCGCCGTCGATGAAGGTAATCGCCGATGTGCAGCTGGCGGTGGCAAAAAACGCCGGATCGTAAGTGAACACACCGAGCTTGCCCAGACCGCGCATATCCACGACATCCGGTCCCAGCGTGCCGGACAGGATAGGCAGTTCGATGCTGCGCCCATCGTCCAGAGTCAGTGTTGCCAGTCGTTGCTTTTCCATCGCATATTCCCTGTATTTTGAAACGATCAACTCGCCCTTATCTTTTCCAGCAACGCCTGCTGCTCGCCCGGCATCGCCTCCTGAACCCCTCGCTCCGCAATCATATCCCAGAGCGGATTGTCGGGCATATCCAGCAATACATCGAATGCATTCCGCTCGCTCTCGTCCAGCGTTGCGTAATGCCGCTCGACGAAGCGCCCCAGCACGATATCCAGCTCCAGCAAGCCGCGCCGGCAGCGCCAGCGCATGCGTTGCAACGACCTATCCCCTCGCTCCTCGGCACTCGCTCCCCGTCCCTGGCTTTTCATACTATCCTCTTCACCATCATGTCCTTGATGTTGCCTATCGCCTCGGTCGGGTTCAACTCCTTCGGGCAGACATCGACGCAGTTCATGATGGTGTGGCAACGGAACAGCCGATAGGGATCTTCCAGATCGTCCAACCGCTCGGCGGTCGCCTGATCGCGGCTGTCGGCGAGGAAACGATAGGCCTGCAGCAGCCCGGCCGGGCCGACGAACTTGTCCGGGTTCCACCAGAACGACGGACAGGCGGTCGAACAGCAGCCGCACAGGATGCATTCGTACAGGCCGTTCAGGTGCGCGCGCTGCGCCGGCGACTGCAGCCGCTCGGTCTCCGGCGGGGGATCGTTGTTGATCAGATAAGGCTTGATCGAGCGGTACTGGTTGAAGAACTGCGTCATATCGACGATCAGGTCGCGGATCACCGGCAGGCCAGGCAGCGGCCGCAACTCCACCGGCTCCTTCAATCCAGCCAACGGCGTGATGCAGGCCAGCCCGTTACGCCCGTTGATGTTCATCGCATCCGAACCGCACACGCCCTCGCGGCAGGACTTGCGCACCGACAGGCTGTCGTCCTGCTCCTTCAACAGCAGGATGGCATCCAGCAACATCTTGCCCGCCGGATCGACTTCCAGCTCGTAGTCCTGCATGAACGGCGCGGAATCAGTCTCCGGGTTGTAGCGGTAGATTCTGAATTTCATGACTTGCACCCCAACATCTTATCCATCCGCAGATTACACAGATTCACGCAGATTATTTGCACGAACCATACGTTTATATTCAAGGCTGCGACTTCCAAAGTTTAATAACAAACCTTTTTCTTTCCCGCTGGCCTTCAGATAGTTAATCAACTGCGACTCTTCTCGCGAAGTCATGCGATCAATCGCCTTCAATTCGACAACGACTGTTTCATAACACAAAAAATCCGCCCTATAACCGGTAGTCAGCAATTCCCCGCGATACCGCACGGGCAGTTCAACTTCTCGCAAGGCCGGGATACCGGCATGCTTGAATTCCAGTTCCAAAGCCTCTTGATACACAGCTTCCAGAAAGCCATTCCCGAGCTCCCGATGCACCACCATTGCCGCACCAATAATCGAGTATGTCTGTTTATCCTGTTCCATCTCGGGTTCTAATCTGCGTCAATCTGTGTAATCTGCGGACAAAAAGCCTCAATACACTCGCGGCTTCAGCGGGAACGAATCCACCGTCAGCGGTTTCAGGCGCACCGGTTTGTAGTCCAGCCTGTGACCTTCGCGGAAATACAGACTGTGTTTCAGCCAGTTCGCGTCGTCGCGATTCGGGTAGTCGTCGCGGGCATGCGCGCCGCGGCTCTCGGTGCGCGCCGCGGCGGCGACCATCGTCGCCTGCGCGACCTCGATCAGGTTGTCCAGCTCCAGCGCCTCGATGCGCGCGGTATTGAACACGCGACTCTTGTCGCCGATTTCGGTGTGCGTGACGCGCTCGGCGATCTGCTTGATCTGCTCCACGCCCTCGGCCAGCAACTCCGGGAAGCGGAACACACCGCAATGTTTCTGCATGGACTTGCGCATCGCATCGCCCACGTCAGCAACGCGCTCGCCGTTCTTCTGATTCTCCAGCCGGTCCAGCCTTGCCAGCGGACGCTCGGCGGCGTCGGCGGGCAGCGGCTTCGGATGCGGGTGATGCTGCAGGTCTTCGACGATCTGCCTCGCAGCAGCGCGACCGAACACCAGCAGATCGAGCAGCGAGTTGCAGCCCAGCCGGTTTGCACCGTGCACCGACACGCAGGCGCATTCGCCGACCGCATACAGGCCATGCACCGCTTCGTCCGAGCCCCCCTTGTAGGGTGCTACGACCTGGCCGCGATAATTGGTCGGGATGCCGCCCATCATGTAATGCGCGGTCGGCACGATGGGGATCGGCTGCCTGGCCGGATCGACATGGGCGAACTTCAGCGCGATTTCGCGTATGCCCGGCAGGCGTTGTTTGATCACATCGTCGCCAAGGTGATCGAGCTTCAGCAGGATATGGTCGCCATGCGGACCGCAGCCGCGTCCCTCGTTGATCTCGACGGTGATCGCGCGCGACACCACGTCGCGGCTGGCCAGGTCCTTCGCGTTTGGCGCATATTTCTCCATGAAGCGCTCGCCGTTCTTGTTCAGCAGATAGCCGCCCTCGCCGCGCACGCCTTCGGAAATCAGCACGCCCGCGCCGTATACGCCGGTCGGGTGGAACTGGAAGAACTCCATGTCCTCCAGCGGGAGGCCGGCGCGCGCCGCCATGCCCAGCCCGTCGCCGGTGTTGATGTAGGCGTTGGTGCTGGACTGGAAGATGCGTCCCGCCCCGCCGGTCGCCAGCAGCGTCGCGCGCGCCTGGAAGATCATCGTCTCGCCGGTCTCGATCTCCAGCGCGGTCACGCCGAGCACGTCGCCGTCCTCGTCGCGGATCAGGTCCAGCGCCATCCACTCGATGAAGAAGTGCGTGTTGGCCTTGATGTTCTGCTGGTACAGCGTGTGCAGCAATGCATGGCCGGTGCGGTCCGCGGCGGCGCAGGCGCGATCCACCGGCGTCTTGCCGTAGTCCTGCATGTGGCCGCCGAACGGGCGCTGGTAGATCTTGCCGGAAGCCAGCCGGTCGAACGGCATGCCGAAATGCTCCAGTTCGTACACCACCTCGGGCGCGGCGCGGCACATGTACTCGATCGCGTCCTGGTCGCCGAGGTAGTCGGAACCCTTGACCGTGTCGTACATATGCCAGTGCCAGTTGTCTTCCTTGACGTTACCCAGCGACGCGGCGATGCCGCCCTGCGCCGCAACGGTGTGCGAACGCGTCGGAAACACCTTGGACAGCACCGCGACCTTCAGCCCGGCCTGCGCCAGGTGCAACGCCGCGCGCATGCCGGAACCGCCGGCCCCGACTACCACCACATCGAATGTTCTTTTGGTTATTGCCATTGATAGTCTCCATGTAGGAGCGGGCCCTGCCCGCGATTATTTTCATTCGCGGGCAGGGCCCGCTCCTACATCACATTCCCCAAAGGATTTGCACCGACCAGATCGAATAAACGATCAGCGCCAGGATCACCAGCACATGGATCGCCAGCCGCACGCCCGCCGGTTTCACGTAATCCATCACCACGTCGCGCACGCCTATCCATGCGTGCCAGAACAGGCTCAACAGGAACAGCAGCGTGAAGATGCGCATCCACTGGCTGGAGTACAGCGCCGTCCAGACGTCGTAATTCAGGTAAGGTTGCGACAGCAGCCAGCCGGCCAGCACCACGCAGTACAGCGCCATCACCACCGCGGTGACGCGCTGGACCAGCCAGTCGCGCAGACCGTAATGCGCGCCGACGACGACACGATTCACCATAGTTTTGCTCCCAACAGGACGGTCAGCGCCAGGCTCACCGCCAGCACGACCTTGCTGCTGGTGCGCGCCTGTTCGAGACTGCGTACATAGTGCAGGTCGATCGCCAGATAGCGGATACCCGCGCAGAAATGATGCAGGAATGCCCACAGCAAACCGGTCAGCGCGAGCTTGCTCAACGGATGTGCCAGCAACTCCAGCAACCGGGTATGGGTCTCGATGGAAGCCAGACTGTATTGCAGCATCAGCAGCAGCATGGGCAGGGAGAGGAACAGCATCAAGCCGCTGATCCGGTGCAGGATGGAAACGATGCCGGGAAGCGGCAAGTTGATCTGGTGCAGGGCGAGGTGTTTGGGACGTTCTTTTCTCATAGTCGCGACCATGCTGTGGATACGGAGGGAATATTACACCGATACCAAGCCCCGTGTTCCAAGGGATAACGCGTAGCCCGCACTACAGCGGAACATGTAAACACCTCCTGCGGAAAACCTCAATACGCAATTTAACTGATTGTCCCATAAGCAAATAAATTTCATGCTTATCAAAATGCGATGCAATCCGGCTTTGCTGCAACCACTAACTGAAGCAGAATCCCCGACCATGACTGCATTCAAAAAACTAAAAACAATCAGGATGTTCGAGAAGCAGCATCTGCCGCATCTGCGCACGCACGAGGATTTCGATATCGTCATCGAAGTCGGCTTCCATCAGGAAAACGGCGCGCCGTTGACCCTCAAGGGACTGGTGCTGCTGAATATCACATCGCCGGCCACGGCACAGCGGCGCATCTGCTCTCTGGTGCAGAACGGCATCATCACCCGCACGCGCTCCGCCTCGGACCGCCGCAGCATAGAACTGGGCGTCTCCATCCAGACCCGCGAAGTGATCGAGCGCTACGTGAAAATGCTCTCCGACATCCACCAGATAATCGCTTGATCCTATAGCCGACCATGATGAAACAGCTGCTGCAAGACCTGGATGGCCTGACCGACGAAAAACGCATACATAAGATCGTCTCCGAGCGCCTGACCGAATTCGGGGATGTGATCAGCCTGAAAGTCCTCGACATGCCGGAGCGCGGCAGCAGGCTCATCCTGATCACCATGGACAACCAGCAGGCGGCGACCTCGGCCATCAACACCCTCGGAGTGGTATCTTTCGGCGAACGCTCGCTGATCATCACCGTACCGAGCGGTCGGCGCTGACACTGCACTCACTGCAACGAAATTCCGCTCAGAAGAAATCCGCTTCGGTGTGCACCGTTTTCGGCGCCAGCAGCTTTTGTTCCACCAACTCGCCGTGGCAGCGCACCTGATTTCGGCCATGGCCCTTGGCGTAATACAGCGCTTCGTCCGCCTCGCCCAGCACCATCGCCGGCGTGGAAGTCGACACGACCGAGGTGAACCCGATGGAAATGGTGACTTGCCCGACTTGCGGAAAGACATGCCGCTCGACCTTCTGCCGGAAGTCGTCCAGCTTCTTCTTCGCATCGGCAAAATCGACATCGCGCATCAGCACGACGAACTCCTCGCCGCCGAAACGATACAGCCGGTCGCCCTGCCGGAACGAGCCGCGCATCAGGTTGGCCATCAGGATCAGCACCTCGTCGCCATACAGGTGGCCGAAGGTGTCGTTGACCCGCTTGAATCGATCGATATCCATCACCCCCAGCCAGTGGCTGCCCTCCTTGTGTGAGCGTCGATCCTCCTGCAACGACTCGTCGCTACGGATCGCCGAACTCAGGAACACCGCGAACCCGGCATCGAAAGTCTTGCGGTTCAGCAATCCGGTCAGGGTGTCGCGCTGGCTGTCTTCCAGCAGCGCCAGATAATTGCGATAGACCGAGACCATGCCTGTCGCCATCGCGATGGTCGCGTCGTCGAAGGGTTCGGCCCCGCGCAGCTCGAACACGGACACCGGCTCGTCGTCCATCAACACCGGGATGCAGCATTCGTAGCCGCCGCCCTGCATGCCGCAAAAACAGCCGCCGCCTTTCGCGAGCGATTTTGCCAGCAAGGAATTTTCCGCTACCGTCTCGAACCTATCCTCGGACACCAGCGCATCGCTGAAACACAACGTCTCCCCCTCGTTCCATGCCGCGAGGACGACGCTGTATTGGTCGCCTTTCTTCAGCACGTCGTAGAGCCTGATGCTTTCCGGGCGGATCAGCGTCAACAGGGATTGCATCGCACTCAACCTGACCAGGTGACTGTCGCGATAACGGGTCAGCCTCTCAAGCAGAGTCAGCAGTTGATCTTGGGATGGGATTGCGTGCTTCCGGGCTTCGTGTGACATGAAGGGTCATCGTTGCACTATGCGGTTTATGATGAAATTGTACTCCATTGCCGATACATGTTCGCATCGGAAGCCGCTTTGCCTGCACCGCCATAGCTGGCAGAATGCGGCCTGCACTCACCGCGCAGGAGAATCCCAATGAAAGCACCCGTCCGCATCTCCATTACCGGCGCAGCAGGCCAGATCGGCTACAGCCTGTTGTTCCGCATCGCCAACGGCGACATGCTGGGCGACGACCAGCCGGTCATCCTGCAACTGCTGGATCTGCCCCAGGCGCAGCAAACGTTGCGAGGCGTAATGATGGAACTGGAGGACTGCGCCTTCCCGCTGCTGCAACAAGTGATCGTCAGCGACGATCCGCAGGTCGCTTTCAAGGACGCGGAGATCGCCATGCTGGTCGGCGCCCGTCCGCGCGGCAAGGGCATGGAACGCAAGGATCTGCTGGAAGCCAACGGCGCGATCTTCTCCGCCCAGGGCCGGGTGTTGAACGAAGTCGCCGCGCGTCACGTCAAGGTGCTGGTGGTGGGGAACCCTGCCAACACCAATGCACTGATCGCGATGAAGAATGCGCCCGACCTCAATCCGCGCAACTTCACCGCGATGATGCGCCTGGACCACAACCGCGCCATCGTGCAAGTCGCCAAAAAACTGTTCCAGCCGGTGCGCGATGTCAAACGCATGATCGTATGGGGCAACCATTCCGGCACGCAATACCCGGATCTCGATCACGCCCAGATTCGTGGCATACCGGTGCGCGACCTGCTGCAGGATCAGGATTGGGTAGAACGCGAATTTATCCCCACTGTGCAAAAACGCGGCGCGGCGGTCATCGAAGCACGCGGACTGTCGAGCGCGGCAAGCGCGGCCAATGCGGCAACCGCCCACATGCACGACTGGGTGCTGGGCGCGCACCATAACAACTGGGTGACCATGAGCGTACCGTCGGACGGCAGCTACGGCATTCCGGAAGGCGTGATCTACGGCTTCCCGGTGCGCTGCAAAAACGGCGACTACCAGATCGTGCAGGATCTGGCGATCAGCGAACCGGGACGCCGACATATGCTGGAAAGCCACAAGGAACTGCTCGAAGAACGCGAGCATGTGAAGCACCTGCTCTAGCCGCATCGGCGGGTAGACGCCGGGGGCAAAATCGCCAACCCGCCCAAGCGGCGGGGATTTCAAGCCTGACGGGCAGGCGCTCCAAGGAAGCTGCCATTGAGCTTCCTCCTCTTATCCATTAAAATCCGCAACTGACTGCAAAACCAACACCAAAAAAGCATTCACTCCCTTCGTCGCCCTTCCGGCCCGCCGCGTTCTTTCGGCAGGGCTGCGGCTGGTCGGCGTACACATTCCGGTATGCGATCATCGGCCCGGTATGTGGACAGGGTTTATCGCACCGCACGCATGAATCTGACGGGCGCGTCGCGCGACTCCGGTTTTACATTCGCCGAACGGGTTTCAGGTCCGTTGAGGGCGGTTTTTTTGCAGCGTCAACACAGAGGTTAGATTTTGAACAAGAACGATTTGATTATCCGCATCGCCGGCGAAGGCGGTGAAGGCATTATCTCCACCGGCGATTTCATCACGCAGGCTTGCGCGCGCGCCGGGCTTGAGGTCTACACCTTCAAGACATTCCCGGCCGAGATCAAGGGCGGCTATGCCATGTATCAGACGCGGGCAAGCGCCGCGCCGCTGTTCAATCAGGGCGACACCTTCGATGTGCTGTGCGCGTTCAACGGCCAGGCCTATGACATGAACCGTCATCTGCTGCGCCCCGGCACCGCCTTCGTGTACGACGGCCCCGGCGGCGACTTCGAGCCCGAAGTGCCCGAAGGCGTGCATGCCTACGCGATCCCGATGACGCAAACCGCCAAGGAACTCGGCAGCATCAAGGCCAAGAACATGGTGGCGATGGGTGCGCTCTCGCAGTTGTTCAACATCTCCGAGAAGGCACTGCGCGAGATCCTTTCGCTCAAATTCGCCAAGAAGGGCAGCACGGTACTGGAAAGCAACCTCAATGCGTTCACGCGCGGTCGCGAACTGGCGGCAGCCCTGACCAAGACCGACGATTGGCATGTCAGCGATCCAAAGACCGAGGACCGCGATGTCGTCGTGCTCTCCGGCAACGATGCTATCGGCCTGGGTGCGATCATCGCCGGGCTGGATTTCTTCGCGGCCTACCCGATCACTCCGGCGACGGAAATCGCCCGCTATGTCGCGCGGCATCTGCCCAAGCGCGGCGGCACATTGATTCAGGCCGAAGACGAAATCGCCTCCATCTCGCAAGTCGTCGGCGCATCCTTCGCCGGCAAGAAGGCGATGACCGCAACCTCCGGGCCGGGACTGGCGCTGATGGGCGAAATGCTGGGCATGTCGTTCATGAGCGAAACCCCCTGTGTGGTGGCGAACGTGCAGCGCGGCGGCCCATCCACCGGCCTGCCGACCAAGCATGAACAATCCGACCTGTTCCTGTCCATCCACGGCTCCCACGGCGACTGCGGCCGCATCGTGCTGTCGGTGGAAGGTGTTTCCGACTGCATCTCGCTGACCGTGGTCGCGTTCAATCTGGCCGAGAAATACCAGTGCCCGGTAATCTTGCTTTCCGACGGTTCGCTGGCATTTTCCACCCAGACCGTTCCTTATCCCGATCCGGCAAGTTATCCCATCGTGTCGCGCAAGTGCTGGGACGGCGAAGGCGAATACAAGCGTTACCTGCTCACCGACGACGGCATCTCCCCGATGGCCGCCCCCGGAACGCCGGGGGGCATGCACATCGCCACCGGACTGGAACACGACGAAGCCGGCGAGCCCAACTATAGCTCCGCCAACCACGAGACCATGCAGGCCAAGCGCTTCGGCAAGCTCGATAATGTGGTGAACGATTTTGCACCGGTTGAAGTGGACGGCGAAGGCGAGGCCGACCTCGGCATCATCGCCTGGGGCAGCACCATAGGCGTAGTGCGCGAAGCCATCGCGCGGTTGCGCGCCGATGGCCATTCGGTGAAGGGTTTCTATCCCAAACTATTGTGGCCGATGCCGGTCGAACAATATAAAGCGTTCGGCGCAAGTTGCCGCAAAATCATGCTGCCCGAGGTGAACTTCACCGGCCAGCTGGCGCACTTCGTCCGGGCGGAGACCAGCCTGAAACCCGTTTCCTACACCATATGCGGCGGGCTGCCGTTCACGCCCGCGATGATCGTCGGCAAAGCCAAGGAGATGCTGTAATGAGCACCGCACAGACCCACTTGCACAAGGTCGAATTGCTGCCCAAGGAATACAAGACCGATACCAAGCCGTTCTGGTGTCCCGGTTGCGGCGACCACGGCGTGCTGACTTCCGTCTACCGCGCGCTGGCCGAACTGGGCGTCGACCCCAACTATCTGGTGAACATCTCCGGCATCGGCTGCTCTTCGCGCCTGCCGTACTTCGTCCGCTCGTACAAGATGCACACCCTGCACGGCCGTGCGGGCCCCGTGGCGACTGGCGTACAGCTGGCGCGCCCCGACTTGGCCATTCTGGTCAACGGCGGCGACGGCGACGGCTTCTCCATCGGCGGCGGCCATATGCCCCATCTGGCGCGCAAGAACATCAACATGACCTATGTGCTGATGGACAACCGCATCTACGGCCTGACCAAGGGACAGGTTTCCCCCACGTCGCAGCGCAAGATGAAGGCTTACACCACGCCTTACGGCGGTGTCGAGGAACCTATGGATCCGGTGCTGTACATGCTGACCTACGGTGCGAGCTTTGTCGCCCAGACGCTGGCCACCAACGTGAAGATGACCGCGCATCTGATCAAGGAGGGCATGGAGCATCGCGGCTTCGCCTTCATCAACGTGATGAGCCACTGCCCCACGTTCAACACCATCGATGATGCGAAGTATTTCAAGGAAACCGCCGAAGAAATACAGGAAAGCCACGACGTCAGCGACATCGATGCCGCGATGCATGCGGTGAACATGGCGCACAAAAACGGCCGGATTCCGGTCGGCCTGCTGTACCGCTCGATACGCCCCACGCTGGACGACAACATGGCTGAACTGGCCAAGCAAGTCGGCGGCGGTCCGGATTACGACCTGCGCAAGATTATCGACCTCGCCCGCCCCTGAACCGCAGATGCCAACAGCCCCCAGATGACAGAGACCTCCCGCAACATCCCAGCCGTCGAACTGCTGATCAACGGCATCCCGGTACGCGCCGAGCCGCAGATGACCATCGTCGAAGCGGCCTGGGCGGGCGGTGTGCCGCGCATCACCGGCGTGGGCTGTCTGGAAGGCGTGTGCGGCTCGTGCCGCATCCTGGTGCGCCGCGGCAAGGAGGTCAACGTCGCGCTGGGTTGCGAGACCTTCGTCGAGCCGGGAATGGAGGCGCTGTTCCTGCCCGCCCCCGCCGCAGACCGCCATCAATATCAATTGACCGACCTCTCCGACGGCTGGGACATACAGGCGCGTTTCCATGAAATATTCCCGGAAGCCAGCCGCTGCCGCCACTGTCACGGTTGCGTGAAATCCTGCCCCAAGGGCATCACAGTCGAAGACGGCGTAGCACTCGCCGCGGCGGGCCACTTCCGCGAAGCCGGTGAAGCCTTTCTCGAATGCGTGATGTGCGAGCTGTGCGATAGCGCCTGCCCCGAGCAGATTGCCCCCGCTCATGTCGGCCTGTTCAGCCGCCGCATCACCGCTTTCTTCCATCTGCGTCCGCCCAATCTGATCCATAAACTGGAAGAGATCAGGAAAGAACAAGCCGACAAGAAGGAACAGCCATGAAGCGCGGACTGACCCTGCAAGCCGCGCTGGCCGCCTATCGTCCCGATGCCGAACTGGCACCGGTGCCGGAGTTGAACGATCCGGATACGCTGCTGAACAGCTATCACCCCGATCACCTGCGCGGCAGCATGACCAAGCTCACCATCGGCCCGAATGCAGGAGCCGACTGCCAGCGCGAGCTGGCCGACCTGCTGCAGGCCGAGGCGTTCATCGACGAAGCCGATCTGGCCGGCGCGCAAGTCACCGACACCGATGTACTGGTGGTCGGCGGCGGCGGCGCGGGTTGCGCCGCCGCACTCGCCGCTGCCGAGCGCGGCGCGCGCGTGCTGCTCGTCACCAAGCTGCGTCTGGGCGACAGCAACACGGTGATGGCCGAAGGCGGCATCCAGGCCGCCATCGAACCTGGCGACACCGCGCAACAGCACATGCAGGACACCCTGCGCGCGGGCCATCACGCGGGCGACCCGGCGCTGGTCGCGGCGATGGTCGGCGACGGCCCCGAGGTCATCCGCTGGCTGATCCATCAGGGCATGCAATTCGACCAGACCGCAAGCGGCGACCTGCACACCCGCAAGGCTGGCGGCATGACCGCGCCGCGCATCGTGCACTGCCGCGATTACACCGGGCTGGAAATGATGCGCGTGCTGCGCGAGTCGGTGAAACAGCATCGCGGCATCGAAGTGTGGGATCAAAGCCCCGTGGTCGAACTGCTGTCCAACGAACGCGGCCAGAAATGCGTGGGCGCGGTGCTGGGCTCGCTGACCGACGGCAGCATGCGCATCGTGCGCACCCGTTCGGTGATCCTCGCCACCGGCGGCCTGGGGCGCCTGCACCTGAACGGTTTTCCCACCTCCAACCACATCGGCGCGACCGGCGACGGTCTGGTGCTCGCCTACCGCATGGGCGCGCGTCTGTGCGAACTGGATTCCTTCCAGTACCACCCCACCGGGCTGGTCCATCCGCCGCATCTTTACGGCAAGCTGGTCACCGAGGGCGTGCGCGCCGCCGGGGCCTTCCTGCTCAATGCGCATGGACAGCGCTTCATCGACGAATTGCAGCCGCGCGACATCGTCAGCGCCGCGATCATCCGCGAATGCCGTGAAGGCCGCGGCATCCACACCGACACCGGCGGCGTGGGCGTATGGCTGGACACGCCGCGACTGGAGCGCAGCCAGCCTGGCCTGCTCGAACAACAATTTCCCAAGCTGCTGACACGCACCCGCCATGTGGGCATAGACCCGCGGCGCGAACCCGTGCTCGTGCATCCGACCCTGCATTACCAGAACGGCGGCGTGGTCATCGACGTCGACGGCGCGACCGCCGTGCCGGGGCTGTATGCGGCAGGCGAAGTCGCGGGCGGCATCCACGGACGCAACCGCATCATGGGCAACGCCTTGCTGGACATCATCGGCTTCGGCCGCCGCGCGGGCATTGCCGCCGCCGCTGCCGAGCATGACCGCGGCCCGAAAAAAATCACCCTCGAACATGTCAACCGCGCACGCCGCGACCTGACCCTGGCCGGGCTACCGCTGACGCAGCGCGCCCCCCGGATACTGCCCGCCTATACGGCGGCCGGGAAGGATATATGGAAGCCCTGAACATCAACTTGCTCCATCCGCAACAACGGGTCGGAGAGAATATGTCGCGCTGGCAGCAAGCCGGCGGCGGCGCAGCGTTGCGCATTGCAGCGAAGGATACGGCAGCGCTCATCCCGACCATCAAGGATGCCGACCTGCGCGGCCTGGGCGGCAGCGGTTTCCCGGTATGGCGCAAATGGGAGGCCGTGGCGAAGGAAGCGGCCAATCCCGACAAGTTTCTGGTCTGCAACGGCAACGAAGACGAGCCCGGCACCTTCAAGGACCGGCTGCTGCTGGAGGAAACGCCGCATCAGATCATCGAAGGCGCGCTGCTGGCCGCGCTCGCCTGCGGCATCAACCGCATCGTGTTCTACATCAACCCGGACCTGACGCGTTCGCTCGCCGCATTGAAGGGCGCGCTCGTGCAATGGCAGGACGGCGAGTTGCTGCAGCTCGCGAGCAGTGTGCTGGGACAGCCGATCAGGATGGAACTGGTGCCCGGCTCCACGCATTACATCGGCGGCGAAGAAACCGCCGCGATGGAATGGATCGAGGGCCGCCTGGGCGCCGAGGCAAAATTCCCGTTCCCGCGCGGCAAGCCGCCCTACCCGGCGCAATGCGGCATCTACGGCTGCCCGACGCTGATCAACAACATCGAGACGCTGGCCCATGTTCCCGCGATCGTGCGCAACGGGGCCGAGTGGTTCCGCAATCTGGGCATCGGGCGCGGCGCCGGCACCAAGCTGTATTCATTGAGCGGCGACGTGCTGCACCCCGGCGTGTACGAACTGCCGATGGGCACCACGCTGCGCGACCTGATCTACGTCCACGGCGGCGGACTGCTTTCCGGCAAGCCGCTCAAGGCCGTGTTCACCGGCGGACCGTCCAACACCCTGCTGACCCCGGACGATCTGGATGTGAACATGGACTTCGAATCCCTGCGCGAACGTGGCGGCAGCCTGGGCACCGGCGCGATGATCGTGGTCTCGGAAGGAACCGGCATGGTCAAACGCGTCGCCGAATACGCGCGCTTCTTCGCCCATTCCTCCTGCGGCCAGTGCCCGCCCTGCAAAACCGGCACCGCTACCATCAGCCGCCTGCTCGACCGCATCGACACCGGACGCGGCACGGCGGCGGACCTGGAGACGCTGGAGACCCTGTGCCGCATGCTCCCCGGCAGCGGCCGCTGCCATCTGGTGAACGGCGTGGTGCATCTGCTCGACAGCTCCTTCCAGCATTTCAGGCACGAATACCGGCAAGCGCTGAAGTAAGCCACTAAAGGCAAGGCCCGCCATTCCCGTTGCGGAATGCGGGCCCATGTTCAATCCAAGGGTCACGCCGGCAATATCTTGCTGCCGATCTCGCTCAGATAGCTCATCACGCTCACGGCCAGCTCACCGAAGAAATGGCCTATGCTGTCGATGAAATTCTCTCCCTCCGCGAACTTTGTCGCCGACGTGATCGCGCCAGTCGGGCCGTTGTGGCAGTCATAGCAGCCCACCATCTGCCCTGCCGCAAAACTGCGCGAATCGAGGGTCTTGGCGACCTTCACACGGCTCAATGGCGTGCCGCGGAAATCCGCCCCGTGGCAATAGGCGCACTCGGCACGCGCTGCAGCCGTTCCGACCGAGCTCCTGTGTCGGCTCACCCACTGGCTGCCGATAGGATGCATACCATGTGGCCCGCCGTTTACTGTAGTAGGCACGGTAGCATGACAGGCAACGCATTCCTGTACCGTACCGGCATGCCCTTGCACGGCAATGCTCTGCACGTTGTCGTTCGCCTCACGGCTTGGAAATTCGGCATGGGTAGAACCGTGACAGGCTTCGCATTTCAGCCCGCCATGCCCGGTACTGTAGCGGTACAGGCGTGCTCCGATACTGGGCACATCCGGGTTGGTCGCAAAGCGCGTATCGCTCCATGTCAGCGGCAAACCCTGGGCGTCGACGCCGCTGGTCTCGCGCTGACCATCATGGTGACAGGACTGGCAGTTCGGCAGGTCCAGCCATCCATTGCGGGCTGTACTACCGACATGACTCATCTTGCTGTGGCAGCTCTGACACTGGTAGTCCGGCCCCGACATCGCGCCGCGCAGGCACATGGTGTCCGAGCCAGGATGGCAGTGATAGCAGGTATTGCGGTTATTGACGCTATCCAGAGTCAAGCCATTGTCCGGATCTACCTTATTGGCATGCAGCCCATGGAGCGCACGGGATAACGGCGGTATGCCGGCTATCCCGGTAGGGACCCCTGCCTCAAGCTGGTATGCGTTGGAAAGATGGCAGGCCACACACAACACCGGCTTGCCGGCAACCGCCGAATTGAACAGACCATCGGGATAGCCTTTCGCCTGCAGGGCGTTGGCATAAGTGGGATTGCCAGCCTGCTTCTCGTCGTGCAGCCGCAGGATATTCTTCTTCCAGTCCTTCAGCGGATCGGGATCGAACACCCAACCCGCCACCGGCCTCGCCGCATTCGCAGCCGCGTTGCCAGCGGTGTTGGAAGTGTGGCAACCGCGGCAGGCCATACTGTCGCTCACCGGCAGCACCACCTTGGTCGTCGCCAGCACTTGGCCGGCGGTGTTTTTTGCGACCACCTGTATCATCGGGTAGTCGTTCTTTCTGTTGGTATCGTCCACGTTGGTGATTGGGATACCTACAGCCTCGAACCAGTTGTGCTCGGCGCTGTATGTCATCGGCGCCGGGGTGCTGGAAGCCATGGGGTAGCCCAGCAGGCCGACGTCCGGCGCCGGCGCGAGGCCGAACAGATCCTGCACATAGTCCCAGAAGTTGGTCTTGGTCGAGCTGATGCTGTTGACCGAACCTGTGGTGTCGGCCGTAGCTTGGTAGGTCAGCGTGACGCCGCTGGTCACCAAACCGCCCGAGGCTTGGTTCACCAGTTGAGCATTCACGGTATTGAGCGGCGGCAGGATGGCGAAAATGGAATAGTCGTTCCCGTCGTAGCAGTGCATGCCCAGGTTGTTCCAGGCCAGTAGCGTGTAGTTCCCCGCCGCAACAACTGCATTCACCGTCACCGCGACAGTACGGGTATTCACGCTATCGCGTATGGTGATCGTCGCCGTGCCGGCCGCCACACCGCGTATCGTGGCGACGCCGGAAGCATAGGTCACCGTGGCGATGCCCGTATTCGACGAGGCGACCGTGACCGCTCCGTTCGCATTCGTCACATTGACCGTCGCCGTATTGCCGGCTTGCACCTGCACCGTGGTCGGCGAGACCGTCAGAACCGCAGCAGCCGTCACCGTCACCGCGACAGTACTGGTATTCACGCTGTCGCTTATGGTGATCGTCGCCGTGCCGGCCGCCACACCGCGTATCGTGGCAACGCCGGAGGCATAGGTCACCGTGGCTATAGCCGTATTCGACGAGGCGACCGTTACCGCACCGTTTGCGTTCGTCACGCTGACCGTCACCGTATTGCCGGCCTGAACCTGAGCCGAGGTCGGAGAGACCGTCAGGACCGGTGCAGCCGTAACCGTCACCGCGACCGTCCGGCTATTCGTGCTGTCGCTTATGGTGATCGTCGCCGTACCGACCGCCACACCGCGAACCGTAGCCACGCCGGTAGCGTAAGTCACCGTCGCTATCGCCGTATTCGACGATGATACCGTTACCGCGCCGTTCGCATTAGTCACCGTGACGTTAGCAGTATTGCCGGCTAGCACCTGCACCGTGGTCGGCGAGACCGTCAGAACCGGCGCCGCCGTCACCGTCACTGCAACCGTACGGGTGTTCACGCTGTCGCGTATGGTGATCGTCGCCGTGCCTGCCGCCACTCCGCGTATCGTAGCCACGCCGGTAGCATAGGTCACTGTAGCTATCGCCGTATTCGACGATGATGCCGTTACCGCTCCGTTTGCATTGGTCACATTGACCGTCGCCGTATTGCCGGCTTGCACCTGCACCGTGGTCGGAGACACGGTCAGGGCAGACTCCGCAGTAACCGTAACGGAGACCCGGAGGATGGTGCGCTTATCCTTGATGGTGACCGTAGCCGAACCAGCGGCGCGCCCCCGGATGGTGGCGACTCCATTGCTATAGCTCACGGTGGCGACGCGCGTATTGGATGTCGAAGCCTCAACCTCGCCGACGGAATTGGTCACGCTGACCGTCGCGGTATTGCCGGCCTGGATCTGGACCGAAGTCGGCTCAACGGTCAGGACTGGCGCTGGCGTCACCGTGACAGCGATCTGGCGGCTGCTTTGCCTGTCCCGGACGGTGATCGTGGCCGATCCGGCGGCACGCCCACGGATTCTGGCAAAACCATCTTCATATTTCACTGTCGCCACATTCGTGTTGGACGACGATAGCCTGACCTCTCCAGAGGCTTCGGTTATCCTGACGGAAGCAGTATTGCCTGCCTGAACCTCCAGCGTGGTTGAGGATACGTTCAGCGCCTGAGCAACGCCTGCGAGTAACAGCGCGAACAGCACGACTATCCCGATAACATAGTTAAGCGGGTTCCGAATATTCGATGGCAGGAAATTCATGGCATCCTCCGTTTCATTAAGGCTCTCTGTGAAAGCGCGAGGCATTCCATGTCAGCAGAAATAACGCATATCCTCACGTCGCCCAAATCTACAATCAACGGAAGCGCCGGCAAATAAAGGGAACACTGTATTTCCGGACCAGAAAGACCTGCATGCACCCTCAGGTCCCAAGCGTGCAACACTACAGCCTCGACTCCCTGTGCATCACATCTTGTTACAAATCCCCCATGAACCATAGCGGCTCCTTGCCCTCCTAGTTCTCGCTTGCCCGTTGTCGGGCTAGGCATGGCAAGACTTCGGCATCGCGCCTATGCGACGCCGGAAGTAATCAATCAATTCTGAAAGGAAGCAAGATGCGAAATACTCAGTGGATGACTTCGATGTTGATGGCCGGTGTCGTTTATGCCGGCGGCGCTTATGCGGCAGATGCTGCATCGACCGTTCCCGCCACGACGACGGTCGAAGCGACTGCCAAGGCAGCCGTGCTGTCCGATGCCGATGGAAAAGCATTGCTGAAAAAGAACAACTGCTTCGCTTGCCATGCAATCGACAAGAAACAGGTCGGCCCCGGCTTCAAGGATGTAGCGGCAAAATATCGCGGCCAAGCCGACGCTGAAGCAACCCTGATCGCCAAGGTGACCAAGGGCGGCAAAGGCGCATGGGGCAGCATGTCCATGCCTCCTCAGTCCGCGAAGCAGGAGGATGTCGATGCGATGGTGAAGTACGTGCTGTCGCTGCAGTAAGCCCTGCCCCCAACGAACAACGCCTGCGAAAGCAGGCGTTGTTCGTTGGCTCATCAAAAAATCAGGCTGGTAACAGAACCTTCTTGATCGCAGCGACGCTGCGTACCACATCCGCCTCGTTCATCGCATAGAACATCGGCAGGCTGACGATCTGTCTGCCGACATGTTCGGACACCGGGAACATGCCTTCCTTGAAACCCAGCGCGCGGTACAGTTTGAACAGGTGGATGGGCGCGTAGTGGTAGCCGATACCGATGTCGTGCGCCTTCATCTTTTCCATGAATTCGGCGCGGGTGATGCTGTCCGGCAGGACGAGTTGAAACAGGTGCCAGTTGGTGTTCTCGAAGCACCCGCAAGGGGTAGGCCGGTGGGTGCCCGGCATCTCCGATGCCACCCCTCCGCACTCCTGCGGCGGCAGCTGTGCGCCGGTCAGCGCCTCGAAGTCCGCACCGAAGCAGTCGAAGTAATGCTGTGCCAGTTTCCGGCGATGCGCGGTGATCTCATTCAGCTTCGCGAACTGTCCGAGACCGATCGCAGCGGCGATGTCGGTCATGTTGTACTTGCCGCCCAGCACGTCGACCTCGATGCCGTCCCAACCGCTGCGCGTCACGCCCTGCAACCGGTATTTCTCGGCGAGCTTCGCTTCTTCTTCATTGTTCAGCACCAGACAACCGCCCTCGGAGGTGGTGATGTTCTTGTTGGCCTGGAAGCTGAACGAGACAAAGTCGCCGAAGCTGCCGATGGGTTTGCCCTGCCACGACGAGCCCATCGCCTGCGCGGCGTCTTCGATCACGCGCAGCTTGTGCTTCGCCGCAATGGCATACAGCCTGTCCATGTCTACCGGCTTGCCCGCCAGATAGACGGGGATGATCGCTTTGGTGCGCGGCGTGATCGCCGCCTCGACGCAGTCCAGGTCGATGTTGCGCGTCACCGGATCGATGTCGGCGAACACCGGCGTCGCACCGACTTCGAGGATCACGTTTGCAGTCGCGACCCAGGAGATAGGCGTGGTGATGACTTCGTCCCCCGCGCCGATGCCGGCGATACGCAACGCGATCTCCATCGTGCAGGTGCCGGAATTGAAGGTGCGCACCGGGCGTCCGCCGAAATACGCAGAGAGTTGTTTCTCGAATTCTGCGACTTTGGGGCCGCTGGTAATCCAGCCGGAGCGCAACACATCGCCTACTGCTGCGATGGTAGATTCGTCGATGGTCGGTTTGGAAAAGGGAAGGAAGCTCATGTTTGGTTACGCTCTCGAAATAATGACGACGCCAAGGATGATAATGCCCATGCCGACCACCTTGGCCGGATTGAACGCCTCGTTGAACAGATACCAGGCCGCTACGGCGTTGACCACGTAGCCCAAGGACAACAGCGGATAAGCGATGCTGACCTGCACGCGCGACAGCGCGAGCACCCAGATCACCACGCCGAACGCATAGCAGGCCATCGCGCCGACGATGTGCGGCTCGGTCGCCAGCTTCCAGCCTATAGGCAGGATATTTTCGCGCGAGAACTCGAAGTAGCCGACCGCGTTGGTGCCGGACTTGATCAGCAGTTGCGCGGCGACGTTGAACATCACGCCGGTGACGATGAGGCTGAAGCTGACGAAATTCATAGTTTTTTCACGACGATATGTTGAGTGTCTTCGAAGATGGTCTGCATAGGAATTCCAAGCTGCTGCAACATCGGATAGGCATACACCGGCACGATGGCCAGCGCTTCCGGTTGCTGCTCCCATACTCTGGCAAATTCTTCGACGGTCGGTATCACGCGTTGCGGCTCCTGCTTGATGCCGTAGGCCATCTCGTCCTGATACTGCACCAGCGTGAAGGTGTGCTTCAGATAAAAGGCCAGCGTCTGTTCATAGGTCAGCACCGAATAGAACGGGATTTCCGGTTTCACTTCGGCGCGGATCGCCTCGGCGATATGCTTCGCGGAACGCTCGCGCGCGATGGTCTCGTAGCCCGACAGGCCGATCTGTGCGGACAACAGCGCGGTCAGCGCCAGCACCAGCACCGCAGGCTGTTTCTTTTCGCGCCACAGCAACGCCATCCCGGCCAGCAGGCCCATCAGCGAAACCAGCCCGGCGGCGACCAGCCAGGGGGTATAGCGCGGATAGAGTTCGGCCTGATTCGGCGTATCGGCCATGTTGCCGAGATACAGTCCCAACCCGATCAGCAGGAATGCGAACGGGATCGCCGGAGCGACCTGCCAGAACAGCACGCGCTCGCGCATGTCGGCGATGCGCTTGCCCATCAGCAGCACCAACACCGGGAACATCGGCAGCAGGTAGGACGGCAGCTTGGAGCCGGAGATCGAGAAGAACACGTAGATGAACACAGCCCAGATCAGCAGGAAGCGCTGGCTGTTGAACATCTGCGCCGGCAGGGTGCTGTTGCGCACGGTGCGCCACATGCTGTCGAACATCGTCACCGTCCACGGTAGCGCGCCGGCCAGCAAGATGGGGATGAAGTAGTACCAGGGCTGGTAGCGCCCGAGGTCCTTGGTAGTGAAGCGCGTGTAGTGTTCGTAGATGAAGAAGCGCTCGAAGAACTCCGGGTTCGCTTTCATCACCAGATAGAACCATGGCGCGGTGATCGCGAAGAATACCGCCAATCCCGGCAGCCAGTGCATGCGTTTCAGCACGGAAAAATCGCGCTGCACCATGCAATAGATGAACACCGCCGTGCCCGGCAGGATGATGCCCATCAGCCCCTTGCTCATCACCGCCAGCGCCATGCCCGCCCATGCGACCAACATCCAGTTGCGCCGCTTCTTCTCGTCGGACTGCGCCTGACCGAGCAGCAGCCCGAAGATGCCCAGCGTGATGAAGAAGGTCACGCCCATGTCCAGCGTGTTGATATGCGCCATCAGCACATACAGCAGGCTGCTCGACAACAGCAGCGCCGCATAGCCCGCCGCCTCGCGCCCGAACAGCCGCACGCCGGCGAACCACACCAGCAGGATGCCGGCGAAACCGGTCAGCCCGGTCCACAGCCGCGAGGTCCACTGGTGTTCGCCGAACAGCGTATAGGCCGTCGCGGTCGCCCAGTATTGCAGCGGCGGCTTCTCGAAATACTTCAGCTCGTTCAGGCGCGGCGTGGTCCAGTCTCCGCTCGCCACCATCTCGCGCGGAATCTCGGCATAGCGCCCTTCGTCCGGTTTGACCAGCGTGCGATATTCGAGGTTGGAGAACCAGATCACCGCAATCACGGCCAGCAGGATCAGCAAATTTTTGTTCGTCATATTCATTCCAGAAAAAGCCCTTGTCCGCAGATTACGCAGATTTCCGCAGATTAAAAACCACCACATCCTCAAAGCTCCCCGCCTGACGGGTAGTGCGCACACGCACCTAACGAGCTAAAAATCTGCGTTAATCTGCGTAATCTGCGGATGATGCTTTAGTTACCGTGTTCATTTCTCGGCCACCACCAGCAACGAGCCGCCCGCCGGGAACGTGACGCCCAGCGCCAGCAGCAGGCCGCGCTCAATCGCCATCACCGCACCGAATGCCGCATTCATCAGGGGATGTATCTTCAGGCCGGGGTCCATGCCGTCGTCGGCCGGCGGCGCGTTGCGCTGCAGCAGGCGCGACAGCCACATCGCCGGCAGCAGCAGCGACACGAAGGAGGTCACATAACGCACCTTGAATCCGGCGGCACGCATCTTCTCCAGCAGCTCGGCGCGGGTGTAGCGGCGCTTGTGGTGCGCGTATTCGTCCATGCGGCTCCACAGCGACGGGTGCTGCGGCACGGTGAAGATCACCCCGCCTCCCGTCTTGCAGGCCGCATGAATCTGCGCCAGCGCCGCGGCATCGTCGTCGATATGCTCCAGCACGTCGAACGCGCCTATCAGGTCGAACTCCTCGCGAAACGGGATCGCGGTCGCATCCATCTGGAACAGCACAGCCTGCGGCACGCGCTGCTTGGCGAACTCCAGCCCCTCGGTGAAGATGTCGCTGCCGGACAGTTTCGCATCCGGATAGGTCGCGCGCGTGTTCGCCAGCACGAAGCCGGTGCCGCAGCCTATCTCCAGCACGTTAGCCGCGCGCGGGAAGTGGCGCAGCATCAGCTTCTTCAGCAGCGCGTTGCGCGCGACGAACCAGAAGTTGCCCGCCTCGACCTGCGCATAACGCTGGAACAGCTCGGGATCGAAGCCGTCGTTCTGCGCGGCGAGCTCGGGCGCAAACGACACGAAGCCGCCGCGCTCTGCCGGCTCATGGCCGCAGGCGGGACATTTCCAGGCGTTGGCAGAATAGGACTGTTTACAGGACAGGCAGAATTTCATTCGTGTTCGTTTTCCAATCTTGTTGCTTGCCGCATGACACTGTGCTGTTTTTCGATTTCGCGCCGAAATGCTTCCGGAATACGCGCCCAGTCCACCACATCCACCAGAATCGGCAAGTCGCTCTCGGACAGCGCTTCCCTGAGCCGGGCGAGTCCGGTTTGTGGAATGGAAAGATCGACCGGATTACGCAACACCAGATCGAGATCGCTTGCCGGATGCGAATGCCCCGTCACGCGACTGCCGTAGCTCCATACTTCCGCGCCAGGCACATATTGCACAAGCAGACGCAATACGGTCTCCGCATCTTCCTTCCGCAGCTCAGGCATCCGCCCCGCCCAGCTTCTCGCGCAACGACGATTCCAGCTCACGAGCATCGGCAACAAAACCCGGCATCAGCATCAACGTCTGCTTGGCGAAAGTCTCGCCGTAATCATGGGCGGTATCGTTGCGATTGTCGCGATAAACGAACCAGCGTTCGACTTCTTCTACAGAGAGTAAGCCGTGTTTTGCCGCATGGCGCAACACGTCCTTCCAGATCAATTCATCCACCGACCTCGGATTGCCGCCATAGGCCTTGAGTGCCTTACGCAACAGCTTGCCGGTCGTTTCCAGCGTAAGCTCGAAGCCCTTTACCACCGCATTGCGGAATACTTCATATTCCACACTCTCCGCCTGCGCACGCTGCAACATCGCCAGCGACGACTCCAACGTTTGTATGCAGCGCAACAAATGATCGGTATTAAGCGACATCGTAACCTCCTGTTCGATTCACTATTGCGCCGTCCAGTTGCTGCGCACGTTGCGAGCCTCGCTGAACACCTGTTCCAGCTTGTCGGCATCGGCTTCAGCCAGCGCTTCATGCAGCGTTTCCAGCTCCTGCTGGTAGCGTCCCAGTTCGTCCAGCAGCGCATCGCGGTTCGCCATACAGATGTCGCGCCACATCTCTGGAGAACTGGCGGCGATGCGGGTGAAGTCGCGGAAGCCGCTCGCGGCGAAGGACAGCAGCAGGTCGCGGTCGTCGCGCTGCGCGAGGTCATGCACCAGCGCGAACGACAGCAGATGCGGCAAGTGGCTCACCGCAGCGAACACCGCGTCGTGCTGTGCTGCGGTCAGTTCGCTGACCACTGCGCCGCACAACTCCCAGGCACGGCGGATGCGCGCAACGGACTCGATGGAATTCTCCGGCAACGGCGTCAGCACCACTTTCTTGCCGACATACAGATCGGCCATCGCCGCGGCCGCCCCGCTCTTCTCCGCGCCGGCGATGGGATGCGCCGGAACGAACTGTGCGACCTTGTCGCCCATGTTCGCGCGCACTGCGGCGACCACGTCGCCCTTGGTGCTGCCGCCGTCGGTGACCAGCGTATGCGCCCCCAGATGCGGCGCGATGCGCGCCATCAGTTCGGCCATCTGCCCGACCGGCGTCGCCAGCAGCACGATGTCGGCGTCGCGAACTTCTGCGGCAACGTCGCTACCGATGCGGTCGATGATGCCGAGTTGCTGCGCCTGCTCCAGCGTCGCCGCACTGCGCCCGAAGCCGACAACATCGCCGACCGCGTCAGCCTTGCGCAGCGCCAGCGCGAACGAGCCGCCGATCAGGCCGGCGCCGAAGACGACGATTTTCTTGAATTGCGGTTCGGACATGAACGGCCCTCTTAATCTGCCGTCACACCGGCGAAAGCCGGTGTCCAGTTAAATAAATCGCTGGATTCCGGCCTGCGCCGGAATGACGACGCCTATTTACCTTTACAGCGTACGTCCAATCGCACCGGCGATACCGCCCAGCGTACCCATCAGCTTCTTCAGCTCATCCGGGGTCAGCGCCTGGTCGGCGTCGCACCAGGCTTCGCATGGGTTCGGGTGCATCTCGACCAGCAGGCCGTCCGCACCGGCGGCAACCGCGGCTTGCGACAGCGCTGCGACCATCCACGCCTTGCCGCCGGCGTGCGAGGGATCGACGATCACCGGCAGGTGGGTCTCTTTCTTCAGCACCGGGATTGCGGTCACGTCCAGCACGTTGCGGTAGGCGGTCTCGAAGGTGCGGATGCCGCGCTCGCAGAAAATGATGTTGTGGTTGCCGCCCGCCGCGATGTATTCCGCCGACATCAGCCATTCGGAAATCGTTGCCGACATGCCGCGCTTCAGGATCACCGGTTTGTTGCAACGACCGACTTCCTTCAGCAGATCGAAGTTCTGCATGTTGCGCGTGCCGATCTGGATCACATCCACATCGTATTCCAGGAAGGTGTCCAGTTGGCGCGCGTCCATCAGTTCGGTGACGATGGGCAGCTTGTACTGGCTCGCCGCCTTGCGGAACATGTCCAGTCCTTCCACGCCCTTGCCCTGGAAGGCGTAAGGGCTGGTGCGCGGCTTGAACGCACCGCCGCGCATCAAACGGCAACCGGCCTCATGCACGAACTTGGCCGACAAGTCCATCTGCTCCTGCGTCTCCACCGAGCAGGGGCCGGCGATGATCTGGATCTGCTTGCCGCCCAGCGGCACGCCGGCGATGTCGATCACGGTGTTCTCACGGTGAGACTCGCGCGACACGATCTTGTACTGCTTGGCGATATGCATCGCCGATTCGACGCCCGGCAGCGGCGTGAACATCTCTTCGCTCAGCTGGCGCTCGTCACCGATCGCACCGATCACGGTGCGCTCGATACCGCGCGAAATGTTGGCCTTCAGTCCCGCCGTTTCCAGTTTCTTGACTACCGCACCGATCTGTTCGTCGGTGACATCCCTGCCCATCACTATGATCATTTCGTTTCCTCTATCGCCTGCGTCAATGCAGATAAAAATTTCCCGTTTTCACTTTCCGTCCCTATGCTCACGCGCAGGTACTCGGCCATGTCGTAGTTCGCCACCGGGCGCACGATCACGCCGAGCTCCAGCAGGCGGCGGTACATCTTAAGCCCCTCACCTATCCTGAAGCTTACAAAGTTGCCGTAGGACGGGATGTGATCCAGCTCCAGTTCTTCCAGCCCGGCGACGATTTGCTCCATGCCGCGGCGGTTGAGTTCATTAGTCTTGCGCACGAAGTCCGTGTCGGCCAGCGCCGCGACTGCGGCGGCCTGCGCGACGCTGTTGACGTTG